>ERZ1643247.576-NODE-576-length-43785-cov-44.005054_pt1 | contig 43785 bp, 32 predicted proteins | sample MGYA00579264_ERZ1643247 | MGnify/ENA primary metagenome ERZ1643247 (study PRJEB29033, sample SAMEA4952262) | chicken gut metagenome | biome: Broiler Chicken; feature: Gastrointestinal Tract; material: Caecum | place: Ireland | collected 2018 | study: Broiler... | reverse complement strand
GCCGAATGTACTTGGCTGGAAACGGCCCGGGAGAATAGGACGTTGCCGGTTTTTTAATGCGCGGTAAAGCAGTGCAAAAGCACATGCTGCCGCGCAAAATTTTTGCCCTGACTGTGTTGAGTCCTTTGACAATACGGCAAGTATTGCCTGCGGTCCTCGCCTTGTCATGGCTAAAAATTTTATCGCGCCATCACGCACTTTCGCACTGCTTTCCCGCGCTTGATGTAATAAAGAGGACATTTTTTTGCGAGCATGTATAAATATTTTGATATAAGCGCTTTTTTGTTTGTCTTGTTAAGGGAAAACCCGGCCCGCTCCGCTGCGGTTTTTCCCTCTTTCCGTGCAACGACTACCCGTACCCAATGCGTGTTCAATGAAGATAGGTATATACAAATAGCCTTTTCTGCAAGGCGGTTAAGACAGCGTGGTCGCCACGCCACCTCTTTCTGCCCTTACGGGAAAACTTGCACGGCAAGTTTTAGAGGTTACGCTTGGCAAAATGCGATTTTGCCGCGCTTTATTTACAATATAAAGCCATTGCGAAAATAATGCTATCAATTTGTTAAAAGTTTTAATTGACTTGTCAGGTACTACTTGACAAGGTTATTTTTGATAGTAAGCAAAACATAATTCTGATACTTCGGGGCGGTTAAGGGATACAACGTCCCACGTTGCCGTCACACGCTCCCGGCGCCGTTAATATATTCGACAAGAGGTTGGATATATTTTTCGTCGGATATATCGTAGGAAGAGGCTATCATTTCAGCCATAATCTTTTCTTCTTCCGTCTTATCCTTTTTGGACGCGAGCATTTTATTGAATACTTTCATCATAAAGCGGGAAGGGGCGGACATTTTTTCGTAGTTAAAGCCTGCGGGGAAGTAGAAAAGGCGCACGCCGGGGTAGTCGCTTTCGGGAAAGTTCGCGCTTAAAAATTCGGATATATGCGGACTTTCAAGGGGTGAGGCTCCCGTTGAATATACCGCGTACTTTTTGCCGGGATATTTCGCCATCAGCTTTTTGAATTTGTCCGCTTTGCTTATCTTGCCGGCGCATGCCCAGCCGCCGAAAACGACGGCGTCGTATACGTTCAGATCGTGCTTCTTCACGTCGGACAATTCCATTAAATCGGCTCCGGTACGACTGCAGATCCATTCCGCGTAACGCTTGGTAAAACCCGTTTGTGACGTGTAGATAACGGCAGTTTTCATTGAATTTTCCGCTCCCTGAAAGACATTTTTCTTAATTATAACAATAATATATATGCCTGTCAATATACAAGAAAATGATTTTCCGGGGCAGACATTTACCGAATTTTTACACTTTACAAACGCCTGGCGTCGTCCGAAAAGATAGTTATCGAGGTGTCGAAATGTAGTTTAATGGAAAATTTTCCATAATTTTGTAAATTAAAGGGGAAATGAAGGTAAATTCTTTTATTTTGCTTAAAAAATCGCGTGTAAAAACTATCGTGAATACAAGGTATTTACAGGCAGGAATACGGACGGAAAATTCGGGTACAAATACGCTTAACAACCTGCAAAGAAAACGTGTAAAGCAAGTAAAATCTTAAAACGCCCGACAATATATTTTTAGATAGATTTTTATAACGAAAGATTATCTTACGAAAAATTTTCACTATACGGACAATACACTACATAAAGTACCTTATCGCAGTAATTTTCATAATATTACATTTACAAAAATCTGCGGAAAATTCCGCGCAAAATTGCCGTGATAACATAACTTATACTTATTAAACAAAACCAATTTCGTCGGACTGTTTATAACTTTACAGAGTAAAAATTTGGAAAAATATATTGTATGTGTCTGTTTACAATGATAGACTTGAAGAGGAAAAGTGCAAAGGGTTATATGGGACCTACGCGCGCGCAAGTGCCGGTTGCAACTGCGCGGACAAAATTTGTCAGGAGGAGAGATTATGAAAAAATCATTGGCGGCGATAGCGATAGTTCTGTTGCTGATATTCGTCATGGGCGGTGTTCTTGCGGCGTGCACGACCACCGAAACCATTCCGGCGGACAACAGCGACGTGAGCGAGCCGCAAGGGGATACTTCCACGCCGTCGGCGTCCACGGTATTCTCGCGGGCGGCTGCCGCGCTTCCGTCGGGTGAAGCAATCAACTTCGAGTGGGAAGCGGCGGCGAACGTGGGCGGCAGCGAATACACCGTATCGCTGAAAGGCAATACCACAAGCGAAGATACCCAGGCGGTATTTGCCGTCGCGGGCGATAATGTGGATATAAAGATATATCTGCTCGGAAACGGAATATATCTGGATTACGACGGAACGGTTTACTACCTTTCCGATATAGATACCGATTATTTGGTTCAGATAATCCAAAAAGGGCTTGAGAGGCTGGATCAGACGATAACCGACCTGAACATTCTCGGAATGAACCTGAGCGGACTTGTCAATCTGCTTCTGGACACGCTTTCCACGGGCGTTACAATGCAGACGTCGGGAAGCACTACGGATTACACGGTGACTTTCGGAACGTCGGGAATTCAGACCCTGCTCGATCTGGTGAGCGGAATAATAGATTTCGACAGCATACAGATAGGAAATATAGGGCTGGGCACGTTGCTTGACAATCTGTTCGAGGCTATCGGCGGCGGGCAAGTGGAAGTCGGAATCAGTATAACGGACGACGTGCTTTCGGGCGTTTCGGCTGCGGTGCGCAATAACGGCAGCGATCTTGTTACGTTAAACACCGCGAATATGCGGATAACCCAAAGCACGGTGGATTACGGTATTCCCGAAGCGGTGCGAAACGCCGCGGACATGAGCGTTACAAACCTTGCTTTCAGCGCGAAGCTGAACGTAAGCGGAAACAGCGTGGACGTGGGCAAACTGGTGAATATGTTTGCCGGCAGCGAACTTATTCCCGAAGGACTTGTCGTGCTTGAAGCCAATGCGGACATTATTGCAGACGTGGCTCTCGACCTCGACCTGAATTACGACGGAGCCGCGGGCGACAACAACTTTGCCGCGGTGGAACTGTATCTGGGCAAAAACAGGGACAAGCTGCTTGCTTCGCTTTATTATAAGGACGGCGCGCTGTACATAGGCGCGTTGGGCGATCTTGCTTCCAACGAAAACTTCAAATTCGTAAAAGTGCCGGTAAACGGTCTTCCCGAATTCATATCCTCCCTTGTGGGTACTGTTACGGGCGCGATAGATTCCGCGCTCGGCACGGAGTGGACGCACGGCGGAGTAGTTGCCGTCAGCCTGGACGGACAGGGCAGAGCCTCCGCGGCGGGGAACATATATTCCGTGCTGTCCTTTGTGGGCGGTATTCTTGGTATGGATACCGATTTTGCAAGCGCCGACGGCGATACGTTCTCTATCGACCTGAACAAGGCGCTGGAAAGCGTGAACGACACGTTCGGCACGAACATAGATATTTCGCAATACGGCAATATAGCGCTTGACGTAGCTTTCGACGGCGCGAAAATATCCTCCATCGGGGTGGATTACAGCCATACCGACCTGGGTATCGGCGCGAACTTCACGCTTGACAATATCCTTTGGGGACCGCAGAAGCAATTCGACGGGCAGAGTATCTCCGAATATATCGACGGCAAGATTTCCTCGGACGGCGTTATAGCCGCCGGCGACAATCTTACGGAAGTCATACTTTCCGCAGGTATCGACCTGAACGTGGATTTGGGGGCGGAACTCACTCTGGCGAAGGGCAATTACGACATTGCGCAGATGCTTTCCGGTCTGGGAGTGCAGCTGCCCGACGGTCTGGGAATTGACGTGGATCTGGACGGCGACTTCGTAATGCCGCTCAGTATCAGTCTGCAGGCTTCCTTGCGCGAAAGCGGAACCGCCGTATATCTCGAGGCCTCCGCGGCAAGCGACATAACATTAAACGGGGAAGTCATGTTCACGCAGGGCACGCCCGTGGTATCCGCGCTTGCCTATAACGGCGCAATATACCTTGATCTGAGCAACATTACCGTGGCGGGTATTCCGCTGGGTAAATTCAAGGTGGACTTCGACCTTGACGGGCAGATAGCTTCTCTGCTAGACAGTCTGCTTTCCAACGTGGATCTTGAAATAGATATACCTTCTTTGACGGGTACGCGGACAGCCGCGCTCGCGGGCGCGGACAGCGCGGAGTCCGGTTCCGGTTCTTCGGCGCTGACTGCCGGGGAAGCGATAAACGTGGGCATATTCTCGGATAAAATCACGGCAAGCGCTTCCATTCGGGCGATTATCGGACTGCTTAACAACTTCGGTATAAACTTCACGCTGGACGGTCTGGACGGAGATATTTCCGCAGAGGTGAAGAGCGGCGATTACAGCGCGCTTATACAGACTGCGAATGATTATATCGCCGGCTTTGAAGGAGTCAGCGACAACATTGCCGAAAGCGTGCTCGCGCTTGTGAACAACAAGAAGATAAGTTTGCAGATGAATATGAGTTCGCCGCAGTCGGCACAGCTTGCGCTGGGCGAGGTCATAACGGCGCTTACGGGCGCGAATATTCCGCTCAACGTAAATATGGGCAGCTTCGATACGGTGATCAACGTAGACCTTGCCTACAATATAGATATGTCCGATATGTCGCAGAATAAGCTGATGCTGGAAATGAAGTACGGCGAGAGCGGGGCGGACAACCTTATTCTGGGCGCGTATATAGTCGATTCCAAACTTTACGTCGACCTGACGGGCCTCGGCTTTTCCAAACTCTGCCTGCCTGCGGATACTATGCTGAACAGCCTTATGGACCTGCTCGGCGGGCTTATGGGCTCGGACGTTGCGGCGGGATCGGGAACGGTCCGGCTTGACAGCCGCACTCTTGTGAGCGGCATAAACGCCAACGTAACTTACGACCTGGCGCAGGCGATATTCCTCGCGCTCGGCATACAGCTCGATTTTAACATAGAGGCAGAGGGAAGTATCGACATAAGTGGTGATAACGGCGTTTCCGCGGTGGTGAATCTGGGCAACGACGCGCGCGTGGAGGCGAACGTGTCCGTTGCGGAGATGACCGACTGGTCGGGCGTAAGCGACGGCGTGTCGGACGGCTACGCCGATATTTCCGGCGAGGACAGCCGTCAGGCGATAGTGGACATTATCCGTGCGCTCGGTTTGAATCTGAGCATAGATATAACCAACCACAATACATACAGTGGCGGCGGAGATACCTTTACCCGCATAAAGCTGGAAACGCTTACCGCGGAAAGGACTGTTGCGGGAAAGACTATCGGCGCGGGCAACCTGCTCGTCACGGTTCAGCTTACCGACAGTTCGGACGTTACAACAAGCGGTACGGGAAGCAATACCGACCTCATATATGTGGTCATCTATACGGACGGGCAGAGCAGCGGACTGAGAATAATGTTAAATAAAGGCATTGCGGTCATAAACGCTTCGCTGATAGGCATAAACCTCACGTCCATCGACCTTGCAAACTACATAGACATTACGGTGGATCTCGACCTGGTGGGCACGCTGGCGCAGCTTATAGAGGGCATACTCGTGCCCGCGGGAGACGATACTTCCTCCGGCACGGGAGAAGCGGTCGCGGCTTTGGCTGATGATTCCGCCGCAGGCGATTCCTCGTCTTCGGGCGGCATACTCGACGGAATAAATATCGACGTGGCAACGCTTTTCAAAAACATCGATGTCAACCTTATGCCCGACAAGATAGGCGTGGACATCAGCTTTGACGCCTACACGGTAAACAGCCTTGTGGATTCGCTCGTGCGCCTGCTGCTCGGTTCGGATACGCAGATAAACGTGGCGGAAATAGACCTGGGCTTCGGTACGGGAGTGGTCAAAGACAGCTATCTTGCCGGTGTGCGTTACGACCGCACTTCGGTCAATTTCCAAAGCGACCTGCGCTGGGCGATTGCGCACGACAGCAGAAACCTGCGCGGATTCCTCGGAGATATAGTTTATAACGAAGTGGGCAAACAGATAGGTTCCGCCCTGCAGGATTTTGCCTGGAATAACGCCGTGGCGTCAAGCGCGATTTCCGTTGGCCAGACCATGTCGGATTGGATATACGGTCTGCTTGCGTTCCCCGTATGGAATGAAGTTACGGCGAGCGCGAATATAGTCGGCGGCAAGATTGCAAGTATAGAGCTTTACGGCGTGAACAACGGACAGGCGGTTACCAACAGCGAAGGCGCCGTGCTTTCTGCGGACATCTCCTATGCAAACGAAGGCGTTGAAAAGGAAGCCTCCGTCACCTATGACGAAAGCACGATGTCCTCCCTCGCGGGCAGTTACACGCGCATATCCATATATAACCAGTCCGCTTCCGTGACCGATCCCGACGCGGACGGCGGCTGGCTCACCGATTGGGACAACACGCCGGGCAGGGTGGTTTACAATCCTTATCTGTACGCTTCCGCGGAAGAAGCGGCGGCGGAGCTGTTTGCCGAATTCGACACGAACCAGACTGTGATAGCGCAGAACGGAACGGCGTATAAGAGGGCTACGGGCGTAACCTATACTTATGAAGGCTCGACCTTTACCCGGGAAACGCTTGCGCAGCTGCTCGCCGCGCCCGGCACGTATTACGTGACGGCGACCGCGACCTTCTCGGACGGCAGTGCGCTTACCAGGCAGATAGCCGTTATCTCGCGCGACATAGAGGGCGATTACGCCATACAGAGCGTGTCTTCCGACATCTACCAGGGCAGCCTGCCCACTTATATCGACGTGGTTTACGCGTGCGGCAAGACGGAAAGGCTGGGCGCGGACGGCATACAGTTCACCTATTCCGCTGACGGCATGAGCATAACTTCCATGACCTTCCCGGGAGAGAGGCAGGTTGAGTGCGACATTGCGGTAATACCCGTAGTCAGCGTGAACGGTGCAAACGAATTCAACGTATCCGCTTTCGATATTTACAGAGGTCTGAACGGACTTGACGGAGTATTCGAAGGCACGGTTGAAGTGGAATACGAAGACGGAACGCGCGCAAACCTGGACGCGGACTGGAATTTGGAAGAGCTGTTGGCAAAAGGTTCTTCCCAGGCGGGATTTGCTGCCGAAAATCATGAAATAACCTTGGGCAATTCCACTTACAGGGTGAATATCAACGTGGAAGGCTCGGCAAGCGTGCGCATTTACGCGGACGAAAACGGCGGTGCGCTCAATATCACGGGCGACAGCGTTCTTCCCGATACCGTATTCGTAAAGACGGGTACGGGATACGTGGAAATGCCGGTCGTATGGGCGGATAACAGAGCTTCCGGCGGCGCGGCGGTTGCCGTTATCGGTTACGACGTAAACGTGTATGCGACAAACGGCGCTTTTGAAGCGGTGACGGGGCTTGAATGGATGCTCCTGACGTTCAGATTCGAGGTGTAATATGAAGGCGAAAGTTAAAAATACGGCTGTAATAACTTTGATTGCATTGGCTTTGGTGCTGGCGCTTACCTTTGCCGTGCTCTACGCTCCCGCCGCGGCGGCGGCAGACGGGGACGGAACTTCCGCCTCCGCGGCTTCCGCCGTCGTGGACAGCGGAAGCATTCTGTCCGACGGCGACGTGGAAGAACAGCTCACCCAGGCGCCCGACGGCTATACCGCGATAGGCGGGGACAGCGGCAACGATTTTTCCGCCGTCCGTTCCAATCCCTCGGGAAATTATATCCTTATGGGCGATATAACGGTATCAAGCCTTGACACTACTACTGCTTTCAGCGGCATTCTGGACGGCAACGGATATACTATCACAGTAAACGGTTCTTATTACAATACAGGATCTTTTAATGCCGGAGGATTGTTTGCCGACGTAACGGGAACGATAAAAAATCTGAAAGTAGAGGTTGAACTTTTTTCCGTAGGCGTCGGCTCGACAGGCGCTCATTATGCCGGAATAATATGCGGACAGCTTTACGGCAACGGTACGATTGAAAACGTTAAAGTTACGCTCAATTATTCGCCCGATAATAATTCGACCGGAAGAGAGTGTAATCACTATATGTATTCATACGGCGATTTAAGCGGAACATATGACCTTATTTTGGGCGGAGTAGCGGGGCTGACTAATGAAAATGCTACGTTGCGCAGTATTACCGTGGAAAACAATGCCGAAGGTCAAGGGTTCGGTGCAAGAACAAGAGTAACTTCGCCCTCCTTGTGGGGAACCAATACCACCGGCGCGGCGGTAGGCGGTGTTGTGGGAAGAGCAGGTAGTACCGCCGGCACAACTACCGTATTTGAAAACATTACGTATACGGGCAGCGCAAATTCTTATATCGCCGTAAGAGCCGACAGTACCGGAAGCAGGAACGTATCAAACGGTATTGCAGGCATACTTGTAGGTTGGGTATATTCCAATATAAACGTTAACGGTTTTAATATTGATTGGGAGTGCAGCGGAACGGATAAGAACGGCTGGGGTCTGGGAATGGTAGAGACCAATTCATACGGTACCCCCGGCGGAGGGAAAATATTAAGACACAATATAAACGGTACTACCACCAGCGGAACGCTTACCGGATTGTTGGATAGCGCAGGCGGAGGAAGTATTTCAATGAGCAATGTGTTCATAAGTTCCGATGTCACGGATGTAACAGCTATTACATGGTTGTGGGGCAATTCGGGAACCGCAGGCGGAGCCGTAATATATCCTTCGTCCAAACAGGTATTGTTTGACAAGACGAGAGAAAGCCATGTGATAATCAGCGGCGCGTACAGCTCGGTTATGGGGGAAAGCGACCTTATATTCGGCGCGCGTATCGGCAGTTCGATCGCTCCGCTTTACGACAGCCTGATAGTGTCGTCCGAGGCCGAAAAGCAGACGGGACTTTACGTCAGCGCTCAAACGGGCTCGGTGCCTTTCGGCGACGGCAATACCAACAGCGTGCTCGAGTGGGTGAATCCCTACTACGGTACGGCGCAGTACAATTCGGATAGCCGGGTAACTACTTCCGATGAAGGCACTACGGCGCAGTATACCTACGACTATTCTCAGGCGCAGATATATCTGGATACCTATAACGGCGGCAGTGTGGTCACTTCCGCGCTCGGCTGCGGATATACATACGACGGAGCCGCGGTAAACGTGGGCGAGTATGAGTTCACGCTGAACAGCGAATACGTATACGAAACCCAAGACGGCACGAAATATCTCGCGGACGAAACGGGCGGGGGCTTTGCGGATATAAGCGGTCTTGCGGAAAGCATAACCGTTACGGTCAATCCCGCGGTTGTTACGGGTACGGTGTCGGGCGATCTCACCGTCACTTACGGCGACAGTCTTTCTTCCGTGACGAGCGGACTTGTGCTCGACCTGCAGAATACATACGCCGACTTTGCGGGAGTTTCGGGGCTTGATATAACCGCGACCTTGCAGGGCGGAAGCGGTGAAACATACAACACTTATTCGGGCGCGGGAAGCGTGTTCGATATATCCGTTGCGAGCATTTCGCCCAACTACGATATGAGCGGAGTGACTTCCTCCGCCACCGTTACCGTGGCAAAAAGACAGGTTACGGGATATGTGACCGTGCCTTCCGACGCCGTCTACAACGGTCAGGCGCACGCGGCGGGATTCTACGCATATTCCGGCAGCGCTGCGAATAACGAGGACATTTCCGAATTGCTCACCTATACGTACGGCAGCGGCGATACTTCCTCTGCCGACGCGCCCGTCAACGCCGGCAGCTACACGGTGACCGTGTCCTTTGCGGACGGCGGCAATTACGAGTTTTCGTCCGATACGTCCAACGTCACTACGAGCGCTTCGTTTGAAATAGCCAAGGCGGACGTCACTTGGAGTGTGGACGAAAACCAGTTCGGTTACATGGGCAACGATTTTACCGTGGCATGGAGCATAGCCGGCGTGAACGAACAGGACACTTCCGAATTGCAGGCGGCGGTACAGGCGGCATGGGCGGACGGTTCCGCGCCCACGGCGGAAGGCACTTACACTTACAACCTCACGTTTGCGGGCAACACCAATTATAACGCTTCTTCCGCGTCCGTGCAGTACAGCGTGCGCAAGGTTCAGGTAAGTCTTTCGATAAGCGCCGACAGTGAAATAACCGTCGAATACGGCGGAGCAATCAATATAGAAAATCTCGGCGGCGGCGTATTCACCGTGAACGGGGTAAGGGTGGTTGTGACCGCCGAAGTCAGCCTCGGCTCGGGCGTGGAGATAGGCGATCTGAACGTATCCCTTTCCGCCAACGCGTCGCAGGGAAGCGGCGTAGGCGAATATATGCTCATAGCTTCCGTCGAAAACGGGGACAATTACGACGTGATAGCGCCGGTAAGCCTCAATTTCGAAATAGTCGCAAAGGCGGCGGATATTCCCGCGGCGGAAGGGGCTGCCACCTCGAAAGTATACGACGGACAGGCTGTCCAAAACCTTGAAAGCCTGTTCGACGACGTGAGCGGCGCAGGGCTTGTCATCACCGTGACCGACGCGCAGGGCGCAACCGTGGACAGCATCGTGAATGCGGGAACGTACACGGTTACGGCAACCTTTGCTTCCGCGAATTACAGCGGCAGCGGCAGCGTGACGTTTACGGTGGAAAAGGCAAATCCCTCGCCCGTCATACAGAGTATAGAAAGAACGGGCAGCGGCGCAACGGTGACCGTCGAGGGCGGCAATTCCGGCGTGGAATACTCGCTTGACGGCGGAGCTACGTGGGCGACGCTTCCCCAAAGCGGCGTGATAACGCTGGCGCTTGAAGAAAAGACGAGCATAATTTTCCGTTACGCACAGACGGACAATATTACGGGCGAAGCCACCGTAACGCAGGAAGTCACGCTTACCTACGACGCGCTTGAAGAAAACATAGATTCGCTCCCGGACGACCTTACGTTCTCCGATATGGACAGCTGGAGCGGAATGAGCAGTCTTGCAGGGCTTGCCCTTGCGGGAGAAAAGTCCGATACGTTCGACAGCAAGGTGAGCGCGTACAGCTCGCAGGCGGACGCGTTGAAGTCGCAGGCGCAAAGCGCCGTACAGGACGCGTTCGGCACCGCGGGAGCGCTTATATCCGGCAGCGGAGTGCCTTCCGAACCTTCGCAAAACGGAGGGAGCCTGCTCTGGCTGGTGATCACGCTTGCGGTTCTGATAGCGATAGAACTCGTCGTGGTCGCCCTGCTCACCGTCAGGCTGAGAAAGGATAAAAAGGGCGGTAACGGCAAAAAGGCTCTCGGCGCGGCGCTGTTCCTGATGGGCGCGGCGACTTACGAAATTGCGCTTGCGGCAGTGTTTGCCGTGCTTGCGGCGGGACTTGCCGTCTATATCGGCATTGCCGCGGCGCGCATAGCCAAGAATAAAAAGAATGCGACAGTGGAGGAGAACTATGAAGAAGACAGCGAACAGGCGTAAAATTCTGGTAACCGCCGTATGCCTGATAATGGCGGCAAGCGTGATTGCCGCCGCGGCGTGCACCACGCAGCAGTTGCAGGAAAAAAGCGTTTTTGAACAAGTGGCGGAGCTGGCGGCGGGCGCGACGAACGTCGAACTGCGCGTATCGTCGGGCGGAGAGACGGTATATACCTATAATTCCGCCACGTCCGCGGTGTCCAATCCCTACGGTCTGGATATAGATCCCGCCGCCCTGATAGGGGAGGCGACCGGCGGAGTTATGCTTACGCGCGCCGATCTGGAAGAAGGGTACACCCTTACTTACGATTCCGTCACGGGCGACGCCGTGCTTACGGGCACGCTGAAAAATACGTCCGAATGGCTGGGCGTGAACGCGGACGGCGCAACGGCGTCGATAAGCGCGAACCTGACGACCGATATACTTTCGGGCTATACCATAACATATACCGTAAACGGTTACACGGTGCGCATAATACTTTCCTGACATAGCACGAAAAAAACCGGCGGCGGCGCAATGCCGCCGTTCTTTTTATATATCCGATTTGCTTTGCGTTAATTTCCGGAACACGGTATCATACGGAAAATGTCCGGCGTATTGAACAACCGCTCAATCGCCTGAATTGCGTATAATATCCGTCTTGAAAATCAAGATGCAGGAAAACCGCACATTTTTTCGCATTTTTTGCTGAAAAGTATTGACATATCCCTTTTACGGGCATATAATATAGTAAAGTAATTGAATGATTGTTCAATTGTTCAATCACTCAATTATAAGATACTTTATCGGAGGTGCCCCATGGCTGACGGCAAGAACACATACGACAAACTCGACGAGGTGAGGAAAAATCTTCCCCCCGAGGACGTGCTTTACGACGTCGCCGACCTGTTCAAGATGTTCGGCGATTCCACGCGCACTAAGATAATGAACTGTCTGTCGCACTCCAATCTGCGCGTGAGCGAGATAGCCGAACTGCTGGGTATGTCCGATTCTTCCGTGTCCCACCAGCTCAGGGTACTGCGCTCGGCAAAGCTGGTCAAACGCATAAAATCGGGCAATGTGATAATGTATTCGCTGGACGACTACCACGTGGTAAAGATAATGGAGTACGGTCTGGCGCACGTTTCCGAAGCGGACGGGGAGGAAGACTGAAAACCGCCGTATAATAAGGGCGTCAAAACAGGGAATGTGCCGCGTTGCGGCAAATATATATTCCGAAAGCCGTATTCCGGAAAGGGAGCGGCGGGGAGTAAAAATGAAAAAGGTGTACAAACTGGAAGATCTGGACTGTGCGAACTGCGCCGCCAAAATGGAGCGCAGCATTGCCAAAATCGACGGCGTGCAAAGCGTGAGCATAAGTTTCATGGCGCAGCGCATGGCTATCGAGGCGGACGACGACCGCTTTGAAGAAGTTATGGACGAAGTGGTCAGAAGGTGCAGGAAAGTGGAGCCTGATTGCCGGATTATCCGCTAGGCAAAGGGGTGGCGTCATGAAAAAATCGACTCTTTCGGGAAGGCAAAAGCGTAACCTGGTAAGAATCATTCTTTCGCTTGCGGCGTTTGCGGTCATATTCGCCGTGGATAAGACCGTCGGACTGGGCGGCGTTATACCGGGAAAAGCGAACTGGGTACTGCCGTTTCTGCTATATCTGGCGGTATATCTTGCGATAGGTTACGACGTGCTTTGGCGCGCGGTGAGAAACATTGCGCACGGGCAGGTGTTCGACGAAAACTTTCTTATGTGCATAGCCACCGTAGGCGCGTTTGCCCTGGCGATATACCGCGGGGTTTCCGGTATGGAAATCGAGGGGTTCGACGAAGCGTGCGCGGTGCTGCTGTTCTACCAGGTGGGCGAGTTTTTCCAGGACTATGCGGCGGGAAAATCGAGGAAATCCATATCCGCCCTTATGGATATACGTCCCGATTACGCCAATCTGCTCAGCGGCGATACAGCCGAAAAGGTAGACCCTTCAGAGGTAAAGAAGGGGGATATCATCCGTGTAAACCCCGGTGAAAAAGTGCCGCTGGACGGCGTGGTTGTAAAGGGCGCGTCCGCGCTCGATACTAGGGCGCTCACGGGCGAATCGCTGCCCAGGGAAGTCAAAGAGGGCGACGCGGTCATCTCCGGCAGCGTGAACACTTCTTCACAGCTGGATATACGCGTGGAAAAGGAGTTTTACGACTCCACCGTTTCCAAGATTCTGGAACTTGTGGAGAACGCTTCCGAGCAAAAGTCAAAGGCGGAAAACTTCATAACCAAGTTTGCAAAATACTACACGCCGACAGTGGTCATAGTCGCGCTTTTGCTCGCGGTAATTCCCGGCGCGGTTACGGGCGGGTGGTCCACTTGGATATACCGCGCGCTCAGCTTTCTGGTCGTGTCCTGCCCCTGCGCGCTGGTCATATCCATTCCGCTTTCCTTCTTTGCGGGAATCGGCGCCGCTTCTCGCTACGGGATACTGGTTAAAGGCTCCAATTACCTGGAAAAGTTCAATAAGGCGGATACGTTCGTGTTCGACAAAACGGGCACTTTGACAAAGGGCAATTTCGCGGTGGCGGAGGTGCTCCCCGCAGAAAGCAGGGAAAATATTCTGCGCCTTGCGGCAATAGCCGAGCGCGATTCTTCCCACCCCATCGCCAAATCCATATGCGAAAGCTATAAGGGCGATACGGACTGCGGTTACACGCTTACCAATATAGCGGGCGAAGGCGTGCTCGCCGAAAAGCAGGGCAGCAGTATCTGTTGCGGCAACGAAAGACTTATGGCAAGGCTCAACGTCGGATTCACGCCCCATCCGGGAGTGGGCACGGTGGTTTACGTCGCGGAAAACGGCGTATTCGCGGGCAGCATACTCATACGCGACGAGATAAAGGACGAAGCGCCTTCCGCCCTTAAGTCGCTTGCCGGCATGGGTTGCAGGACGGTTATGCTGACGGGCGACAACGCGGCGGTTGCGGGCGCGGTGGCGGCGGAGTTGAACGTGACGGACTACAAAGCGGAGCTTCTGCCGCAGAACAAGGTCGACGAGGTGGAAAAACTGCTTGCCGCCGAAGAAAAAGGCAGGGCGCTGTGTTTCGTAGGCGACGGCATAAACGACGCGCCCGTGCTCATGCGTTCCGATATAGGCATAGCCATGGGCGGCGTGGGCAGCGACGCGGCTATAGAGGCGGCGGACATAGTCCTGATGCACGACGACCTTAACTGCCTGCCTCTGTCCAAAAAGATAGCGCGCAAGACAATGGCAGTGGTGAGGGAAAACATAGTGTTTTCCATAGCCGTAAAACTTGCGATACTCGTACTTTCCGCGCTGGGCATAACCAATATGTGGGTGGCGGTGTTCGGCGACGTGGGAGTGGCGGTCATAGCCATCTTGAACGCAATGCGCGTGAACGGCAAATACGCCGCGGATAAAGGTGCGGCGGGTAAAAAACAGCGGATAAAGCAAAGTAATGCCTGAATGCAAAGCCCCGGACGGCGTACGTCCGGGGTATTTACTATAAAAAAACATTAAATGTATCTTGACGGAAGTGCCGGGCGGTGATATAATTTTGCTATGGAAATAGTGAAAATTTTAAGCGTGGATTACTCCAAAATGGGCGCGGAAATAGCCGCGCTCCGCAAAAACAATATCAGACTGAGAAAATACGTCTGTTTTTTCAAACAGGTTTACGACGCCGAATACGATACCGACATGGAGATATGTCTGAGGGATATGGAGTGCGAAAGGTGCGGAAAACTGCTTGAAACGTCCGTTTCGCAGGAAGAACTCGGCAGGGTGCTGGGCGAGAGCAAGCATGTGGTGGCGTCGTGGGAAACGGGCAGGACTTCGCCCGATATGCAGCATATTCTGGCTCTTTGCACTATATGCGGGCTGGATATGGGCGACTTTATCCGTTCATCTTCCGTGGCGCTGAAGCCGGAGTAACCCGGTCTTGACAGTATGCGCGCGCGGTGATATAATTAGATATATCTATATGGTATAAGGAGGACAGTTATTGCAATGAATGCGGATATAGTATTCGTGTTGGACGCAACCGCCACCATGGGCGTGTTTATAGACAGATTCAGAAGGGAATTTTTGCCCGAATTTACTAAGCAGATTGAAAAAATCGCGCAAAAAGACGGCGGAGCGGACGTGAGATATAAATTTATCATCTTCCGCGATTACGGCAGCGAGGGCGCCGCCGCGATAAAGCAGAGCGGTTTTTACAAAATTCCCGAGGAAGAGGAAAAACTCAACCACGAAATGCTTTACATAGAAGCGGGCGGAGGCGGCGATTCTCCCGAAAACGGGCTGGAAGCCATCTATTACGCCATGAAATCCGAGTTTGCCAAAGGCGCGGGCACGCAGACCATATTCTTCTTCACCGACGCAGACGCGGTCGGACTCGGCGAGCGCAGGGGGTGCGAAGGTTACCCCGATGATATGGTGGACGAACAGGGGCTGAAAGACGTCTGGTCGGGCAAAGCCCCTTCGCGCCTTACGCAGAAAGGGAAGAAACTCGTCATAGTCGCGCCTGAAAACACCGCTTACAGCCGCCTTGCAGGAGAGTTGGATAAGACGATATTCAAGCCGACGGCAAAGTCGGGAAATCTCAACGACATAGAGCTTTCCGATATGTTTGAAGTACTCGGATTATTATAACGCTTGAAAAAGCCGCCCTCTCGGCGGCTTTTTTACCGCAATGACAAGGGGATACTATGGATAAAAACGTAAAGCGCAGATATCTTGCAAAGCATACGGCGCGCTATTTTGTTTTGTTTGCGGCAATCGCCGTACTCGTCGCCTTCGGTATATACAATTCCGTCCGCCTTATTTCCGGCGCGGGAGAGAACGCGTGGCTTGCGGCGGGATACGGACTTGCGGCGGCGGGCATATTCGCCGTATTGTATGTGGGTACGGTGCTTGCATACACTTCCTGCTACTCGCGCGTAGGCAGGGCGGGCGTCATAGTGTTCGTGATGGCGGCGGCGATAATCGTCCGTTTCTGCGTGCGTTTCGCCTATGATTACCAGGTGTCGGACGCCACTTTCGGAGAAGTGTTTTTCGCCGTTCTGGAATCGGTCACGCTGGGCGGAGGAGCGAACGTCGAGGACGTATTCCGCGGACACACTTTATGGCAGGATACGATCGCCATGAACTTATATGTGTGGATGCCTGTGTATACCGCGCTCGTCATCATCACGGTCATCTCCTTTGCGATAGATTATCCAATGCTGTGCACCGTGCGCACGCTGGGCAAAAAGTATTCTCCGCGCAATAAAAACACCGACGTTTTCATCTTCAACAGCATTACGCAGGAAACGGTACTGCTCGCCAAGGACGTGGCGCGCGAGTACGCGCAGAACAAGGGCGCGGACGGACGGGGAAAACGCGCGCTCATACTCTTTTACGGAAAGGATATAGAAGGCTTTGACAAAAAGAACAATCTTCACCGCGAGCTGCAGTCCAACCATTTTATCTACGTAGCTTACAACCACGGGCGGGAGATGAAGCTCGCAAAGAAGTATCCCGGGGACGAAAAAGCCCAAGACAGCCTTATTTACGAGTGGAGCAGCGCCAAAAACGTGCACTATTTCGCGTTCAAATCGGGGCAGACGGCGGCAAGCAGCCATTACGACTTCAAAAGCGAGGACGTAAACGCCGCGGACGCGTTTTCCGAGTTGGCGGGGCTTAAATTCCGCCTGCAAAACGGCAAAGTCAAGAATAAGGCGCTGAATGCGGTGTACGTTTACGTGCTTTCGGAAAACGACGTGGATTACCCCACTTACGATTTGCGCCTGAAAGGAATTACGGGAAAGGATTACGAAATTGCGGGGATACCCGTGGAATTGAAGGTGATAAACGAAGCCGAACGCGCCACCTGGAATCTGAAACTGGACGCGGAAGAATACGCTGACGACAAGAATTCTCCCCAAATGAAAAAAGTCATGGAAATAGCTTCAAACCTGAAAGAGGTGCGTAAATTCATAGAAGGGGACTTTCTGCCCGCGCTTATTGCCGGGCAAGACGGCGACGTTATATACAACGTTGCGGAGGCGATATTCGGCAATGCAAGCGGGGTGGATAATATGCCTTTCGATACCGCTGTCGGAATGCACGTACGAAAGCCCGATAAAGAGTGTGAAAAAAAGATAACGGGTATATATGCGGGCAGCGGGTATTATTGCGAAGAAGCCGTGCGCTATCTTGAAGATGCTTTTGAGAAATATCGCGCGCTTGTGGACGCGGCGGCAAAAGTTCCCTTGGAAAACGGCGGTACTACCGTGAAAAGGGGAGTAAAAAGAAAGTTCGGCGGGATGAGCGCGGACGAATTTTTTAATCTTTCCGCAGTAACCGATTATGAGAATAAACAAAGCAAACAGATAGAGCAGTTAATAAAAGACGGCACGTACGGCAGTATACGTAAAACATTGTACAAAAAGGTTATACCGTACGGCGGCACGTTCGAGGATGCGAAGGAAAGCTTCGGGAGCTATATACCGGAAGAGAGTGATTTTATCGCGGCTGAGGAAAACTTTCTCAATGCCGCCGCAAAGTTCGTCTACTACGTGGCGGCGGACAGGCTGTTCGAGCCTTCTCCGGAAAAAATGTACGAGGGGCGCAGAATACTTTGCATAGGTTTCGGCGATACGGCGAGAAAGACGGTAAAGGCGCTTTATGCCAATAACAACTCCAATATGCTGGTAGACGTGGTGGACGTGAATATGTCCAATCTGGTCGGACTTCTGAAACGCAACCACCGCGGTTTCTACGTGGTCAAGGCGGAAGAAAATGAAAACGAACTTTTCGGTACGCCCGCTCCGCCGCAGAAAAAAGACCTGAAAAAGCTGTACGACTATTCTAACCTTCTTACCCTGCAATTTTCCGAGCGTTCGGGACTTGACAAGGAAGTTACCGATTATATCGACAAAGTTATGCTTCCCACAGAGCACGACGTAGAGTACGACGCGCTTATAATCGCCATGGGCGACGACGAGCGCAATATTGCGTTTTTCCGCAGTTTCATGACCGACCTCATACAGGAAACGATAGGCGAAGGGAAGGAACTTTCCGATATTAAGATTTTCATTCACTTGCGCGAAAGATATAACGGCTACCGCCTTTTCTGGAATGAAGAGACGGAAAAGAAGGTATGGTTAAACGGCGGCGGGAAAAAATCCGATACTATTGCCGACCGCGTAAAGGTAATTCCTTTCGGATACAAGGAGAACGTCTTCAAGTACGACGAAATTATCCGCGACGACGAAGCCCGCGCACAGCACAACGCCTATAAAAACATTACGGGCGGTTCCAAAGAGTGGTTTGAACTCGGCATATTCAATAAATGGTCGAGCAAGGTGAGCAAAAATATGTACAAGCTCTACCAGGAGGCGTTCGTCAACGCCGAAAATAGCGGCGTCAATGCCGATAAGGAGCTGACCTATTACAGACACGCCTTAGCGCTTCTCGAGCACAGGCGCTGGTGCAGATTTATGACGTGCAACGGGTACGTACGGCTGAAAAAGCGCCCTGCCGGCGACAAGGACGTCGTAAAGAACAGATATCGTATGCACGGCGACATCTGCCGTTATTGCGACCTGGGCGCGGACAGACTGTTCAACGAGGCGAACTTTACCGCCTATATGGATATCGCGCAAGCGAAAGCCGCGGAAATACAAGGCGGGGACGTTTCGCGCCTGGACGAAAGTTACCGCGGCGCGGTCGGTCTGATATTGAAAGCAAACGATAGCGGAAAAGCCGCGGACAGCCGCAGTAAAAATAAAAAACGGCGTTTTTGCCGTGATAAACGGAAAGGGTAAACAAAATGCGGCAAAACCTCAAAAGGTTTTGCCGCTTTTCATTTTTTAACCGTATTTTGCGGAGTTGCTCCGGATACGTCCGGACCTTATGCGGCGGCAGCCGCCGAATCCTGGGAAATGGCGGAAATAACCTGTTCCACTTCCGTATTCACCGCGTGGGAAGGATAGGGCGCGCTTACGGTGTTGCATCCGTCCGCTTTGGTAATGCCTCTGTCGTTTATGCAGTTGCCGTCCGGCCAATAAAGTATCGCGGCGGTAAGGCGGAGCGCTTCACCCGTCTGCGAGTTGGGAATGATATACTGCATGCACCCCTTGCCGTACGTCTGCTCCGTTCTGGCGCCTTCGCCCGCCAACGCAAGGTATTCTTCGCCGTAACTTGAAAGATATATGTCCGAATAGGAAATCACTCCGTAATCCAAAAGCGCGCCCATCAGCACTTCGGAAGCGCTTGCCGTACCGGAATTTGCCATAACCTTTACTTCCACGCCGCTTTTTATGGTAAATCTGCTTTCGGCGGAGGGACAGGTGTAGGTATCGTCTACCGACTTGCCCTTTGCGGTGAGCAGCGTTTTGCCCGCTACGTTTTCAAAACAAGCCGCTATCTGCCCGGTAATATCCAGTTCGCCGCCCGGATTGGAGCGCAAATCGAGAATCAGCGTGTCACAGCCAAGGGAATTGAATTTTTCCGCGGCAAACTGAAATTGCGTAGCGGCGTCGCCCGAAAATTCGCTCAGACAGATATATGCCGTACCGCCCGGCAGGGAAGGTATCGCGTCCGAAGCGCTTTCCTGCATTGTAAGCCCGTCGTATGTGAAGTACCACGCGGAAGAATTGGTGGCAATCAGGACGTAACTTTGCTTGTACTGCGAATACTCTTCCAGATCCACCCTAAGACCGCTCGCAAGGTAAAACGCGGTGCACGTCCCGTCGGAAGTCGCGGCGGTGAAAGCGGACAAGTCTTCGGCGCTGTCTATCACCAGTTCTTCGCCGTCGATGATGGCGGAATATATAACGTCGCCCACCCTAATACCGCTTTTCCATGCGGGGGAGTTGCCCGTGCAGGTAATCACCACCGCGCCTTCACCGGGCAGGAATATAAGTCCCGCTCCGTATGAAACGGAATTTCCCGCGTTGCCGTAAAGAAGTTCCGCATACTCCTGCGCCGTGTAATACGCGCTGTATTCGTCCAGATACTTAGACACTATTTCCGAAGGCGAAAGGCTGTCCGCGTCGTTTATCTCCACGTCGGTATAGTAATAGCGGGAAATGGTGTCAGCAACCCATTGCGAAGAAGAAGTGCCCTGCGCGCACGCGCCGAGAACCACGCCTAAAATTATCACGCAGGCTATTATCGCCGTAACGGCGGTTATTTTTTTGCCCGAAAACTTTTTCATGCTCTTCATATATATTAAATATACCGCAATCCGGCGGAAATAACAATAGACGGAAGCAAAATTCTTTGCATTTAACACAAGTTTTACCCGCTTTTTATCCCGCTTTGCGCAAAATACGCCGCAAAAGGGGAGCGGCGCGGCGGGCGGCGGAGTTTTAACGGGGAAAAGAAGAATTTTCCGCCCCTTGACGAAAAACGGCTTATATGTTAAAATAAAGCAAATAAGGTCATTGTCGGTAAGAGGTGAAAATTATGACTTTGAAGGCGCAAAAATTTTTTTCGCATAAGATAACCACCATGCTCGTAAGTTTATTCGCCGCGCTCTCACCGCTGTTTTTTTACGCGGCGCGCAGCAGTTCGCACGTATTTCTCGATACGGCGCTCTTCACGGGCTTTTCCCAGCTGCTGTTCTGGTTGATGCTGATAAACGCGGTGTTTGCGACCGTTGTCGCCGCCATGAGGTGGAGAACGGCGGCTTTTCAGCTGCAACAGCCGAAATGGCTGTCCGCGCTCGGCTGCGCCGCGTTTGCGTTCACCGTGCTTTTCGTGATAGTGGACGTATGTATGATGGGGGTGATGGGTGAAGAATCCATCGGCGTGCTGTGGCGTTCGATGGCGGAGCTTCTGCCTTTCGCCCTGGCTTATCTGATAGCCGCCATGCTGGCGTTCTTCTTTCCTTCCGTCACGAACAGGAAGGTAAGGATTGCCATCGCGGTAATCATCATAATAATAGCGGTTCTTGCGCTGCTGTTCATGCTGTATCCGCCCGTTTACTTCGATTTCCTGTCAGATCCCATGGTAATCGACAACGGCGAAAGCTATTCGGTGGTGTTCGCCACGTCCGCCGCGGGAACGGGATATATCGAATACGAATACGGCGGAACGACGTATAAACTTTACGACGAAGTAAGCGGACGACTGCGGGGGAGCAGCACTATCCACAGCATAACCGTACCCTACGAGCACTTGAACAATAACACTTATAGGGTGGGTTCCATGCGCGTTTTTGAAGAATACGCCTACGGCGGCCGCAACGGCAGGACGATAACGTCAGGCGAGTATACGTTCACGCCCTGCACGGGTGAAGACGTCACCTTGCTGTGCGTGTCCGACTGGCATACGCGTACCGCAAAGGCAAAGGAGGCTGTTTCGCATATGGGCGAATACGACGCCGTGCTGATGATGGGCGACGCGGCTCCGGGACTGCAATACGAAAGCGAGGCGGCGGAATATATCGTAAAATTCGGCGGCGACATAAGCGGCGGCAGCATACCGATAATCTACACGCGCGGCAACCACGAAACGCGCGGCAAGTACGCTTCCGAGCTTTCCGAAGCGCTTAAAATGGACAAATATTATTACGAAACGTCTTTCGGAGACTATCGTTTTATCGTGCTGGACAGCGCGGAGGACAAGGAGGATTCGCATCCCGAATACGGCGGAATGGTCAATTACGAAAATTACCGCAGGCAAATGATAGAATGGCTGGAAGGGCTTGAATCCACGGGACAAAAGACGATAGCGCTCTGCCATGCGCCCGAACTTTGCAGGGAAGAAGAACTTGCCGACCGCGGCTTTGCCAAGCTGGAGGAGCTGGGCGCAAGCGTGCTTATATCAGGGCATCTTCATTCGTGCTATCTTGACAGAGAGAGCGAATCTTTCCCCGTATACGTGGACGGTGGTCACGGCGGCGGCGATTATATAGCCAGCAAAGTCACGCTTTCGGCGGACGGAATACGCCTTTTCGCGTGCAACACGAACGGGGATACAGTCCTTGACGAACTCGTGGAGTGGAAATAATATAAAAATTTTAAAAATTATATTGTAAAACGCGCGCATATATGTTATAATGTAAGCAATAACATAGGGAGGACGGTTAAATGGCAGAGTTTTCTTTTGAAGTAATCGAAAACTGCGGGTCTCTTTCCGAATCCGGCAAAGGGTGGAAAAAGGAGATCAAACTTATCAGTTGGAACGGCAAGGAACCCAAGTACGACATCAGGGAATGGTCGCCCGACGGGGATAAAATGGGCAAGGGCGTTACGCTGAGCAAGAGCGAAATGCGCGAGCTTAAAAAACTGCTCGAAGCGATGGATCTGGAAGACTAAACCGTCGAAACATCAAACAGTCAAATAAGAATAATAAGCCTGCACGAGTACCCGGCGGGGTTTTGTGCAGGCGGTTTTTATCTGTAAACAAAAAAAGCCGCGTCCGGAATGTTTCCGCCTGCGCTCCGTACATATTATAGTAATACTTTTGTAAAATAGCTTGCCGTGTCGTGAAAGGGGCAGTATTTTATGTTATAATCTATTTGTGAAAAAGCGAAATTCCGTAATTTTGATAATATGTTTGATTTTATGCGTGGCGGCGTTTGCCGCCTGTGCGGACACTTCGCGCCTTACGAAACTCAAAACGCCTACGGTAAGCAGCAACGGCGGTTTTTACGCCAGGTGGACCGCCGTCGAAGGGGCGGGTTCGTATTCGGTGAGGGTAGAGGATATCTCTTCCAACTCACGGCTTGTGCAAACCGGCGTTACGGAAACGTCTTTTTCTCTTGCGGAATACGCTTTGCAGACGGGTGAAAGGGAAGTGTACGTCTACGTCGCGGCGATTCCTTCGTCGGATAATTACGACGCTTCAGAAGAAGGAAAGTGCAAGATAACCATTCCGCGCGTAAGCGATATGGAAATGCTCCAATATGCGCAGAGCGTCGTTCCGGCTGCGGAAACGCTTGCCGCAGATATTCAGTCGCCCGAATACACTTATTATCCGGCTACGGATATGGATCTTACGCTTACGTTCGATAAAAACCTTTCGGGTATCGAGCCTGCGGGAAATTACGATTTAAGCGGAAAATTCGCGTCCGCGTGCAGTCTGTCGGGAAGTTCCGCGGTTATATCCAAATCGTATATGCAGCAGTTTGACGTGGGCGCGGCGATACAGTTCGAAGTGTCGTTTACGGACGCCTCTTCCGCTACCCATTCCGTATTCGTGGTGGATAAAGTCGCAAAACTGGTTGACCCCTACGCAAGCAATATGACTATATCGGAAAGCGAAAACATAATCTACCGCGGTGAAGAGTACATCGTGTACAGCGAACTTGACGGCAGAAACATAGAATTTACGTTTTTCGACCAGGTCACGGTAAATTCCGTGTGCGTGGACGGGAACAAAGTGGGCTTTGTCAAGAACAAATCGCCGAATAAGCAGGTGGTAAACGCTTCCGCTCTGGAAGGGCTTACGCAGGGCGTGCACTATATCTCCGTTTACACGAATAAAGGCGCGGTAACTGTACCGCTTATATACGTGCCCGTCTACTCGTGCGCGCCGGAGGACGCGCACGTTGACGTGGACGGCTATCCGGAAGTGTACGTGCGTTGGAGCGCCAACGTCATGCCCGCATATTATACCGTGGAAATAAACGGCGAAACTTACTCGTCGGGCGATTACCCCGAACTTTTTACGGTAAATTCGTTCAACGCGACAAACAAGCTGAATATAACCGATTCGACGGAAGATACGATTACCGTAACGGCATATCTTCCCGAAGCTTTTGAAAAGAAAAGTTATACCTGCACCTTGACTTCGGGCGATTATTCCGCATACGTTCCTTACCTTGAAAGCACGTTCACTTATCTGGGCAGTACGCAGAACTTCTATATTACCGGAGAAGAGGAGTGGAATACGTTCGTCGCCTATACCGCGCTTTACTATGACGACTTGCAGAGTACGGGCACCAATTACGTGGAAAACAGCGATTTCAGATATTCCTACCCTTACAAACAGGTAAGTTTCGCGCTCGGCTACGACGACTGGACGGCAAGCGAGGTTGCGAATACTAAATACAAAGAGGGCACCGAACAGTTCAGGGAAGTGGTGGCTTATAAAATCAACTGTAAGGAAAGCGCGGAGAATATATTTGACTTAACGCTTCTAATCACCTCTTACAAGGAGCCGTCCAAAAACGCGCAGGATTTGTCTTTTACCTATCAGGCGTTGAACAAAACGCCGCTTACCGTGACGGCGACGTACTCCCATTATTCCGATTCAGGCAACGATACGGGTACTTTTGAAATAGATAACGTCACCGATACGGCGGAAGTTTCCACAAGTATGCAACTCTACTTTGCCATGGAGCAGGGCTTGCGCCCCGTACCCGAACAGGGCAGCAGCGCCGAGCGCATATATAACGAAGCGCGCGCCGTTATGGCAAGGATAACCGACCCGGATATGTCCGACTACGAGGTAGTTCACGCCGTCTACGACTATCTGACCACCGAGGTTGTATACGATAACGCCGTGGCGCAGTACAGCGGCGCGCGCGACAGCAGCCAAGACCTTTACAACGACGTATACAATTACAACTGCTTCTATCCCGAAGGTGTGTTCGACGACGGCGTTGCCGTGTGCAACGGGCTTTCCCAGGCGTTTGTGATAATGTGCGCCATAGAAGGCATAGAGAGCGTAAAGATAAGCGGTACTGTTCCCGGCGGCGCGCACGCGTGGAATAAAGTGTGCATAGACGGAATGTGGTATATGGTGGACACCACATGGGGCAGGGCTACTTATCAGAACGCCTATAACGTGGGCGAGCACGACTGGCTGCTGGTGGGCGAGGCGGCGGCTTCCAGCCATAAGCAGGACAAGGACGTTTACGGCAGCGATATTTACGCCGGCGGCGTCAGCTTCGACCCCTACGCCAATATGTTCTGGCTTGACGAGAGCGGCGAAATGCACGACCATAAGGCGGCGACTTTTGAAGAATTCAACGCTATTTTATCCCATTACGGCTCGCGGTATTCTTCGCGCGGAACATATGTGGTCAGCGTTTCCATAACCATTGTAAACGATAAAAATGCACCGTATCATTTCAGTCAGGCGTTTATGAATAACCAAAACGTGACTCTGCCCGACGGCATGGACATAAGCGTCATAGCGGAAAGTCTTGACAGACAGGCGGAGCTTGTTCTTATACGGGGGTAATATGAATTTTAACACGCGTGAAAGCGTTGAAGAAAAGTTGTCGGAGTTTGCTGACGAAAAGTACAGGCTTTTCACAAGCCGTCTTACGAATACAAAATATCCGATTCTGGGCGTGCGTATTCCGCAACTGCAAAATCTGGCAAAGCAAATTCTCAAGGGCGATTACAACGCCTTTTTATCCCTGCCATTTACCTATTTCGAACACCACATTCTGCGCGGCATGGTAATCGCCATGAATAAGGAAGGAGAGAAGGAACACCTGTCCCTTTTCGACGAGTACATACCCTATATCGACGATTGGGAAGGGGTGGACCTTATCGCTTCGCGCTATAACTGCAAGTCGGAAAGCTACTTTTCCGCTCTGCGCAGCCGTCTGAACGGCGACAGGGAATATTCCGTGCGTTTCGCACTCATAGCCATACTGCATAACTTTGCGTCGGACAAGACGAAAGCGCCCGCAATAATCGGGGACGTGCGCGACCTTACAAAGCGCGGCTATCTCGAAAAATTTTTGCGCGGCGCAAAAGAGCGGGTGCGCCAAAACACAGGTGAGCGCCTCGGCGGTTATATCCCCACATCTTCGCCCATGCTTACGGGTACGGCGGCTCCGCCCGCCGGGTATTACGTCATGATGGGCGCAGCATGGCTGCTCTCCGTACTTTATCTGACTGATAAAGAAGCCGTGCTGGACTACGTAAAGGACGGTTCAATTGATATCGACACACGCATGAAGACAATCTCCAAAATTCTCGATTCCTTCCGCGTGTCCAAAGAAGAAAAGCAGTATCTGCGTATTCTTCGCGGTGAAATCAGACATGGTAAATAATATCGTAACTTTTTGGTAAGTAACGCGCGGTAAGGGGCGGCGGAAGCCGCCCTTTACCGCCGTCACGGTTCAATGCGTTATTTTACCTTGAAATATTCTTTCAGACACCCGAAAAGTTCTCTATTTTCCGCGCGGTAGGTCAGGTAGTAGGTAACCGTGGCTTCCTTGTCGAGAATGGGAACGAAGTCAACCCGAACGCGCGTTATCTCAATAAAAGCGTATCGGTAGCCGACATTATAGCGGCAAGCAATACGAAAGATTAAAGGCAATTACATATTTTGCGGCAGCCTGATTCCCGGGAGAAAATGGCTGCTGCTTTGATTTTATTATCTGTTATAAAAAATTTATTCCCGTTTACAAATAAAATTTGTCGAGTAGCCCGTTTACGAGTTTTTGGCATGAAACAGTAAAATGGCGTGGCAGGCAATAACCACAGTAAATAAACATTTTGATTCAATATTCAGCAGATAAATTGCGTTGTGTATGATTTTTATAAAACAAACAAAATATAAAAAAATAGCGCTTTAATTACTATTACTTATATTTACTTTCGTAAGGGTGTTCAGTGAGTGCAAATTTGAGTAATAACTCTTTCGGAACCTTCCGAAATGTTTTCCATTGCCGATATGGCTTTAATGCCGCTCTTGCAAAGTAAAGTTTATAGTGTGCACTGTCCATAGCGGTTACAGGTGAACCAGTCTAATTCCCACACGATAATTCAGGTGGAGGCGTGCTTATAGCTGTCTTTTACCATCCTCTGAAATTCAAGGCGATGGTCTAACTTGGCGGAGAAAGCCCTGTCTATGTAATTGCCTATAACGTCAATGCCCGTGCGCTCGGCAAATTCCATACACTCGCGCAACTGACCTTCAATAGAGGCTTCGGTCTGATTATCGCTCGAATAGCGGGCGTATATAACGGCTCTCATTTGCTGTTTTTCTCCGTTTCGATTACTTGTAACTTTGTATTATCAATTGTATAAAGAGAAGATTTACCAGAAAAAGGAACATTGAATTTCTTGCAGAACTCTTTTACTATATCAATATACCAATCAGGAGCAAAAGGATGTACTATAACATTTTGAATTAACATAGGTAAGTTATTAATTTGTATGCTGATGGATTTTATAATCCCATCAGAATTAGGCTTTGTTGCAAATATCCGTACTTCATTTTCATGCGCAAACTCTTTCCTCTTTTTGGTGAAAGGCAAGAAAAAATTATCGCGACTTGGATGAATTAACAGATCTATCATTTCGTCTATAGTTAGGTGCGCATCATTTGTATAGTTTATTTCTCTTAATGTGATTTTTGGAATATTAGAAAGTATATCGTCGCTAGTCTCAATCATTATAGCTTTTTGGTTGTAAGAATAAATACTCCATAATGCAGCGGAATCACAATTTTTGCTCCAACATAAGGCAAATATACTATTAACAGCCATTTTTATTGGTATAGCAACTTCTTTTTTTGTGCTTTCAATTATGCTTTTCCAAAACCATCCTTCATATGAATCTTCCCATAATAACGGTGACACGAGAGAAAGTCTATTATTTATAACTATATCTGCAAAAGTTTCAAATGGAATATATCTATACAATTTCATTATTTCTGTTCCTCACGTAAGAGTTTAAGCACAGCTTCTTTGAGTTTGGCGTTGGCGGGAGATTTGGGGTCAAAACACATCTCCATGAACTGCTGCATCTTCTCGTTGTCGAAAGCTTTGGGGTTATAGTCGTACAGCTTGTCCTGCGGCTTGTTTGTGCGCCCGAAAAATGTAGTCGAGCGACACTTCGAAATAGTCTGTGTACCACAATAAAAAAGCATTCGTCACATCGGAATTTCAACTTTTATATCTGTTGAGTGTCGATTGCGCAATTGTTATGTTCACCTGTGCCAACTTCGTCTGTATGATATTGCTTGCTTCCCGTAAAGCTTTTAATCTTCATCATATTATTTTTACTTACATATTAATCTCTTTATGAACAGTATAATCTATTTTTAGATATAAGTCAATCTGATTACAGATTTTCATTTTGAGTATATAAAATTTTATATAACAAAATGATAACCAAACGTTTTTAAGTTTTTGTTATTTACAGAATGATATGAAATATGCTACAATAGTTTTGCTTAGGTTATTAAAGATTGGAGAGTGGACATAAATTGAAAAACATACTCATCATTGACGACGATATATATATCGGGAATATGGTTCAGGAGATTTTGGAAAAGGAAGGTTACTCCGTTTCCCGCGCGTATTCGGGCACGGAGGCAATACTTTTTCTTTCACAAAACAAACCCGACCTTATTTTGCTCGACCTGATGCTACCGGGACTTAGCGGCGAAGAGGTACTTACTAAGATAAAGGGAATTCCCGTTATTGTAGTGAGCGCAAAGCTCGGTGTTGATGATAAAGTCAGTATGCTTTTGGGCGGCGCGGTCGATTATATAACAAAGCCGTTCGATACCAAAGAGTTGCTTGCAAGAATTGCCGTTCAGTTGCGCGGCAACCGTATGTCGGCAGAGGATATGTTGGTTTTCGGGAATATAACCGTCAACTGTCAAACGCATGAAGTTACCGTTGCCGGCAATAATGTAAAACTGACAAGAACGGAATACGCCATATTAAAAAGGCTCATGAGTGAGGGAACGCGCGTTTTGACAAAGTCCGCTTTGCTTGAATATATCGGCGAAGATACGCCCGACTGTACTGAGAGTTCTCTCAAAGTGCATGTCGGCAATCTGCGAAAAAAACTCAGGGACGCAGGCAATAAAGACTATATCGAAGCCGTGTGGGGCATCGGCTTCAAAATGAAAGAGTAATAAATTTTAACCGTTTCTTTACCGTGCTCTTTACCTCTTTCTTTACTTTTTCGGGATAGAATGAAGGCAGACAATAAGTAAAGGAGGTCGAATAATCATGGAATACGTTCTGCAAACCAACTCGGTCCGAAAAGAATACGGACATTACAAAGCGTTGAACGGACTTTCTATGAATGTTCCCAAAGGGAGCATCTATGGTTTCGTCGGTAAAAACGGTTCGGGCAAAACCACGCTTATAAGGCTTGTCTGCGGACTTCAGCAACCTACGGAAGGCGAAATCGAAATTTACGGCGTAGGGAACAAAGACAGGGCTATATCCAAAGTGCGCCGCAGAATAGGCGCGGTAGTGGAAACTCCGTCTATCTACATGGATATGACCGCGCAGGACAATTTAAAAGAACAATACCGCATTTTGGGTATGCCGTCTTTTGAAGATATTGGCGAGCTTTTACGCCTTGTCGGGCTGGAAAACACGGGAAAGAAAAAAGCGCGTAATTTTTCGCTAGGCATGCGCCAAAGGCTGGGCATAGCTATAGCGCTTGCGGGAAATCCCGACTTTCTCATTCTTGACGAACCCGTCAACGGGCTTGACCCGCAGGGCATAGTGGAAATACGCGAGTTGATACTAAAACTCAACCGCGAACGCGGCATAACCGTGCTTATATCCAGCCATATTCTCGATGAGCTTTCGAAGTTGGCAACGCATTTCGGATTTATAGACAAGGGGAAGATAGTAAAGGAAATCAGCGCCGCTGACCTTGAATCAGCTTGCAGAAAATGCACACGGATCACCGTTTCCGACACAAAGATTTTAAGCCGTGTACTCGATAAAATGGGGTTGGAATATTCAGTCGAGTCGGAAACGGAAGCGGAAATTTACAACGATATAAATATAACCGACCTTACGCTCAAGCTGTTTGACGAACATTGTAACGTGAAATCGGTGAGTGAACGCAACGAAAATCTTGAATCCTTTTACATTAATCTTGTAGGAGGTGAAAATGATGAGTAGACTGCTTTCGGCGAATTTTGTACGCGTGAAAAAGAGTAAGTTGTTTTGGTGTCTTACCGTTATAAGTTTTCTTGCGGCGCTTTTTGAAATAGTAAACAGGCTGTCTTATCCCGAAAGGCCGACAATAGACGGCATAATGTTTGTATATCCCGTCCTAATCGGTATAATGATACCGATATTTGCAAGTATCTTTTTCGGTACGGAGTACAGTGACGGCACTATACGCAACAAGTTGATGATAGGGCATCTGAGGACAAATATATATATTGCAAACCTGATAACCGCGGTGTCGGCGGCGCTTGTAATGGCGGCGGCATATTTGATTCCGGTTTTAGTTGCGGGCTTTCCGATTTTCGGATTGCCGACGGCAGGCGGCGCGCAATGTGTCAAGATGCTGTTTCTGTCTTTTGCTACCATTATTGCGATATGTTCGCTACACGTCATGGTAAGCATGATATATGGTAACAAGGCGGGAGCAACGATTATAAATCTGTTATTGGCGTTTATATTTCTTGTCGCGGCATTGGCGGTATTGGGCGAATTGACCGCGCCCGAATTTGTTCCCAACTACGATATGGCGGGAAATCAGATAGAATATGTTCCAAACCCGACGTATCCCACGGGAATAGAAAGGGCGGTATATCAGTTCATAGCCGATATTCTTCCCATCGGACAGGCGGCGCAGTTTTTCTACGGGACTATATATTCCGGTAGCCCGTTATGGCTTTTGGCTGTCTACGCCATTGCGGTAAGCGTCGTTTGCACCGCAACCGGAATGTTGGTATTCGGAAAGAAAAATATAAAGTAACAGGAGGTGTGGTATCGTGATCTGGCTTTCCGTCATTTGTGCGGCATTGGTTATCATTATCGTGATACTTACCGTCAAAATAATATTGATTAAGAAGGATATAAAAACCATTACCCGGGAGTTTAACGAAAAGCTGGAAGACGATACCAATACCTTAATCGCCATAGACGGCGGAGATAAAACCGTGCGGCACCTTGCCGCGTATATAAACGAATCGCTTAAAGAACTTCGCAAACAAAGGCTTCGTTTCGAGCAGGGCGATACGGAGTTGAAAAACGCAATTACAAATATATCACACGATTTGCGAACGCCGCTTACGGCAATCGGCGGCTATTTGGACTTGCTCGAACAAGAACAAAAAAGCGATGAAGCGGAAAGGTATCTCGGAATAATAAAGAACAGGGCGGAGGCATTGAAACAGCTTGCCGATGAACTGTTCAAATATTCCGTAGTCACATCGCCCGACTATGACTCCCCGAAAGAACGGCTGTCGGTCAATGCTGTTTTGGAAGAGAGTATAGCGGGTTATTATGCCGCTTTACGGCAAAAAGGCATTGTTCCCGAAATTGATATGCCGAATGAAACAGTATATTGTGTGGCAAACCGCGCGGCGCTGTCGCGTATATTCTCCAACCTTATCGGAAATGCGATAAAATACAGCGGCGGCGATTTGTGCATTAAACTCGATAGCGGCGGACGGATAACGTTTTCGAATATCGCGCCGCAGTTATCGGAAGTCCAGGTCAGCAGGTTGTTCGACCGTTTTTACACTGTCGTAAATGCCCGAAAATCAACAGGGCTCGGACTTTCAATCGCTAAGGTGCTTATAGAACAGATGAACGGTGAAATTTCCGCAACATATTGCCAAGACAGACTGACAATAAACATTCAGTTGATAGATGGAAGATTGTTAAGTGACGGAGCAAATGTCGTAAACTGCAAATACTGTAGTTTATAAACAGAAATTAATTGCAATATGTGGAGTTAGAACGGCAAGTAATAAATTTAGATAATAATAAAATGGCGGTAATTTATTGGAAATATCACCGCCATTAATAATTAATTTTTTTGTTACATCGCATTTGTTAATTACGAAACTAAGGCAATCTGCTCATAAATATCTTCAATACTATCGGGTTGTAATGCCCAACGATAAGCAGGGTGAACTTCAACATTGAATCCAAAATCAACATTTTCCGATACAATATAATTGCTTTCATCATAATAATACCGTATTATTTGCTCGGAAGTATCTTTTCTGACTGTTAAAAAATTAATTTTATATAAAAATACAGGCAAATTTTTTTCATTTATTGTGTCTCCACTATTAAATTTGGTACGTCCTATATGTTCGATAATTTGTTTCATTTTTACTGATAATTCGCTTGGAGTATAAACAAATGGATTGCCTTGTTTTTTTGCACTAGGTTTCATTTCAAGTAATACTCTTTTCAAGATATCATCTTTTAACTCTGATGAATATTCATTAATAGTATCTGTCAATCTGCCGTTTGAATATGCTCGGAATGAATTTTCTAAGTCAGAAGTCATTATCTTATCGTGATTTTTATTATAAGCTTCGGTGGCAGCAAGTGTGCATAATTTGACTAAATCTCTTGGCCTTTGACGTATTAAAGATAATAAAACTCTATATATTGGAGCATTGGCCCAATGCCCTTTACCTTGAAAACTTGACTCAAAAACGTAGTCAAGATTTTTCCCTAATATTGATTGAGGTTGTATTCTTAATTTATCTTCATCAAGTGTTTCGCCTTTAACAAATAATATTATTCTTTTTACTAACATTGTCAACAATTCATGGTTAGACCATTTTAGCCATATGACAGAACTTTCAATCTTATCGGTCGATTCGTCTGATGTTCTTACAGCAAAATATACACTACTTCTCAAAGCAACTCGAAATTTAACAGACGGTACTATTCTAGTTATAGTTCTTAAAGCGTTAAGCATGGCTGAAATATTTCTTATTTCATGAGATTCATTTTTCCAACCGCGATCTAAATCATCTATAAAGATCGTAACCTTTTTCTCGGTAAATATAACATCTTTAAATAAAGATAAAAAATCTTTATAAGTAATATCGACATCATATTTATGTATGTCAGCAAATTTTTTTCCTAAAATACTTAATGTAAGTTTTGAAAATTTAGAAAGCCATGTTTTAAACCCTTTGCTAGTATCATTTCGATTTATATCAATAAGATTCTCTATTAGCTTATCAAAAATTATTTTAGATAATTTTTCTTGCCATATATGAATCATTTTATTTATATCAGTCTCGGTTTGTGTAAAAATATCATCAGGTCTAATGTTTATGGGGAGATTATTGGATTTTTTTTCTTCAGTTTCTAAGATTTTAAGTAGTGCAGATTTACCACATCCCTTATGCCCGACTAAAATATATAGGGGAAGCTCATTTTTTAAAGTTTTATACGCTGCTCCTTTGACATAAAAATTATATAAGTTTCCTTCATTATCATCTTCGGCAGCTTCATGACCAAAAATCCTTCTTATATTTTCTTGTGTAAATTCCATGTTAACTCCTTTTGTTTATAACATATTAATACATTATTATAATAGCATATTATTTTTAATAATACAATATAAATTAACACGAATTCTATATCATATATAATAAGAACCTTTAATTATATTGCGAAATCCATAATAAAAAAATAAATACATAACGATTATAGTGCTGGATTTTATTCGTGTTAACATTCGTGAAAAATTGAAATAATTAATTATTATGATTGGAAGAAATGGCTTGTGTTATCTTGTTTGTCCGTAGATTAACAATGGTGGACATTCCGCAAACGAGTTGCGGAGAGCCGAAAGCATTTTTGCTCAGTTGCTTAAAAATGTAGGGCGGGACGTGAAAGAACAACGCAAAAATTGCCGCACCCTATATTTTGCAATCTGCAAAATATGAGGGTACAATGTCCCTGAGGGTGCACCAAAGCAAAAAAAGATGACGCCTATAACGTCATCTTTTTTTGCTTTGGTGCACCCTCAGGGACTCGAACCCTGGACCCACTGATTAAGAGTCAGTTGCTCTACCAACTGAGCTAAGGGTGCATATCGTGCGCGGCTGTGCCGCTATTTCAAGCCGCGTAAGCGGCGTTTTTGTTGGAGCGGGAGACGGGACTCGAACCCGCGGCCTTCGCCTTGGCAAGGCGACGCTCTACCAACTGAGCCACTCCCGCATTTTTTGGATGGTGCGGATGACAGGACTTGAACCTGCACGTCCATGACATTGGATCCTAAGTCCAACGCGTCTGCCAATTCCGCCACATCCGCCGACTTTTGGTGACCTATCCGAGAATCGAACTCGGGACACCATGATTAAAAGTCATGTGCTCTACCGACTGAGCTAATAGGTCGCAAGCATTACATAATATAGCACAACGCCTATTAAAAAGCAAACGTTTTTAACACGTTCGCCGAAATTTTTATTACGGCGGCACACGGTGCTTGTATGGCTGGGGTGGAGGGATTTGAACCCCCGAAATGTCGGAGTCAGAGTCCGATGCCTTACCACTTGGCTACACCCCAACGGCTTTAACGAATTGTGGCAGGGGCAGCAGGATTCGAACCTACGAATAACAGAGTCAAAGTCTGTTGCCTTACCGCTTGGCGATGCCCCTTCAAGTAAGTGGGGTGAGTAGAGGGATTCGAACCCTCGGCCTCAAGAGCCACAATCTTGCGCTCTAACCAGCTGAGCTATACCCACCAAATTCTGGCGAGCCTGAAGGGATTTGAACCCCCGACACACGGCTTAGAAGGCCGTTGCTCTATCCAACTGAGCTACAGGCTCATTTACTTGGAGCGGGTGATGGGAATCGAACCCACACGGCCAGCTTGGAAGGCTGGAATTCTACCATTGAACTACACCCGCGCAAAATCAGGCACCCAGAGCCACAATTTTTTTGCTTACAAATTCTACCATATTAAAACGCACTTGTCAAACGTTATTGGCATATAAAAGAAAAATATTATGCCGTAATCAAAAAATAGCGGCTCAGGCGGTTTTTTCGGCTCCTTCTTCAGCCGCGGATACGGGCAAAGGGGGAGATTTTTTCAGTCTGACAAAGAACACCGCCAGCATTACGACAGCCATGACTCCCACAAATCCCGCCGTGACAGGGGTGTTTATCCAAAGCCCGTACAGCTGCAGTACATAGAACGCGCCCATCAGCGCTAGGGGGAACACCAGCGCGACGGATACGGAAAGAATGGTTGCCTGCACGGATTTTCCGATAGCCAGGAAGAACGCCTGCGCGGCAAAGGAAATCCAGCGCACGAAATAGGTGCAGGCGAAAATCATGAGCGCTTCACGCGCCATTTCCAGGGTGGCGGCGTCGGGCGAGGATATAAACAGTTTCGTAATGCCTTCGGGAACGCACATAAGTACCACGGCAAACAGTACGGACAGTATGGCGCACGCGGCAAAACAATATTTTTCTATGCTCAGCGAACGTTTCACGTCACCCGCGCCCCAATTGAAGCCGATTGCCGGTTGCAGGGAATCGCAGGCGCCGTACAACAGCGGCTGGATAATGCCGTCCGCGTACATAAGCACGCCGTATACGGAAATGGCAGTCTCTCCGCCGAAGCGCAGCAGGAGTATATTCATAAATATCGAAGTAAGGCGCGCCGCCACGTTGTTCAGAAAGTTGGGCATGCCGCATGCCACCGTCTTCTTTATAGTGTTCCATCTGAATTTTGGACGGACGAATTTAAGCGCCATTTTGCCCATGAAGAAGGGGATAAACGCGCCTGTCACGCACACCATCATGCCCAGAGCGGTGGCAAGAGCCGCGCCCCATACGCCGAATTTGAAGACGTACAGGAACAAAAATTCCAGTCCCATGCACAAAAGCGACATACACACGTTCATTATCAGGCTGCCGCGGATAACGCCGCATATGCGCAGATAGTTGTCTATGGCGAAAACGGCGGTGGTGATGGGCGAACACAGCGCGTATACGCGCAGATACTGCGTGGCTAGTTCCAGAAGTTCGCCTTCCGCGCCCATTACGCTGAGCAGGGGAGAGGAAAGACCGAACAAAACCGCGCCGAGCGCCGTACCAGAAACGACTATCCCTATACACGCGCAAGTGAAAATATTGTTTGCTTCGGCATACTCCTTTCTGCCCAAAGAGTGCGATATGAGGACGGAAGAACCTACGCCGATGAGGTCCGCCACGGCGAAATTGATGATTACGAACGGCATGGCAAGGTTGACGGCGGCAAAAGCCGTGTCGCCCAAAAACTGCCCGACCATTACTCCCTCCATCAGCTGATAGAGGGAAGAAGCCAGCATACCTATCGAGCCGGGAACGGCGGCAAGAAAGAACAGTTTTCCGGGACGCGTTGCGCCGAAAAGTTCTTTGTTGTCCGTCTTTTTCATACGTCCTCCTTAAGGCGTGTTTCCAGCGCGGACGCATATTCTTCCTGCGCTTTTATGAATACGTCGCCGTATTTGTCTAAAATTTGCTCCAATGCCGCGTTTTCCGCCCGATACAGGCTTCCTAGGGTGGCATTAACGTATTTTTCGCCGCTTGGCGTAAGGTGCAGAGGCTTGTTTTTATCATTGCCTTCCTGTTTGAGCAGCCCTTCTGAAATAAGTTTTTTTACAACCGTGTTCACGGTAGTTTTGGGAATCAGCCATTCGCGGCTTATCTCCGTCTGAGTGTGCGTTTTTCCGTCGCCCAGGGCGTAGAGTACCGTAAGCCTGTTTTCCTGTAAACCGTGCCTTTTCGCCCATATATAGTAGCCGCCGTTTATCCTGTTTACGGATATGTTCAGGCGCTCGTTCATCTCGGCAGCGTCATATCTCTTCATAGGTATCTCCTTTTCATTCCGCAATACGATAACGGATTTCGCGGCGTTTACGTTTGCGGATAGTACGAATTCGTACCACCGCCATTATATCCGTTATATATATGTATGTCAAGCGTTGTTCAAAGGTTTTTTGCATAAATATGTTTGTTTTGCAAGAGTATGACAGAGTCGTTTTGCGTAAAGAAGGGGCGGTGGCAAAGGTTCGGGGAAGGAGTTTTTCCGCGGCAAAGAAAAAAAAGCCGCGGCTTCCGCCGCGGTGGTTTCTGTCAAAAATATTGAACGGTCAGTTTTCGGAAGGGTTCCAGAGGTGCACGTAATCGGCAAGTACAGACGCCACGTCTTTTACCGAAATTTCCGAAGTATTTATACATATGTCGTACAGCCGTTTGTTTCCCCAGCGGCGTGCAGTGAAAAATTCGTAGTATTTGGCGCGGTGTTTGTCTATGTTCTTTATCATGCGCGCCATCTGCCTGTCGGTGCGCGTTTCGTCCGGCTTTTTCTCGCGGCAGCGCGCAATTTTATGTTCCATCTCCGCATACACGAATAGTTTCAGAGGTTTGAATTCGCGCAGAATGTAGTCGCTGCATCTGCCCACCACCACGCAGTCGGACTTTTCCGCCATCTCGCGCAATATTTCGCATTGGGCGGAATAAATCGTCTGGGTGGGATTCCATATGGAATCGGTCATCATAAAACTTACGCCCGTATGAATGGGGAACGAAAAGGAAGGGCGGTGCTCTATAATATCGTTGACGTAATGCAGGGAAAGTTCCGAACGGTTGGCTATCTCCTGCACGATCTCTTTGTCGTAATATGCAAATCCCAGCTTATCGGCAAGGCGTTTTCCCAGTTCCCTGCCTCCGCTTCCGAATTCGCGGCTTATTGAAATAATTTTGTTCATAAATTCCTCCCTATACAATCATTTTAGCACCTATACGGTAAATCGTCAAGAGCAAATGTTTTGCCCGCCTCTCCGCCGCGTCTGTGGAAAAGCGGAAAGCAAAAACGCGCCCGCAGGCGCGCCGTTACATGTTATATCCGTTATACCTTTACAATATATCCGTCCTTGCGCGGTTTTGCGGGAGCGGGCTGCGCGGCGGGGTAACCCAATGCCAAAGCGCCCACGCCGGCAAGCGTTGAGGGCAGATTCCACTTTTCGAGCAGCCGTTTGCCTTCCTTACTTTCAAACATCTCCTTTTCGCGGTTTACCCACACGCTTCCCAGTCCCAGCGAGTGGGCCGCCAGCATCATATTTTCCAGCACGCAGCTTGCGTCCTGCACATAGGTGTGCGCGGAAGCGTCCGCCAGCACGAGCACTATCACGGGCGCGCCGTAGTAGGGATCGGAGTCCGTGCCCATAACGGCGGCGTTCAACTTCATCAATTGATTGCGCGTGTCTTTGTCCGTCACCGCCACTATAACGGGCGATTGTCTGCCCATGCCGGTAGGGGCGTAGGTGCCTGCTTCCAGAACGGCGTCAAGCATATCCCCGGGAACGGGGTCCTGCTTATATGCGCGCACACTGCGCCTTGTCTTTATTGTCTGAATAACCTGATTCATATTCCACCTCCGCAATAATTTTATCACCCGAACGCCGCGCGGTCAAGGGCAAAAAGTAAAATTCGGCGGAGCTATTTACTTGTACAGATAAAAATGTTATAATAAAACCGCGTGAAATAAGATTAAGTTTTACAGGCTGACAGCCGTAAAATTGCGGTAATAAGGGGAGATTTTTATGGGCGAACTTAGCAAAATTCCGAATGTGGGCAAAGCTACCGAAAAGGATTTGATTGCTATGGGTTATACTACGGTCGAGTCGTTGAAAGGCAGGACCGCCCGGCAGCTTTACGACGAAGAGTGCGCATTGCGAGGCGAACTCATCGACCGCTGTCAGTTGTACTTATACCGAGCTGTGGAATATTTCGTCAATACGCCGGAACCCGATCCGCAAAAGCTGAAATGGTGGTATTGGAAAGATGAGTTTGTCGAGCCGTCGCCATGCGGAGCGGTATGCGCGGAATGCGGACTGTTTCCGCAAACATGCGGCGGGTGCCGCAAGATAAAGGGCAAGGTGTATTGGTTGCAGTACACGGGCGATAACGTGTGCAAAGTGTACGATTGTTGTGTAAACGGGAAGGGGCATAAAAACTGCGGAGCGTGCGAAAAGCTGCCCTGCGAAAAATTCACAAAAGATCCGACGGTTTCCGACGAAGAGAATGCGGCGCATCTTGAAAGCATGGTAAAGCGGCTGAAAGGATAGGGGGTAAATTGTCCGTGGAGAAAAAAGATATAAATATAGTGAAAGAAAACTACGACAACAACGCCCATGCCGAATGGGAGCGGCTGGAAGGTTTTCACTTTGAATTCGAGATTGCAAAGCACTATCTGAAGAAGTATTTGCGCGGAAAAACCGTGCTCGACATAGGCGGCGGTCCGGGCAGATACAGCATCTATCTCGCAAAGCTCGGTTATGACGTCACTTTGGTAGATCTGAGCGAGGGGAATGTTGCGCTTGCCAAAGAAAAATTCCGCGAACACGGCGTAAACGTTAAGGCGTACGTATGCGACGCGCGCGATTTGTCGTCATTGCGGCTGGGAAAATTCGACAACGTGCTTTTAATGGGGCCGCTCTATCATTTGTCGGACGTTGAGGACAGAAAAAGGTGCGTTTTGCAGGCGAAAGAACATCTGAACGGCGGCGGCGTTTTGTTCGCTTCGTTCATAACGATTACGGCGGGACTGAATGATTACTACGATACCGCTCCGGAACAGCTGTTGCACGAACCGAATATGGACCTTTTTGACCGTATGGAAAAGGACGAATCGTGGAGCGGCATGGCGTTTACGCAGGCAACTTTTATCAACTGTTTGGAAGTCGAGCCTTTTTTCAATGAACTCGGCTTTGAAAAACTCGCCCTTCTAGGGCAGGAAGGTCTTGCGGGGCCGCGCCTTACATATATCGAAAGAGCGGAAAAACCCGTGCGCGATTTATACCTGGATCTATCGTTGCGCCTGTGCGAAAATCCGCAGTATTTCGTATACAGCGACCATTTATTGTATATCGGCAAGCATGACTGAGAGTGATTTGATTATCCGCGAAATAAAGAAAAGCGAGATACCGCTTTTGAAAAAATTCACCTATACGGCGATATATGTGCCGCAGGGCGCACAAAAACCGCATAAAAGTATTGTTGAATTACCCGAACTTAAAATATATTACGAAAATTTCGGAACAAAAGCTGACGATATATGTCTTGTGGCGGAAACAGGCGGAAAATTAGTCGGCGCGGTATGGACAAGAATAATAGATGATTACGGTCACATCGATGAAAATACGCCGTCGCTCGCTATCGCAGTAGTGGAAGAACACAGAAGCAAGGGGATCGGAGCGCGCCTTCTATTGGAGATTTTACGGAAGTTGAAAGAGGCGGAATTTTCCGCTGTATCACTTTCCGTGCAAAAGGAAAACTTTGCCGTAAAACTGTATGAAAAAACAGGTTTCAAGGTCGTAAAACAAAACGGCGGAGAACTTGTTATGGTGAAGGCGTTGCAATATAAATAGTAATAAAAACATGTTCTTGCAGTAAGGCAAAATGGTTAAAATTTAACGCAGTCTGGCACTAGTTTTTAATAAATGATGACATATATTGCGAAAAGTCGCGGATAAAAATCTATATTTTAAATTAAGTAATTGTAAAATGATAATCTGATGTTGACATTTAGATAGCATCTAATTATAATACTTTATGGAAATAGGTATAAAGATATTAATGAAAAGAGTGCTTTTATATGAAATATGCTGGAGTTGATGGCGGACAATAGTAAAACATTATCATAATATATCAAAAATTTTCAAATTTAAGGAGAGAAAAGTGTATTCATTTGCGAATCAAAATGATGTAAGAGAATTGGCAAAATGGTGCGAAAGTATCATTAGAACCATACAAAAAGATCTTAAAGAATATATTACGTTTAGTTTTAATCTTATTGGAAGCGGCGGGAAGAAATTGGTGACGCAAAATGCTGATGAGGCATTTGATCTTGATTATAATTTAATTATACAAAAAGATAGACAGGGACTAATTGATAATCCGAAGAAATTGAAAAATATTATTCTTAACGCTTTCGACAGAAGATTAAAAGAAAATGTTGAAGGTTATAAAGGAGCGAAAGACTCAAAATCAGTTATAACAATAATTTTTTCGAATGGGATAAAAAGAACTTTTTCTTTTGATGTGGCAATTTATGTGGAGGCTGACAACGGATATACATACAAACTTATCCATGATAAAGAAAATAGAAAATATATTTGGAATCAAGTACCGAAATCAAAAAATTATTCGGAAAAAATGCAAGCTATCAAGAAAGCCGGAAAATGGGAAGAATTTAAGAAACGATATCTTGAATTAAAAAACAGTCATTTATGTTGTGGCGATAACATAAAGTCTTTTTCTGTATTTTTAGAGACTTTAAATGAGTTTTATATATAAGGAAATCGTAAGAGATTTATGAAAATAGAGCAGTTTTTTGAAAATTTGGAAATTGGCGAAAAAGATTTTGTAAATGCGGAAAAATACATAAAGGCAAAAGGGTTGTTTTGTCACCTACAGATAAAAAATAAACTACTTGCTTGGACGGAAGACGATAAAATCAAATATTCACAAATAGCAACTTATTATCGTTATGATAAAAGAATACGTATGGTTCTATATAAATATATCGCTTATCTTGAAGAGTATTATCGGGCGGCGATACTTGATGCCTATTTTGATAATACAAATCAAGAATTTTGGATAAATGAAATAATGAATAAATTAAATAAAAATATTCCACTAAATTTAATTTTAGAAAATCTTGGTTTTAATGATTTAATCAAGCAAATTAAGAAAATGCCTGATGAAATAAAAATAGAATGTAGCTTGTTTGAAAGAAAAAGACTACGAGAAAATTTATATGCATTAAAGGAACTTAGAAATGCCGTAATGCACAATAAATTTTTGCTGATGTACAGATGTTTTTCAGTATGTTATTTAAGCAACGGTCAGAAAGGTTCATCTCTTAGGGACAATATTATGAATCTTATTTCATTTTTACCGGAAAATGTTGGGAAAAAATGTAAGTTAGATATAGATAATTGTGCGAAAGAAAGAAATACAGAGCAAGACACGGAATGGGATTTACTGGAACAGGCAATTGTATCTTTAGAATAAATAACGCAAAAAGTAGAATAAGCAATAATTTTGTAAGCGTAAGTGACGTTATTATATCTTATTAAACTTAAAAAGTAAAAATTCATAATACAAATAAACTGCAATGCGTAGCAAAATTGTCAAAAGAAAAAGCAAGTCAACCCCAATTGTTCAACTTGCTTGTTATAAGAAAAAGCGTATCAGTCCGACGGGGCAAACGGGACTCGCCTTACAGCGATTGCAGGTAAGGGACACCAACGGTGCAATCGCGTGCAGCGTGGCGAAACGCAAGGCGTTTTTTAGCGGGCGGGTCCCCGTTATCTCCGCCATAGACAACAAGAATAAAAAAACAAGCCAAACCAATTGTTCAACTTGCTTGTTATAAGAAAAGGCGTATCAGTCCGACGGGGCAAACGGGACTCGCCTTACAGCGATTGCCGATAGGGGACACCAATGGTGCAATCGCGTGCAGCGTGGTAAAACGCAAGGCGTTTTCCCGCGGGCGAGTCCCCCGTTATCTCCGCCATAGACAACAAGAATAAAAAAACAAGCCGAAGAACAGTCTTCGACTTGTTGTCTATGGTGGACACAAAGGTGACGTGTCCGAACACCCGCTTAAAGATAATTCCCGAATGGTTTTATCGGGATCGTCCTCTGCCGGAGGCATATAATTCAGATAGTTGTAGTAGATCTCAAAGCGGTCGTCGTAAAGCACGATTTTCTGTATCAGGTTCTTTATCAGCAGTTTCGGTTGCTGCTTGATGGTATGCGTCAGATATTCGACGACTTCTTCCTTCTTTAACTGATTTTGCGCTTTGTATTGCTCCACGACGATTTTATCTTCCACTTCGGAAAGTTGTGCTTCCAGCTCGTCCATACGGCTTTTGGTCGTTGCGTTCAGAATTCCTTGCTCGATTGCCTTCATAATGTTGGCAAGCGACTTTTTAATGGCGTCCCGTTCATTCATTAAAATGGTAAGGACAGACCTGTCGTGCATCCGCTTTTCATGTATCTTGATTATCTCGTCTGCGATTGCGGAAATGCCGTCCGGCGTTCCGAATACCTGCATCGTCGCGTCAAGGATCGCTTGCTCCAATTTCTCTTTCGGCATGATATCCTTTTCGCAGATGTTCATTTTCTTGCGCCCCATGCACTTATAATAGTATTTGACTGTTCCGTTTTTAGAAGTGCCGCTGTCGCCCTGCAAGCTCTTTCCGCAGTAACCGCATATCAATTTTCCTTTTAACAGGAATTCGACTTCGCGGCTTTTGGAGCCTATCTTATTCTTTTCGAGGATACGTCCGACTTCTTCAAATAACGCCGTCGGGACGATGGGCGGATAGATATTATCGTAATCCGTACCGGCGCAGTTGCAGATGCCTATGTATTTTCGCAGGCGCAGCATTCCGTACAATGTGTTAAGTGCAAACGGTTTACCGTGATAAGTGACGCCTTTTTCCGTCAGGTCGGCGATGATATCCTTTGCGATGACGCCCTGCGCATATTGCTGAAAGACGTATAAGACGATTTTAGCGCGCTCTTCGTCGATAAGCACTCTTTTGTTTTCCACCCGATAGCCGTAAGCAATACGCCCGCCGGGGAAAAGCCCTTTGCTCCTGTTTTCGTGCAATCCGCGCTTTATTTTTTGCGAAAGCTCCGCCGAATAGTATTCGGCAAGACCGATATAGACGTTTTCCAGAAGGATGCCGTCAAGGTTTTTTGAGCCGTCGATAT
>ERZ1643247.574-NODE-574-length-43872-cov-18.311363_pt1 | contig 43872 bp, 36 predicted proteins | sample MGYA00579264_ERZ1643247 | MGnify/ENA primary metagenome ERZ1643247 (study PRJEB29033, sample SAMEA4952262) | chicken gut metagenome | biome: Broiler Chicken; feature: Gastrointestinal Tract; material: Caecum | place: Ireland | collected 2018 | study: Broiler... | reverse complement strand
AAATTCCTGAAAAACTTGCTGGATTAATGCTTTCAGCTATTATTTCAGATACTTTACTTCTTAAATCACCAACTACTACTGATGATGATAAGAAGGCTGTTGAAGCATTAGCAAAAATTGCCAACGTTGACTACAAAGAATATGGTTTAGCAATGCTTAAAGCAGGTACTAACATTAGTAATAAATCAGAGGAAGAATTAATTGATTTAGATGCTAAGAGCTTTGCTTTAAACGGCCACAACGTACGTGTAGCACAAATCAATGTAGTTGACCTACCTGAAGCTTTGGAACGTAAGGATGCCTTTTTAAAGGCTATGGAATCAGCATCAAATGATAATGGTTATGACATGTTTATGCTTTTAATCACTAACATTCTTGATTCAGATTCTGAAGCTTTAGTAGTTGGTTCTAATGAAACTAAAGAATTGTTTGAAAAAGCTTTTGATAAGAAGCTTAATGATTCAGAAGTTAAGTTGCCTGGTGTTGTATCACGTAAGAAACAAGTAGTTCCACCATTAACAGAAGCTTTTGAAGGCTAATTTTTAGGTTCTACTAAAAATGACTAGGGAACATATCCCTAGTCATTTTTTTATCTTAAATTTAAAGGAGATAATAATATATGTCATACCCACAACTAGATTTAGAAAATATTACAGGTCCTCGTGCTACTATTAAGACTAATCACGGTGATATTAAGATTCAATTATTCCCAGAACAAGCTCCAATGACCGTTGAAAATTTTGTTCGATTGGCAAAAAAGGGATACTACGATGGTACTATTTTTCATCGTGTAATTAGTGATTTCATGATTCAAGGTGGTGACCCTGAAGGAAATGGTACTGGAGGCACTAGTATTTGGGGCCATCCTTTTGAAGATGAATTCTCACGTGATTTATTCAATCTTCGTGGTGCATTATCAATGGCAAATTCAGGTCCTAATACCAATGGCAGTCAATTCTTTATCGTCCAGAATAAGAACATGCCTAAGCGTTACATCAAGCAAATGGAGCCAGCTGGTTATCCTAAAGAAATTATTCATGCTTATAAGCAAGGAGGAACCCCATGGTTAGATGGTCGTCATACTGTTTTTGGTCAAGTAATTGATGGCATGGATGTAGTCGATGAAATTGCCAAGGTAAAGAAAAATAAAATGGATAAGCCTTTAGAAGATGTAGTTATAAATAATATAGAAATTTAAGACTAAAAAAAGAAGTTGCGCTCGCAACTTCTTTTTAATTCATTTCTTTTAAAAGTACGATGAGTGACTTACATACTCGTTCAGCTTGATCGTCTGGTAATTTTCTTAGCTCATTAGTAACTTTTTGAATGAAAATTGGCGTATTGTTAACATGATTTTCTGGCTTAATATTTTTAGCAGAATAAGCATTATTAATAATATCTGGTGTACTAGTGTTCAAAGCCCGAGCTATTGAATCAAGCTTCTGAATACTAATGTTTTGATCTTTAGTTCTTTCTAAGCGTGAAATAAAATTAACTGAAAGATCGCTAAGTTCAGCTAAGTCCTCTTGTGTAAGTTTTTGTTCACGTCTTCTACGAGAAATTTCTTCTCCTAAATTAATATTCACAAAGCATTCGATCCTTTCAAGTTACTTATACCTTTATAGTTATAGACTATAAAAGTTTCAGGATAAAATGAATAAACTATTTTACAGTCTCTTATCCCGTGATTCCATTTAGGTAATTCTAACTCAAAAAACCTATAAAATTAAGTAATTTGACCTTTAATATAAGATAATCTTAAGAAATTATATTTTTGTTCTATATAAAGTTTATAATGTAAACTGATTATAAATTAAGAGGGGAATTAATGAAGAAATGAATTTAAAAGAGATTTTTAATAAATATGAGCGTCCTGCAGAATCTAGACAATTAGCATGCGCTCTTACTTTTTGTGGAGGATTTGTGGATGCCTATACATATATTCAAAGGGGACATACATTATCTGCTGGACAAACTGGAAACATTATTTTCTTCAGTTCAGCTTTAGCTGACCATAATATAGCTGGCATGATTAACCGTGCAAGTACATTTATCGCTTTTTCTTTAGGATTGCTCGTAGTAGGTCTTTTTCATAAGTACGTTAAAGGATATTATTGGAGAGTATTTTGTTTGTTTCCAATTTTGGCTATTTGCTTAATTGTTGGTTTTTTGCCGCGTAGTGTTCCTAATTATTATATTGTGCCGGCAATTGCGTTTGGACTAGCCATTCAAAATGCATCATTCAGCAAAATTGAAGGAATGGGATATAATAATGCATTTACAACTGGAAATCTAAAGAAATCAGTTGTTGCTTGGAGCGCATTTTTCTTTGGTGAAGATAAAAGCCAACATACAGCTGCAGTAAATTATATGTTATTAGTAATTTCATTTGGAGTTGGTGCAATTGTTTCAGCAATTCTTCAAAAGTTTTTGGTTTTAAAAACAATATGGATAGCTGTAATCTTATTAGCACTTATAAACATGATGTATCTTAATGCTTTGAAAAATAATAAAAAAGTAGACATGCTAAAATAAGTAATTATATAGCAATAAAGAAGTATAAAAGAGAGCAATTAATTCTTACTTGCATCTGCGCATAATTCATATTATGTAAAGTTATAAGTAAGGATATCGTAAATACACAAACAGAAGACATTTTCGTGTATTTTAAAATTGGCAACTCTTTTTATACTTTTTATTTTTGCTTTTTTATTTGTTGCAAGTTAATTAAAGTTTTTTACTTTTATAAAGATGCTGAGATCGCAATTCTACGGTCAAGTTCATTATTTTTAATTAATAATCAATGGATCTATTGATTAATTTCTAACAAAATTTAAAGGCTTAAGTGAAATACCATATACATTCAATAACTAGCTAATCAAGCTAATACGCTGATATTTTTACCATAATAATAAATAGATTCAATACAGATTCTCAGACTAAAAATCGGTCTAATTTCATGCTGATTAATTATAGGGATATTCATAGTAAAATGGCATGATCAGCTGATTTAATAATGATTTTAGGGATAGGCAATTCGTCATATAAATTTTGCTGAATCATTATTAATGAAATAATCCCTTTAACGACCATATTCTTTATACTTGCTTTCTATAAATGGTAATTAATTAGATAAATTATATTTGCTATGCATTACTTAAAACAATAATTTTAATGATAGCAAGAACTAAGTTCCTATCAAAACAGCTATTTTTGCTGATTTATAAAGTTCGAACAAATTTTATATTTTGTTTTAATTTTCATTCATTCTTTATAAAAATCCTTATATTATAAAGAATCTCTACGTCTCATAGCTTTTCTAAGCTTTTTTCTTTTATTACTCCACAGTACACTTGCTAATCATCTTTCTATTTTTAATATTCAGCGTTTGATTTTTAACAATTACGTAATTACATAATTACGTATTACATAATGAATAAAAAATAACTTTTTATTTGAACAATCATAAATTCTTTTAAAGTAAGTCATTATTAATCAACTGAAACCTAAACATAATTGGCTTCAGTTGACAATGAGAGCCCAAAATTCTATTCAAAACAGCCAGATTATCTTCAATTCATTGTTTCAAAATCTATTTATTTTTATCAATTTGTAGCATCACTGTCTTTAATGCTTTTATTTCTCTCCCCTCTCCCAAGAGAATAGGGCAACAAAAAAGGCTAAATCTAGGATAAAATCCTTATTTTAGCCTTTTCGTTTGTAGTACGTACTAAAAATTTTTACTCATATAAACGTTATGCAGTTCTAAATTTGCTGACAACGAAGGCAACAATGATTACCAAAATTACTGCACCTAAAATTGACGGTACAATTGCCATGCCAGCAACTTGTGGCCCCCAGGCACCCAATAAAGCTTGACCTAATGAGGAACCAATTAACCCTGCTAAGATATTAGCAATCCAGTTCATTGATCTGCCATGCCCTGTAAGAGCTCCAGCAATCAAACCAATAACTCCTCCAACAATTAATACCCAAATCCAATGTAGCATTTTGATCACCTTTGCTTTCATTAAAAAAACATCTATATACTTTATTTAGCTAATTAAGCGCTTTTCTTAACTATCTATATTTTATATAATTACAATATTTTTGTCATTAAAGTAATATACGAAATAGCCCTCCTTATACATTTCTTTAGGTTTTAAGTATTATTCTTGACATTTAAAAATTAAAAGTGTCTAAAAAGCATAATATTCTAATTGTAATATCAGTATCTATTTATTTTCATTCAAATTTCTTCACCACGTCTATTATCATACTTGGCTAAGTACTAGCACTTTTTTACTGTTTGCTAGGCCTTTTGAACGTGCATCCCTCTAAGGAAGCATAAACCAAAAAGAATGACATTTAATAATCATTCCATGCTCGACTCTCAATTATTATCCCAATTTTATTGCAATTATTTCTATCTGATTACTACAATATTAATATTTAATCTCAACTATTGCATTTTGGTACCTACCAATGTAATCTATAATATATAAGTTTTAAATATATTAAAAGTGAGAGATATAGATTATTAACTCTCTCCACCAATTATGGAGGAATTAATTTGTTAAAAAAGAAAACATTCGTAAAATTAGCTTGTGCAACTATGTTAGTAAACACTGGGATGAGTCTCCTACCTGCATCCCTCTCTCCTATTAATCCTTCCCATGTACAAGCTTCAGCAACTTCCGTAGCAGCAAGAGAACTAGGGATTGATGTTGCTAGTTATCAAAGTGCGGATTTAACAGCTCATGCCAAAGCCGGATCTCAATTTGCAATAGTCAAAGTTAGTGAAGGTACTAGCTATCGTAATCCAAAGGCTGCCGCTCAAATCAAATCTGCCATTGCTAACGACATGATGCCGATGGGTTATCACTTTGCTACATTTAGTTCTAATGCTTCTATAGCTAAAAGTGAAGCTAAATATGCTGTAGCATCTGCTAAAGCCCTTGGCCTTCCTAAAGGATCCTACTTAGCTTGTGATTATGAAACTGGCAGCGGCAATATAATTACTAACGGTAAGAACGTCACCGCTAAGGCAATCTTAGCCTTTATGGATGAAATTAAAGCAGCTGGCTATCAGCCACTACTTTACGCTAGTTCTTCTGTGTTACAAAATAACATTAATACACCATCTATTATCAAAAAATATCCTAATTCCTTATGGGTAGCAGCATATGCTATATCTGGACGAGTAGATAAGCCTAATTTTAAATACTTCCCTTCAATGGACGGCGTAGCTATCTGGCAATACACTGATAATTGGAAAGGAATGTCTACAGACGGTAATGTAACTATTCTCCCATTATCTATTTCAGGCTCTGCAGTTTCCCAAGCGCCTTCTAACTCTAATGCCAAACATACTGGCACAATAATGTATAAGTCCTACGTATATGATGGCAATGGCAAGCGTACCGGCGAAGTTTATAAAGCTTATACATCAGTCAATTACTATGGTGGCAAGACAAAATTAAGCAATGGTAAATCAGCCGTTAAAATTGGCGATAATAAATACATCATGGCAAGCAATATCTTAGGTAACTCACGTATATTTAAGACTGATGCCGATGTTTACCAAAGCAATGGATCACTTAACACCGAGTGGAAAACATTAAAGCAAGGTTCACCTATTAAGACATATGGACCAAAACATTATATTAACAATGAAGCCTACTATAGAGTTGGTAAAAATGCATACGTAAAGGCTGAAAATTTTAAATAATTGAAAAAGGACTAGACGTAATAGTTTAGTCCTTTTTGTTATAGATCAATTATCAGATTTAAGCTTATGTTTCAAAATTAATTTAGTAAATTATTTTTGAATTTTTTAGCATCTTGCATAGATAATATATACAGATATGTAGGCTAAAAAAGATGAGAGTTACTAAGTTAGTTATTGGAATTTTAATGATTGTTTTGTCAGTATGGCTATTTCTAGACGGACTGTTAGGTCAATTACTAGGCATATACGCAGCTAAAAGTATAGTTGGTGGTATTCTTGAAATAATCATAGCTGGCCTGTTTATTGGCGCTGGAATTGTCTATATTTGCTTAGAAAAAGTCCTTACTTAGGTGGAGATATAACTGGCCTAATTTTGATGATTATCGCAGGCGTTCTAGGAATATTTGGTGGTTTTATATATGCCTGGATGTTTTTGTATGCGGCTATTGCATTAGTAATCGGATTTGGATTTTACATTTGGCATCGTATAATTGGTACTGATGATTAGAAAAAGATATTCAAAATATATAAGAGTGGATTGATTATTAGAAAAGATCAATTCACTTTTTTGTTTTTCTATTAACTATCAATAGCTTAATTTAATAATACTCCCCCGCCTTTTTGCATCCCTTAAGTACAAATATGATAAAATTAAACTCATCACTATTAAGTATGAATTGAGGAATTTAAAACATATGCGTAAAAAGAAACTTATTTCATTGTTAAGCTTAAGTATTTTAAGCGTAGCTTTACTTTCTGGCTGTAGCAATTTTGAAAATTGGGAGCTGTCTATGCGCTCTAAAATCGGTGCTTTACCATTGACAGTTTCCACTTATGATTCAAATGGACAAAAGATCGATCAAATTAAGGCAAAATCTGTTAATATTCATACAGATAAAAAGATGTCTCAAAAAGACAGCAATGGTAACGAAAAATCTAGCGTAATTGACATTGATTACGGTCACAACAGAATGATTCACGTAGGCTCCACTCTTATTGCCTATGAAGGACTAAAGAATTACGAAGATGAATTTAATAAGCATGTTAATATCAATGATCAAAACAAGGCTGTTCCACTATTAAATACTATGTATCAAAATTTTAAAAATGACTGGAATGGTGATGCTAAAGTAGTTATGATTAGAAGCCAACTAGGGATGCCAATTGCTGTATTCACTGGTAAAAACGTTTCTATCCATAAAAGTGATATGAAGAATGCTACCCAGTTTGTAATTGATGGTCATCGTCTTGTTGCTTATAGAGCTGATTACACTATTTATCCAATAGCTAGTTTAAAGAAATAATATATTAAAAAAGCGCCTCACACATGAGACGCCTTTTTAATTGATCCATCTAAAGATTGTAAAGCCATTTTGCCTTTTATTAAATTGGATCTTCAAGCACTATTATTCCTTAATTAAAGTATTGAAAGCTTCATTAGTAGCTACAATATCACCCATAACCTGGTTAACCCAATCGTTGAGTTTATCGTTATCATAGTTTTCAAGACCACCTTCAGTATCTCCAATATCAGCAATACCATTATTAAAGTCTACCATTTCAGTGATTAATCTTTCTGCAAAATCCTTAGTTGTACCGGCAAAATTATCCGCAAAGGTATCAACGTTACCATAAGCATCTGTGATATCACTAAAAGTTTGTACCATCTTGCCAAAAGTATCGTCCAAATTATTAACGTCTTCTTGAGTTGGTACAGTTAATTCTTCATTTTCATTATTAAGCTGCTCATCCAAACGGACACCGATATCATTTAATACTAAATGACCATCATACAAACGATTTAATAATTTAATACCACTTGGATTCTTAGCTTGAAAATTTACATCAATTTCTTCTGTCATAATTTTTCCTCGTCTTATATAATCTTCGTCTTTATTGTACAATTTTTATACATGAAATTTCAAAAACAATATTTTAAACTAAATTAACATTAAATATAAATATTTTTTGAAAATTTGGCGTTTAAGACTTGATCATTAGATTTAATCATCTTAAAATAAATACTTGAAAGGTAAGTTGTACCATACAAACAACACTGTCTAATAATACAGATTGTTTAGCTTGATGTTAAATGCCTATATTATATAGATAAACATAATCAAAGTTACTATAACTGGAATGCTGAAGGGTTGCTACCGGCGTTGCTAGTATTCCAGTTATAGTGACGTGGTTTATTCCATTCTTTAAATACTTATGAACAATTTTTTACAATAATACTATAGATATTATCGTTTGAGTTGGGAAAAGTAATTAAAGCTGGGATTTTTAATATTCACCTATCTCCAAAGATAGGTGTTTTTTATTGCCTTTTTCTATGATACAATTATTTAAACACTTGTTCGAGTAAGGAGAAAATATGGAATCTACTAAGTATCTTAGCTTAATTAAAACTGAACTAGATAATATGCCAGACTTTGTTAAACAATATAATTTAGGTACTAATCACTCATTAACAACCACCTATCAATATTTAACCGAGATACGTCGTTTTTTTAATTGGTTACGTCAAGAAGGCATCTCTACTGCAAAAGATAATCAACATATCTTACCAGATACTTTAGCAAATTTACGGCGAAATGATATCATGTTGTACATTGATAACTTAGGCCACACTAAGAATAAGCAAGGACACTTGAACTCCCCCACTACTATTAATCGTTCTATTAATGCCCTACGCTCCTTATTTAAATTTTTGACCATTACATCAGATAATAATAATGGTGAGCCCTATTTTGAGCGCAACGTAATGCTCAAAATTGAGTCTTTAAATGATACTAAAACATTAAATTATCGTGCTCACGTTTTAGAATCACACATGTACACTGGAAACCTCAAATTCGAATTTCTTAAATTTATTGATCATGACTATGAAAATAAATGCAATAAGCAAGCTAAACCTGGTTTCAAGATGAATAAAGAAAGAGATATGGCCATTATTGCTTTAATTTTAGGGACAGGAATTCGAGTTTCTGAGTGTGCTGGCGTAGATATGCAAGATTTGAATATAAAGGACGCAGTTTTAGATGTCACGCGTAAAGGCGGACAAAAGGATAGTGTCCCTATTGCTGAATGGACTCTAAACTATATTAAAAATTATAAAAAAATCCGAGCTGAGCGTTATATGGCCGATTCTAAGCAAACGGCTTTCTTTCTAACAAGATGGCACAATAAAACAAAACGCATGACTACTAATGCAATTGAAAAAATGGTTAGCAAATATTCAGCCAGCTTTGGTCATCCTCTTACCCCTCATAAATTGCGCCATACATTAGCTTCTGAATTGTATGCTGTTACTAAAGATCAAGTTTTAGTAGCACAGCAATTAGGTCAAAAAGGAACAACTGCCACAGATTTATATACTCACGTAGATCAAAAGAAGCAGCGAGCAGCATTAGATGCAATTTCTAATGATCATCAAAATTTAAATGAAACTAAATAATAAAACAGCACCAAACTATATAAAAATGGTGCTGTTTTTAATATGTCTAGCAATAATAAAAGTGTTATTGCTGATCGCCACATAGATAATAGCAAATTTATTATTATATCCATAACTACAACTATAACAATTTTACTATTAATATTAAATAATAAAAAAGACACTGTTTTTTTAGTTTAACAGCGCCTCTTTTATTATTTAGTTAAATCTAGTTTATCAAAGTCTATCATCCATGCAATCGCAATAGACTTTTCACCTAAGTGTGTAGCAATTACAGGACTGAATTCAGCCACATCCACCGGCTTATCTGGGAAGTTAGTATTAATAAACTCTTTTATGTCTTCTGCTTGTTTGAGGTCATTAGAATGAAATACGAATAAACGTAATCTATCCTTATAAGGTAATTCCGCAGTTTTTTCTAAAGTAAGTTTCTTAACCTTGGCAACAGCACGCTTTAAAGATCTGATTTTATCAAAAGCAACAATTTTACCATCATCATTAAATGTTAATAATGGTTTTATTTGCAGCATAGTACCAATAAACGCACCTGCGTTGCTTAAACGACCGCCTCTGCTTAAATTCTTAAGATCATCAACTACAAAATATTCATCGATTGTCTTTCGAATTTCGTCCAGTTTCTTTAAAATAGCTTCTGGTTCCATGCCATTCTTAATCATTCTAGCAGCAGCTAATACCAAATAACCTTGTAATCTTACGGTCATTTTAGAATCATAAGGATATAGATTATATTCCGGATTATTATGAGCCATGTTTACCATGTTTTGATAAAATCCAGAAATACCACTCGATAAAGTAATAGCAATGATAGCCTCATAGCCTTCTCCATGAAGCTTATTGCATAATTCAATCATTTGACCCATGCTTGGTTGTGAAGTCTTAGGAAAAGCTGCGCCTTGCTTTTGTAGTTCAAAAAGTTGCGCAGAAGTAATATTAACTCCTTCTAAGTATTCCTTGTCGCCAACGATGACGGGAATCGGAACCACATTAATATTATTGTCCTTAACTTCTTGTTCAGTTAAGACACTAGTACTGTCAGTAACTAATGCGATTTTCAATTTATTTCCCCTTCCCAATTTCTTTAATTATATAATACAGAAGAATTATAGCATAAAACCATTAATTACACACCTATTGCAAGTCGTCTAATGAGGAAGAAGCTTGTGCAATTTCGTAAAGTTGCTTAACAAACAGACTAGAAGCATCAGAATCCAAAGATATAAAAAGAAGACTTTCAATTTTACTAAGTGTATTCTTTAGTTCTTCTGCTTTCTTTATACCTTCTGAACTTAATTTCACAATCTTACTTGAATCTTTTTCAGATCGTGTAATTTCTATAAGGCTCTTTGTCTTTTTTTGTTGAAGCTGACGACTTAAGGTAGATAAAGAAATATTAAGTGCTTTAGCTAATTTCCCCATGGCTAAAGCTTTATTATTTGTGTCATCAAAAAAAAGCAAAATTCTAGTTTGTGAAATATTCAGGCCACACTTGTGATTTATTTCTTTTTTTATTTGATCTGCAATAGTGCTAAAAAATAATACATCCATATACAAAGTCCTTTTTCTCCAAATTAGATTACTATAACTGTATTTTATCATTTAATAATCTATTTGATAATACCGTTTCCAAACTATATTAGATATATAGTGTTGTGTGAAACATTAAATATTAAAACTTTAATACTAATGTTAATTATAACTTCAATATGTCATTTTGTATTTATATTAGTTTTACCTAATTATTAATGTGTATTATTTTTAGCTTATAGTTGATAACTCTAATAATTTTAGAATATTGAATTTTATTGTTATAATATTAAACGTATTTTGAGGTGATGTATTATGGCATTTGATGGATCATTTATCCATAGTTTATTACAAGATTTAACCCCTACTCTAGTAGGAAGTCGTTTATCAAAAATTTACCAACCCTTTGATCAAGACTTAGTTTTAATCTTTAGAAAAAATCGAAAAAACTACCAATTTTTAATTTCAGCTAATGCACAATATCCAAGGATGTATTTAACTGAACAAACAATTAACAACCCTGATAAAGCTCCTATTTTTGTAATGGTATTACGTAAATACTTAGAGGGCTCTGTTTTACAATCTATTGATCAAGTAGGTTTAGATCGAATTACTAATTTCCATTTTAGTAATCGCAATGAATTGGGTGATGAAATCGAATTAGTTCTTTCCGTAGAATTAATGGGTCGTCACAGTAACGTGATTCTCTACAATCAAAAAGATAATCATATCATTGACTTATTAAAGAGAATTAATCCTGATGAAAATAGAGCTCGTATTTTATTACCAAAAGCGAAATATGAGTTACCTCCATTGAAGCCAGGAATAAATGGATTAACTTTGTCTGAAACTGAATTTAAACAACTTAGCAATGAAAATGATGCTAAAAGTTTAGCTAAGCAAATGGATGGTTTAGATAAAGATGATCGAAGTGAACTATTGGGGTACTTAGAAGATGAATACAGCTATTCTTCCTTTAAAACGTTTTTCAATCAGTTCGACAATCCACGCGCATTTGTTTTAAAGACTCCTAATAATAAGAGAAAAATCTTTTGTTATTTGCCTTATCATCTAGATCTTGAAAAGGAAAGCTCTAATCCTGACCTTAACAAAGGACTTGATGAATTTTATGAATATCAAGCTAATCGTGATTGGGTAAAACAACGCGCTAGTCAAGTAGAACGCGTGGTTAAGAATGAGCAAAAAAAGCTAAGCAAGAAAATCAAGAAATTAAAGAAACAACTCGATCTTGCTGAAAACTCAGAAGGATATCGTATTAAGGGTGAAATTTTAAACGCAAATTTAAATCAAGTGAAGCCAGGAATGACTACAGTTTCCCTGCCTAACTACTATGAAAACAATGCACCTATTGCAATAAAATTAGACCCTGCCCTTTCACCAGCACGCAATGCTCAAAAATATTTTACTCGATATAAAAAATTGCGCGATTCCATTAAACATGTTAATCAGCAAATCAAAATAGCCGAAGAAAATTTGCGCTATTTTGATTCTATTCAAACTGCTATCGATAATGCGGATCCGCAGGATATTGATCAAATTAATGATGAGTTAATCAATCAAGGATATATTCGAAAACAAAAGAAGAATAAACGAAAAAATAAAATTACAGAACGTAATCTGAATGAATTTAAACTTTCTTCTGGTAAACATGTTTTAGTTGGTAAAAACAATTATCAAAATGATTGGTTAACTTTAAAAAAGGCTAACAAATCTGATTACTGGTTCCATGTTAAAAATATGCCAGGATCTCACGTGATTTTACGAGATGATCAACCATCTGAAGACGATATTAAAGAAGCAGCTGAAATCGCAGCATTCTTTTCTAAGGGCAAAGACTCTGCCCATGTTCAAGTAGATTATGTACAAGACAAACGTGTTAAAAAGCCTAATGGTGCTAAACCCGGATTTGTAATTTATACTGGTCAAAACTCTATTGAAGTCACTCCAGTAGAGAAAGAAATTATGGCAATGAAAGTCAATAAAAAATAAGCATGCCTCTTAAACATGCTTATTGCGAAAGCTAAGTTATTTGAATAAACTTAGCTTTTTTATTTTAAATTGGTTGTGTAGTTAACGCTAGTGATTCTAATACATCTAAAATTAATTCAGCAGTTTCAATACTTGAAAATACCGGAATATGAGTATACAAAGCCTCATCTCTTATTCGTAATGCATCTTCACTAGCCGCATCAGAAAGATTAGTAATATTTACTACCATTACAATTTTATGTTGTCGGATTTTTTCTAGTAAATTGCGAGGATTATTATGGACTTTTTCTACAACTCCTGTAGTAATCCCAGCTTCCGCAAACATATTCGCAGTTCCTTCGGTTGCAATTAACTTAAAGCCCAATCTATCAAATCGACGAGCCAATTCTGTCACTCGATTTTTATCTTCATCTCTAACTGAAATAAAAATTGTCCCATAACTAGGGATGTGTAAATCACTAGCTTCGTATCCTTTGTATAATGCCTTAGCTAAATGAGTATCTCGCCCCATTACTGAACCAGATGATTTCATATTAGAATCAAATGTATTGCCACTACTATAATTAAGGAAAGAAAATACTGGCATTTTAATATGAATAAAGTTACTTGTATGCCATAGTCCATTGGGATAGCCCAAATCTTGAAGGTTATGACCTATCAAGACTTCCGTAGCGCAGGCAGTAATATCTTTATTCAAAGACTTAGACAAAAACGCTACGTTATGACCTGCATATGGCTTAATTTGTAATAAATATAATTCATCATTTACCAACAAATAATGTAAGTTAAAGATTCCTCTTGTTTGTAATACTTTTATCAATTTAATCGATTGTTGTTCAATCTTTTTTTGTTGTTCTAATGATAAATTTTGAGGTTTAATAACCGCTATTGAATCTGATGCATGTGAACCTGTTTGCTCTAAATGTTCAATAATACCAGGTAAAGTGACATTCTTACCATCCGAAATAGCTGTTACTTCATACTTATTCCCTTCAATAAACTGAGACACGGTGATTTGATCTACCTGATTTTCAGCTAAATATCTTTTAATTGCTGGAATATCATAAACTACAGCGGATTTTAATTTATTCTCTTTATTCATGCCCCCAATTAAAATTGGAAAATCATATTGATCAACAAATTCAAATACAGCATTAGGATTTGTAGTTTTCAGAGATGGTACTCGTTTTAAATCGGTCAGGGGATGATTTAATAATTCCGTAATCATATCACGAGGATCTTTAGTCTCCCATTGACCTATTATATGAAGACCATTTTCTTCCAATTGCTTACTTAATGCACTTACTCTTTTACCTGAAAATTGTAAAAGTACATCTTTAATATTTTCTCTTTTAGCAATAGTTAAAATATTTTCTAATGTAATTGATTCAAAATATACTCGATCGATATCCTTATATCTAGAAGAAACAGATTCATCATTATTTGAAAGCAAAACTGTAACATAGCCATTATTATGTAAAGTCTTTGCTGCATGAGCAATCATATAGTCAAATTCACTAGTCACAGATACTTGTAAAGGCAACATACCTAAAATTAATATCTTTTTATCTGCCGCTAAATCTTTAGCTTCATTTTGAACATCATATGCGCCATAGTAAGCACACACATTAGGCCGATAAACTCCAGCCGAACCGTCTATCTTTAAAAATGATGGTTCTAAATTATATTTACTAATTAATGATCGTACTTCCTCTACAGAAATATTTAATACCTTAGCAAGCAATGGATTAAAAAAGCCGTAATCTTTAGCTTCTCTTACTAAATCTAAAGTTAAATGCTCCTTATTTTGCACTAGTTTATTAATGATTGTGACAATATGAAGAAGCTTTTGATAATAAATTGGATGAAGGCCTGTAATTTCTTGTAATTCACTAAAAGGAATATTTTCTTTAATAGCTGCTAGTAATTTAATTAGATGTAATTCATCGGGATGCTTAAGATCTTCAATTATTTCTTCATATGTTTTCCGACTCTCTTCTACAAAAGCAGCCCAGCCCAAGTCAAGATTAGTAGTTGCATCTAAACCTTTCAAAAACGCTGTTTCAAAATTACGTCCTACGCCCATTGCTTCGCCACTGGCTTGCATTCGATTATTCAACTGATAATGGTTATAACCCGAACCAGTAAATGACCAATAAGGTATTTTAATCGCTATTGCATCTAAAGTAGGTTCAATAGAAGCATTTAATCCTGATAATGGATCGGTTATTTCATTTAGTCGATAGCCAATAGCTACTTTACTTACTACATAACCCACATCATACATGCCAATTCGTTGAGCCCAAACAGAACTACGAGTTAAACGAGGACGGATCGTCAATAATTTTGACTTAATTTGGGTGCCATGATGTTTAATAGCAAAATGAAAACTAGTAAAACCAACAATTTCCAAATTATCTACAATTCGTCTAACTGATTCTCTCAATTCTTGAATATGATCATTATTTAAAGTTAAAGACGGCATTACTATAGCTGAATCACCAGAATTTATTCCCACTGGCTCTATCGAACCAGCAAAATTAGTAAATACTAAATTGCCATCCTTATCACGTATTACATCAACAATAACTTCTTCCCAAGCTGAAAGATCCTCCGTTAATCGATAATTTTTCCATGTAAAATTATCAGTTTGTCTTTCTTCTTTAAAATAGGTCACTAAAGCTTCTTTAGTCTTAAATCGTAAATGTTCATTATGAACATAACGATTATACTTAGTAACTAATACTGGAAAAGTAACTTTGGAAAGTAAATTATCCATAGCACCATTCATATTGTCTTGAGCATTTTGATTTAATTCCCAAGACTCACTAGTATCAATTCCTAATTTATTTAAAAGCTCTGTTCTTTTTTGCTGATTACCCATCTGCAAGATACGAGAATTCAAAGTTAGCAACTGAATGCCAATTTGCTCTAAAATTCCATCTTGCAATAATTTATGAGCAACTTTTAATCCATTAGTTGAACCATACGCAGTAATAATCGCATCTGGTTCTTCCATACGTAAAATTCGCTTAAGAAAATCTAATGTCATCGGCTCTAGATATACGGTAACATTGGACTTTTTATCCGTGGAGATAGTTGCTGGATTAGGATTAACCAATATAACTTGTATTCCTTCTTCGGTTAAGGCATCAATAGCTTCTGTAGCCATTAAGTCCATCTCAGCTACGCTACCAATCAAAGTAGGACCTGATCCGATAATTAATACTTTATCTAAATCATTTTCTAACGGCATAATTTACTCCATCATTTGTAAAAAATAATCGAAAATTTCATCTGCATCGTGGGATCCTGGAGCTCCCTCTGGATTAAAAGCGGTTGCTACTATCTTGTCTTTGATATTCCAAAATCCTGCATTCAATTCACTATGAAGATCAAAATATTCACGATTCATATTCATTTTTACGCTATCAGGTAATACTAATTGATCAATATTCATTGAAGTCTGCCAAATTGCATTAGTATTTTGCTCAATTACTGGATAATTAATTCCATTGAATTCCTGAGGCAACTGAACCAATTCAAAGTCTAAATAATCACTTAACACTAAGAAACCTAATCCAATTCCTAAGATTGGATATTTGCCATAAAAATGATCTAAAATCGGAGCAATTTTATCAACTATTTCCTCCGGCTTACCTGGTCCATTTGAAATAATGATTCCTTCAGGACGTAAGTTCTCAACATTCAGCGGACTAACATTATAAGGTAAAACGGTTGTGTTTACTTTTCTAAGAGACAAAGCTCTGAGCATAGAGTGCTTTAATCCTAAATCTAAAACTGCAACTGTTTTACCTACATTTGGGGATGCATAAGCATTTTTAGTTGAAACCATTGCCGATTTATTTTTAGGCAGAACTAATGCTTTAATTTGATCAAAAGCGTGTTCATCATTAGTATCCATGATTGAGGCCTTAATAGTTCCTTCTTCCATCAAACGATGAACAAGCGCACGGGTATCTACCTTAAAAATGGCAGGTATCTTTTTTTCTTTTAAAAACGAACTAAGATCTTCAAAATTTTCACTATCAGAAATATTCAAAGCAATATCATTAGCAATTATTCCCTTAACAGTAGGATCAATACTTTCATAGTCAATTGCATTGATCCCATTATTGCCGATCATTGGCGATGTAAAAACTAGAATTTTTCCAGCATTAGTAGGATCAGTTAATGCTTCTTGATAGCCAAAATTAGTAGTTTGAATTGCTAATTCTCCGGTGGAAATAATACTTGCGCCAATACCTTCACCAGCAAAAGAGCTGCCATCTTCTAATATCAAATAACGTTTCATTTTTATTCACTTGCTTTTTCTAATTGGGCTAACATATCCTGAAATATCTTAGGTGGTTCAACAGTGAATTCTAGCCATTCTCCTGTCCGGGGATGCTTAAAGCCTAAAACTTTAGCATGCAAAAACTGGCCGTTCCCTTTTAAAGTTTTGCGTGGACCATATAATGGATCTCCCGCAACTGCATGTCCAATATAATCTAAATGTACTCTGATTTGATGAGTTCGTCCTGTCTCGAGTTGACATTGAATTAAACTATAGCCTTTGAATTGTTTGAGTACCTTAAAATGTGTAATAGCTTTTTTACCATTTTCTACCACTGCCATCTTCTTGCGATCATATGGATTGCGGCCAATTGGAGCATCAATGACACCATTTTCTTCACTAAAATTACCATGAACAATGGCCCAATATATTCTTTTGTTTGTCTTATGAGCTAACTGATCTTCAAGTGATTCTCTTGCTTGAGCATTCTTAGCAATCATCAACAAACCTGAAGTATCCTTATCAATTCGATGTACAATCCCAGGTCTAAAACCTTCGGGAGATTGTGCCAAATCTTTTGTGTGATAAAGAAGTGCATTCACCAAAGTATGATCAGGATGTCCTGGTGCGGGATGCACCACCATGCCCTGTGGTTTATTTACTACAATTACATCGTCATCTTCATAAACAATATCAAGTGGAATATTTTCTGGAACAATATCCAATGGTTTTACCGCTGGAACATTAATTTCAATTTTGTCGCCTGCTTGAATTTTATAAGATACTTTCTCTGCTTTTTGATTAACTAGGATTTCTTTTTCTTTAACTAATTCTTTTACTCTAGTTCTAGACAAATCAGGTACTTGCTCTGAGATAAATTTATCTAAACGTCCATGCTCATCTTTAACTTGTAATAAATATTTTTTAGGCATTTTTATCATCCTTATCTGCAAAGAAAATTAAGTAAATAAATATAATGAGCACACCAGTGGTAATAGCAGAATCAGCAATATTAAAGATGTTAAAATTAATGAAATCAAGTTGAAGCATATCAACTACATACTTTAAATGAAGTCGATCAATGAAATTACCGATAATACCACCTAATACTAAGGCTAATCCCACATCAAACAATGCATTTTTATACTTTTTATTGAACAAAAAATATAAACAAACTGCAATGGCAATAACGCTGATAGCGTAAAATAGCCACATTTGACCAGTTAAAATATTCCAAGCTGCACCATCATTTTGTAAATAATTAAATGATAAAATTCCTGGAATAATCTGATGAACTTCACCAACGGTATAATTGCTTACAATATAATTTTTTAATCCTTGATCTGCTAAAACTACAAATAATGAAATAAATAAATATAAAAATTGCATCTTTTATTAAAATAACCCACTAATCTTGCCATTATTATCAACATCGATATCCAAAGCTGCAGGATGCTTAGGCAAGCCTGGCATATCCAATACATGTCCCGTAGTTACAACAATAAAACGAGCTCCATTTTTCAAACTGATTCCTTTCACATGCAACTTGAAATCAGTTGGAGCACCTAATTGCTTCTTATCATCGCTAAACGAATATTGTGTCTTAGCAATAATTACTGGCAACTTTTCCTTGCCTAACTTGGTTAGCTCATTAATTTGTTTATCAGCCTTTTCTGTATATTCCACTCCGCTAGCATGATAAATTTTAGTAGCTACCTTTTCAATTTTGGTTTTGACATCGTCATCTTCATCATAAGTTGATACTACTTTAGCCTTACCAGAATCGGCTAAATCAATTACTGTTTGTGCAGCTTCAATTCCGCCTTTAGAGCCATCATCATGGTAAGTAACTACCTCAGCTGGAATATCTTGTTCTTCAACTAACTTTTTAAGCAAATCAAGTTCTGCCTCAGTATCTGTTGCAAATTGATTAATTAACACAACCACCGGCACATTATATGAACGCATATTATTCATATGACGCTCTAAATTCTTAAATCCAGCCTTCAAAGCAGCAAGATTTTCTTCATCCAGATTGTCGGTCTTTCCTAAAGCTTGATATTTAAGCGCACGAACAGTTGCAACAACAACCGCTGCATCTGGCTTTTTGTCCAAGTGGTTAGATACAAAATCCATAAACTTTTGACCACCGAGATCACTACCAAAGCCTGCCTCAGTTAAAACATAATCGCTTAAATGTAGGGCAAGATTAGTAGCAATAACCGAGTTAGCCCCATGTGCAATATTTGCAAACGGACCACCATGAACTAGTGCAGGAGTATGCTCAAGCGTTTGAACTAAATTTGGCTTTAATGCATTAGAAAGTAATGCAGCAATTGCACCTTGAAAACCGAGTTGCTTAACATAAACTGGTTGATCATCTTTGGTATAACCAACAAGCATATCACCAATTCTAGCTTTCAAATCATCAATATCTGTTGCTAAACATAAAATAGCCATCAATTCATTGGCTACAGTGATTGCAAAACTTGATTTATGCTCAACGCCATTAAACTTAGAGCCTTGCCCAACTGTAATATTTCTCAAAGCACGATCATTAACATCTAAACCGCGTTTCAAAAGAATTCGTTCTGGATCAATATTTAAACTATTATCCTGATAAATATAGTTATCTACTAATGCAGCTAATGTATCAATCGCTGCAGTTAAAGCGTGCATATCACCAGTAAAGTGTAAATTAATGTCTTCCATCGGAATAATTTGTGCCATACCACCACCGGTTGCACCACCTTTAAGTCCAAAAACAGGACCCATTGATGGTTCACGCAGAGCAATCATTGTATTTTTATGCAATTGATTATTGATAGCATCACCTAAACCAATAGTAATAGTAGATTTTCCTTCTCCAGCTGGTGTTGGCGAGATAGAAGTTACTAAAATTAACTTTCCTAATTTTTGGTTTTGGGAAATGCGATTAATAGCTTGCCAATTGATCTTAGCCTTATCATAACCATATGGTTCTAGATCATCTTCTTTTAAATTAACCTTTGCGGCAATTTCATTAATTGGTAACTCTTTAGTTTCTTGTGCAATTTCAATATCTGATTTCATCTATGCTTATTCTTCTTTCTTGAAAAAACTAAAACAGAATAGCTTTGAAATTCACTTTTTAATCGATAAATTTCAAATATACGCCATTTTGCAATTAAAACTGGTTTACTTACCTTAATTTGAGTTCTGTATGGCAATTTAAGTAAATATTTATTTTTACTATTTTCGAAAAATGAATACAACCATGTATACACTAACAAAACAATAAAAATGAATCCGACTACCATTCCAGGAATATTAATTGCTTTATTTCCTTCATAACCCAAAATAAAAGCTGTCAACAGAACGATTAAAAGCCATGAGTAATAAATTACTCCAATTGTTCCTAAAAATATAAAATGCCGTTTAGATTTTAGAATTTAGATCACACCCTACATATCATTTATTCCTTTTCTTATTGTATCAAAAACCATCAAAATAAGAGAGTACGAAATAAATCATACTCTCTTTATTTATCAATATTTTATTTTTACTTGTAAATTACTATGATCACTGGTGTCATACAGAGTCTCTAAATATAGCCTATATTCAGGATGATGTTTAATTAACACTTGATAGGCCTTTGAAGAATGAATTTTATTCAATTCACTCGCCTTAATATGATTATGCCCAGTGAAAAAGTGATAATTCATCCAGCCAAACAATTTACCCATTGCTCGAACTAAATCTATATCGTCATGATATTTATTCAATTCACTCTGCATCATATCCGCAGAGATACTGCCTAATTGTAGATTCTTTAAATACTTATGAAAATGTTCTAAGGTATAATTTTCTTTTTCTTGGTCTGTCAGGTATCTTGTCATATCAAAATTACGTCTTACATATGTAATATGACGTGAATGAACGCGCACAACCCCATATCCTTGATCATTAGAACAAAAACTTGAAGTTACTACTTCAGTTGTAGGAGTTGTTTCTTGGGGACCCATAATATTTTGAGCATGAATGTGACCACTGAAAGCTAGTTTAACATTATATTGACTGCAAAGCCGCCTTAATTCAACTGCATCATCAACCACATATCCTTTATTTACAGCAGGATTATGAGCATATAAATTATGATGCATAAATAAAATCGGACGAAGTTGATTTTTCTCCGCATACTGCAGCTGTTTTTTAATCCATTTAAGTTGGGATTTGCCGATCATTCCTCGCGTATGCGGAGCAGCCGTCGTTTCTTCTTTACCATATAAGTTGGAATCTGCCAATATCAAAAAATATTGTGGATTTAATTGCACACTATATGCCAAAGAACTATCATCCGTATCAACTGCTTGACGATAGGATTTAGCAAAAATTGAACGCCAAAACATTGGGCTAATTTCACCTGCATAAAATTGCTTTTTACCACGAAATTCTCTAGCCCAACCATCAAAAATATCGTGATTTCCTGGTATAACTAATACTTTCGTATGTTTTAATGGTCGAAAGATTTCGGCAAATTTTTCAGCTGATACTCTTTCACCATTAAAAGTAATATCGCCTGTGACAATAATTGCTGCAGGCTTTTTTCTTTGTGCCATTCGCATAAAAGCTGTTAGAGCAGTCTCTTGATAATATAAGTCCTTACCTTGACTAGTTTTTTGCATTTGTGAAAAAGCTTGTCCTTCATCATGCAAACTGTTTGCAATCAAATGCGTATCAGAAATTACCCAAAATTCAGTATTAAGATCCTTCGTAATCATTTTTTATCTTCTGTTTGCCCAATATTGATAGAAATCTACTCTTAAATTACCATTAAACAGCTTACGTTTCTTAGTAGCCCTTGCTCCAAAACATTTTTCAAAATTAGGATCAGCTGTTAAATAATATTGACTAAATGAGTCTAGTGGACGTAAAACTTCACCCATTTGCTTATATAATTCTTCAGCAGATTCTCGATCCTTAAGACGTTTACCATAAGGCGGGTTGGCAATAATAATTCCATTTTCTAAGTCAGTAGTAAAGTCTTTGACCGCTACTTGCTTAAAACGAATATCTTGTAAAACCCCTGCATTATGAGCGTTTAACTTAGCAACCTCAAGTACAGATTGATCAATATCACTAGCCCAAATAGGAGCGTCTAATGGTTTGACCTCTGCCTTAGCTTTTTCTAATGCAGATTTATGTAAATCGTGATTAAACCAATCGAAATTATCAAAAGCAAATTTTCGCCATGTTCCTGGTGCAATGTTTTTAGCAATTAAAGCCGCTTCAATTGCTAAAGTACCAGAACCTGTCATTGGATCAATCAGGGGATGCGTTCCGTTATACGGGGTCAATTTTAATAAACCTGCCGCAAAGTTTTCCTTTAATGGTGCGCCACCATGTTCTACTCTATATCCACGCTTAAAAAGACTTGCTCCAGTAGTATCCAAGGAAATACGAGCAATATTTTTATAAATGTGAACATCCAATGGATATTCACTACCAGTTTCTGGCAAGAAGCCGCGTCTATGATATTGATCAATCATCTTATTGACGATAGCTTTCTTTACGATCGATTGTACATCTGGTTCAGAGTGAAGCTTCGACTTGACCGCACGACCTTGCACGGGAAACTTAGCATCTACTGGCAACAAATCTGCCCAGTTGTAATCATAAACTTCATTAAATAGAGTATCAAAATCGGTTGCTCTAAATTCTTTTAACAAGATTTTGATTCTATCTGCAGTTCTTAACCACAAGTTAGTCTTTACAATATCTTCTTGGGTTCCCTTAAAAAACACACGTCCATTTTCGACTTTGGTCTTGTAACCCATACTTTGTAATTCTTTGTTTACAACGCTTTCAAAACCAGCGCCCATAGTTGCGTATAGTTGATATTCTTTCATTATTTCTCTTTCGTTAATTAAAAATAAAAAAAGAGCTGGACTCAAGCCCAACTCTGCCAATGTGAATCTCTATAAGCCACGTTTTGTTCCAGTAATTCTGGCAAAAATTACCTTCAGTAGTCATCTATCTTTATTGTCAAAGACAATAACCTGGTCTTTAGTTCATTTTCTTAGACCAAGACTCCCCCACCAAATTTGGGTTTCACGCTCGCAGGGTTTACCTCGTTCCACCAAAATCATTTCTAATTTTGCTTCGTCACTGTGGCACTTTTCAGGATAGTCATGCATGTCTTAAAGATTTAGCATTTTTTCCGCCGTAAGAGTTAAAAACTCTTCTCCAGCTTATTGAGCTGAATACGATCACTACAAGCATCGCAGCCTGTGCGTGCGTGGACTTTCCTCAGCTAGCATATAGCTAGCCGCGCCTACTCAAGATCCACACCGTTAACCATTATAGCAAAAATTAATGCTTTACACCATAAACATGTTGTTCAAGATTATAAACTTTTCTTTCTAAAGTTGAAATTCGTTGAATAATGGCCATGTTAGTTGAAATTTCGCCCTGATTATCATCATTATCATCCGCAAAATTAGGAACTGAGGCAGTTCTTCTATGAGTTGGGGTGTAAGTTTTTACTTTATCTTCCTTCTCTGTTTCAACTGTCTTCTTTTCCTTTTGTCTTTCGTCCATTATTTGACGTTGAAGTGTGCCAATTTGTCCATATAAATCTTCAATAATTTGTTGAAAATTCTCATAATCTGAAATAACTTCATCCAAATAAGCATCTACTTCGTCTGGATCATAACCTTTTACTTTACTTCTAAATTGCTTTTTTAGTATGTCTTGTGCAGATAGTTTAATATCATTTAAATTTGCCATTCTACTGACAACTCCTTTACATTCATTTTTATTTTAGCAAAAAGATAGCCTAGGTAAAACCAAGATTTCCATTTTTATAAAACTTTAAAATTATTCGGAGAAATAATTCTGTCGATGAGTCTCTTGATATTCTTCCGCTGCATCTTGTAAATCATAAAAATCAATTAAATCTAATGGATATTCTTTAGTTTCTTGGTACTTTTGAATTAAATTATAATCATATTTTGGTTTGCCGGGATGCTCTGGGTCATAAATCATCAAAGCTCTATCAGTATGTTGAACCATAAAATTTTGATAATTACGTAATTGCACCGAATTTTGATAAGGTAGATTAGAAGTTGAAGCAAAAAAGTCGACGCGTTCTTTTAAGTTTAAAAACTTAGACTGATTATTTTCATTCCAGCGATCAGCAAACTTCTCATACGGGATCATAATAGAAGTTCGCACAGGAAACTTTTGACCCAATTCTAGTCCTACTTCTGCCGCCCATTGCTCGATTCCTAAATTTGCTCCCGTAATAATCCAGTCCAACTGGTCCTCTTCAAGCAAACTCTTAAAATAATTTCTTAAAGCGTACTTAATAACAGTAATTTTAGGGTCTTTATCACCAAAAACATTTAATTCATAACTACGATAACCAGTTACCCATAAACGCTGCATTAAAAGCCCCCTATATTCAAAAATCTAGTCTTTATTGCTATAATGCTAACAGGAGTGAAGTCAATGGTCAAATATCCAAGCGGCAGTTTAGCTGCATTTAGAAAACCTATTAAAAAGAAAGAAAATAGTACTCGTCGTCCATATACTCACCGGAAAGGCGTTAACTTTTCTGATCGTGGAATGACACTTGAACAACAAATTAATGAATCTAATAAATACTATTTGACTGAGGGTATCGCCGTAGTTCATAAGAAGCCTACCCCCATTCAAATTGTTAAGGTTGATTATCCTAAACGCTCTAAAGCTGTTATTCGTAAAGCTTATTTTAGACAAGCTTCAACTACTGACTATAACGGCGTTTATAAAGGATATTATCTTGATTTCGAAGCTAAAGAAACCAGAAATAAAACCAACTTTCCTTTAAAGAACTTTCATGAGCACCAGATTTTTCATTTGAGCGCATGTTTGAAGCAAAAAGGAATTTGCTTTACAATTATTAGATTCGCTAGTTTGGAACGATATTTTGTCACTCCAGCTAGCTTTGTAATTAATGCTTGGAGAGAAAAGGATAAAAGTTCTATGACTTTAAAAGAAATCGTGGACAATTCCTATGAAATCAAAAGCGGTTTTCGTCCTACACTACCTTATTTAAAAGCAGTTGATAAATTTATTGCAGATAGGGAAAGATAATCATGACAGAAAATAATATGAAACGCGAATCACGTAGAAATTATCATAAACGAAGGTCGATTAAGAATAGTTTAGGTATCAAAATCATTAAATGGTTTTTTCTAATAGTTTTGCTATTGATTGTTTCAGGTATTGGGCTATTTGCTTTTTATGCAAAAGATGCACCTAATATCAGTCAAGATCAATTGCAAAGTGGCGGTACGTCTAGTTTATATAATAATGATGGTAAGTTTTTGTTGTCACTTGGTTCTGAAAAACGAATTTACGTAAAAAATAAAGATATACCACAATTATTAAAAGATGCCGTAGTTTCCGTTGAAGACAAGCGTTTTTATAAAGATAAGCTTGGCGTAGATCCAATTAGAATCGTCGGTTCTATGCTTACTAATGCCAAAAGCAATAGTATTGCTGCTGGTGGATCTACTATTACTCAACAACTAGTTAAGTTAACAGTATTTTCTACTGCAGCATCACAACGTACCTTAAAGAGAAAGGCTCAAGAAGCTTGGCTAGCAGTTAAAGTACAACATGAATTCAGTAAAGACCAAATTTTAGAATTCTATATTAACAAAGTCTTCATGAATTATGGAAATTATGGTATGGGAACTGCTGCTAACTATTACTATGGCAAGCCACTGAAAAAGCTTGATTTAGCTCAAACTGCTTTAATCGCAGGGATGCCTAATGCTCCCGTTGCCTATGATCCTTACCTTTATCCTCAAAAGGCCCAATATCGTCGTAACATTGTTTTAAAAACTATGCTACAAAACGAAAAGATCACTAAAGATGAGTATAACCAGGCAATTAATGAACCAATTACTAAGGGGCTAAAAAAGCGTCGAGCAGATAACGAATCGAAGATTCGAAAGATCGATGATCCATACATCAAAGAAGTTATTTCTGAAGTTAAGAGCAAAGGTTTTGATCCTTATAATGATAATTTGAAAATCACTATTAATATTGATCAAAATGCTCAAAACAAACTCTATGAATTGGCAAATAATGGCTCTGTCCCATTCACAAACAATAAAATGCAAATTGGTGCTACAGTGATCGATCCTAATAATGGTCATGTTGTAGCAATTTTAGGTGGTCGACACTTGCCTTCAGTTCAATTAGGCTTAGACCGTGCTGTTCAAACTGGACGGTCGACAGGTTCATCAATTAAGCCAGTATTAGATTACGCTCCTGCAATTCAATATTTGAATTGGTCAACTGCAAAGATGCTTGACGATAGCAAATATGTTTACCCAGGTACTAATATCCAACTTTATGATTGGGATAATAAATATGATGGCATGATGACTATGCGTAAAGCTTTGGAACAATCACGTAATGTTCCCGCTGTTAAGACATTAGCTGATGTTGGTGTTAAACGTGCTTCTGCTTTTGCTCGTCGATTGGGCGTTAATGTCCCAGCCAATTCCGGATTATCAGTTGCTATCGGTGCTAATGCCTCTAGTTTGCAAATGACAGGTGCTTACAGTGCATTCGCAACAATGGGTATTTACCATAAGCCTCAATTTGTCTCTAAAATTGAAACACCTGATGGTTTAACTAGAAATTATGACTCTAACGGTGTTCGTGTTATGAAGAAGTCAACAGCATACATGATTACTGATATGCTGAAAGGCGTCATCAAACATGGTTCTGGTACTAATGCAAAGATTCCAGATCTTTATCAAGCTGGTAAAACTGGTACTGTTAAATATTCTGATGAAGATTTAGCAAAATACCCTGGTTATAATTCAACTCCTAAGGACTCCTGGTTTGTTGGTTACACTAGATCTTATACAATTGGTATATGGACAGGTTATGATAATTTAAAGGATGGTACTATTTCAGGTATTGGACAACAATCAGCTCAACTAATGTATAAGAGCATGATGTCTTACTTAATGAGAAATAAACCAAACTTGAATTGGGAACAGCCTAAATCTGTCATTCGTGCAAAAACTGGCGGCACTTGGCAACTATATGTTAGAGGTCATGCCCCTGCTGGTGTCAGTGATAGCGCGGCCAGTTACGATGAAGATGATGAAGAAACTGATACAAATAATGAGACCAACAATTCTGTTAATACAAACAATACTCAGTCTTCTTCTAGTGAAGCTGGTACTGCTCATCAATCAAGCAGAGTTGAAAGATCTCAATCTAGTCAAAGTAGTCGTGAACAATCATCATCTTCCGCTTCACATACTCAAAGTAGTAGGCCGACAAGAAATGAAGATAACGAAGATCATGAACAAAATCATGATGACTCTGATAAAGATTAATTGTTTAAGAGTAGACTGGCGTGTCTACTCTTTTTATTTGTCTGCCGAAACGTAGTGAAGGCAGACTTTGTTTTATGCATTTCAAATTTAGTAACAACTCACTATAATTATATCATTAACAAAAAAAGGTTTATTTCTCTAAGCATTTTTGCAAATAGAAATAAACCTTTTTCATCTTAATTAATTCAAATATGAATATGGATCACCTTTGGCTCTGGCTGGCATTGTATATCTTCCAAATAGAATCATAGCATGATGCGTTTTAATCCATTCATTCTTAGGTAAAATTGATTCCAACCGTTGTTCAACTTCATGTGGTGTTGCCTTTTGATCAACAATATGAAACACCTTCGATATTCTTGATACATGCGTATCTACCGCAATTGCTGGAACTCCGTAACCTTCAGCTAAAACTACATTAGCAGTTTTCTCTCCTACTCCAGGTAACGTCATCAAAGTCTTCTTATCTTCAGGAATTTCACTATTATACTTTTCAACTAAAATTTGTGCAGTAGCTTTTAAGTGTTTGGCCTTTGAGCGATACAATCCAATAGTCTTAATTGTATTTTCAATCTCTTCAATTGGAGCATTGGCTAAAATTTCAGGAGTAGGAAATTTTTTAATAAAATCAGGCATAACCCGATTAACCATTTTATCGGTCGTCTGTGCACTCATCATTACCGCACACAACAAATGAAAAGTATTATCCCATTGCAATTCGCCTTTAGCATCAGGGTACATTGCTAAAATTCTTTTTAAAACACTACGTGCTTTATCATCGCTTAATAAATCTTCTGCCATCCTATCTGTTCCTCTTTAAAAATCTCTCAATTTCATCAACGGTTTTTAAGTTATGCCGCTGCCAATTAAGTAAAACTCGATCAATATATTTCAAAGAATAAGCCTGAGACAACACAGCTTCTCTCAGAGCCAATTCTATCACTTCAGGAGTATAATGATCCACACTTAGCCATTGAGCGATCTCTTCCCTCTCAATTGGGCTCAGATAACGTCCAAACTCTACCTCAACTTTACGAGAAAGATAATTTAACGGATTATTATCTAAATCATCTACAACGGATACAGTCTTTTCTCTCTTCTTATCTTTGATTAATACATTCTGATCTATATATTGATCTATAGCATCATACAATTTATTTAAGCTATATCTATTACCAATTTTATCTTGATTATCTTTTACTTGCTCAATAGTTAAATAATCTCGATCAATTAGTCTTTGAATAATATTGCCAACATCTGCTACCGTCAAATTAGTATTAGCCGCTATTTTTTCGTTCGAGGGGAACGACTCTCCACGCTGACTAAAAGCTTCCAGTTGAATAATTAACAATAACTCCGCATCACTAATATTAAGTTTAGAATAGTACGCAATTAAGCCATTTTGTAAGGTGGTAAAACCTAAAGCGCGATAATCATTAAATTGCAAGGCAAATTTCCTTTCCAAAAATAAAAGTTGAACTAATAAATAGTCCAACTTTCGGTTTACATATTCATAATTGTCGATGCAATTATTAAGGTTGCATTCTGTTAATCAATCTTGGGAATGGAATTGCTTCACGAATATGGTCAAGGTGACATACCCAAGCAATAGTACGTTCAAAGCCCATACCGAAGCCTGAGTGAGGAACACCACCAAATTGACGTAAGTCAAGGTACCATTGATAATCTTCAAGGTTAAGACCAGCATCAATAATTTGTTGCTTCAACACTTCGTAGTTACCTTCACGTTCTGATCCACCAAAGATTTCACCGTAACCTTCTGGTGCAATAACATCAGCACATAAGTATTCCTTTGGATTATCAGGATTCTTCTTCATGTAGAATGGCTTAATTGAGGTTGGGTAGTTTACGATAAATACTGGACGGTCATATTGTTCAGAAATGTAACCTTCATCAGGTGCACCAAAGTCATCGCCCCACTTAAAGTCACGACCTGCCTCTTGAAGCATCTTAACAGCATCATCATATGGAAGACGAACAAAGTTACCTTCGGTAGTTGGACGAAGCTTTTCAGGATCTCTACCTAAAATCTTCAATTCGTATTCATTCTTGTCTAATACTTGCTTAACCATGTAAGCTAAGTATCTTTCTTGAAGATCAAGAGATTCATCTTGATGCATCCAAGCCATTTCAGGTTCCATCATCCAGAATTCAGTCATGTGACGACGGCCCTTTGATTCTTCCGCTCTAAATGTTGGACCAAAAGTAAAGATCTTGCCATAAGCCATAGCACCAGCTTCACCGTATAATTGACCAGATTGTGATAAGTAAGCATCATGGTCAAAGTATTCAACGTGGAATAATTGAGTAGTACCTTCTGGAGCTGAGTGCATGAAAATTGGTGCATCAAACTTAATGAAGCCTTCCTTTTCAAAGAAGTCTACAGTAGCCTTAAACATAGTGTTTCTAATTTGCATAATTGCAAATGGCTTCTTTGATCTTAACCATAAGTGACGGTGGTCAAGTAAGAAGTCAACACCGTGTTCCTTATTACCAATTGGGTAGCTTTCATTGTTTGAAACTACCTTTAAATCAGTAATTTGGATTTCATAGCCAAAGTGAGAACGTGCATCTTCGTGAACAGTACCAGTAATGTAGAAGCTGGCTTCTTGTCTAAGAGTCTTAGCAGCTTCAAAAACTTCTTCTGATACGTCATTCTTACGAACTACCCCTTGGAAAAATGCAGTACCATCACGTAATTGCAAAAAGATAATCTTTCCGCTTGATCGTTTATCTGTAAGCCAAACATGCATTTTCACTTCTTCATCAACATGCTTGGAAGAATCTTTAATTGAAATCAATTCTGTCATAAAATTCCTATCCACCTTTTTATCATTTATACAATGTACATGATACCAAAGTTTCTACAAATTATCGACTTCTGAGATATCATTTCCATCTTTAAATTCATATAAAGTATAACCTAGATTGCCATTTTGTTTTTTATAGGCAACTTCCCAAACAGCTTCACCTTTGTACCAACCAAGATTAATATGATTAATTGTAGCATCAGAATGAGAGGATTTAAACTTATTTTTAATATAGGTTTCAGATACTCCTTTATTTGCTGGATATAAATATGCTTTTTTAGAGTTAGGCAAATAAACAAAATAATAGCGTTTGCCTTTTTTCCCGGTTCCAGTAATAGCATAACTACTAGTTCCTCTATCTAAATGATAGTAGCTTTGAATATTCTTAATTGGAGTTTTAGTCCGGGCTATTTCTGCAATTTTTTGATCATTACCTCGACTGCGAGACCCCGCATAATAAAAGATTAAAATGCTAGCCACAAAAGCAATTATAACAATCCCGATTACCCATGATATAAATTTTAACGTTTGTCTCGTATCATCTTGTATCATCATTTTTTCTTATTTTCTAATTCTTTTAATTTCTCTTTTGTAACTCTTTCTACCTTAACAGGAATTGCCTGTAAGAACGCCTTGCCATATTCTTTAGACCATAATCTAGGATCCAAAATAATATATTGTCCATGATCTTTTTCACCACGAATTAAGCGCCCCATTCCCTGTCTGAATCTAATAACAGCTCGAGGGAGGCTATCCTTTTCAAAGACGTTAATCCCTTGATCTTCTAGTTTTTTCTGTCTTAAACGAACTTCTGGCTGATCTGGGGATTCAAATGGCAATCGTGCTGCAAATACAGTATCAATACCACAATCATGAAAATCGATTCCTTCCCAAAAACTATCAGCACCAATAATAATCGCTTTTTTAGCAATTACAAATCTTTTTGCAATTCTATTATTAGAACCCGATATTCCTTGGGCCAATATTTCGAAATCTTTTAATTCTGGGGAATTCATAATAGCCATGAATACCGTTCGAATTTTTTCTAGATTAGTCATTAACACTAGGACGTGGTTTTTATTTGTAAGATCGTTAATTAAAATTTGCTCAATATCATCTTCATACGCTTCACTATCTGGATTAGGCATGTTATTAACCGAGATTACTTGCAAATGCTTCTTAATGTTAAATGTGCTTTTGCCTATGTATTCAACTACAGCCATATTTTTTAAAGCCAGCTGGTTAACAGCATAATCAAAATTATGGTTACTGGTTAATGTAGCACTGATAAAAGCAATATGGTCAAAGCGACTATAAATTTGATTAAGCACTTCTTCAGCATCTAACATCAGCCAATCTAAGTTAGTGCTTAAAGGATCATCCGGATTAGTAACCATCAATATAAACCCATCTTGATCCAAATTTTGCGAATCAGATAATATATCTGCTAATTGATAACTCTTTTCAGAATAATAATCTAAACGATCAATTTGTTCAGTAATTTCACTCAGCAGAGTCTCAGTATTGGTCAGAATTTGTTCTTGCTCATGATAAAGTTCAAACAAAACCTGATTGGTTAATTCTCTAACTTCCTCTAATTTTTGTTGGAACTTAGATAATAATTGCTTAAATTGACTATTTTTATTAAATAAGCCTTTTCCTTGAAAACTTAATTCTAAAGTTCCATTAGCCAAAAATGACCTATTGACTGCATTATCGTTTTGAGCGTATAAATCCTTTTGTAAATCATTAATACATTGAATCAATTCTAGAATCTGTGGATCAAGCTTTTTTAATAAAAAGTTGAGTTGCACATTATCATTAAATTGATTTTCTACACCATCATTAGAAAAATAAAGCAGGTTGCGTAAATGACTTAATACACCCCATAAAGCTTCAAAGCGTAATGAATCATTACGTGAACTAATAACGTTTTCAGTAAAGCGATGTGCTTCATCAACTACTAAATATGGGTTTTGCCCCCAAATAGTGTCCATATAATGATTAGCCAAATAAGCATGGTTAGTAACTAATATATCAGCCTCTTCCTGGCGCTTTCGTGCAAGATTCCAGAAATCTACACTAGCAAAACGACTACCTACTCTTGCATCCCCCGGGTGTTGAATCTGTGCAAACAACGGAGCATTATAGTTAGTCAAATTTAGCTCATCTAGATCACCAGTTTTAGTTTCCGTAAGCCAAACTAAGATCTGCATCTGTAATACAAGAGTATTTTTATTCGGCATACCTTGAAAAATCGTTTGTACAAACCCATCTAAATCTAAATAATGACTGCTGGATTTAACGACCTCAGCTGTTAAATCTAATTTAGTAACCTTTAAAAGCTGAGGTATCTCATGCTCCATTATCTGCTCTTGTAATACCTTGGTTGGTGTAGCTACTACTAGTTTTCTACCCGAATAAAGTTGATACGCATATGAAAACAAATATGAGAAAGTCTTTCCAGTTCCATTAGGCGCTTCAATTATCATAGCTCGTTTATCGGGATTATTAATAAATTGATGTAAATGGTTAATTAAATCTACCTGAGCACGACGAAAATGCAATTTACCTTTAAACAAATTCTTCTTTTCATCATCAGTTTTTGGAAAATGAGCATTCTCTCCATGACGATCTAATTGATCATTCTGTTTTTGTAAAATAATATTGCGAACCTGCATATAGCTTGAGCCCAGTGGTCGTTTTTGCTTACGCAGATTATCTGCAATTGTCGCAATTACCCAAGATGTATCTCTAATTAAACTTGCTGATAAAGAGCTCAACGTATTCAAAGTTGCCTGAGGAAGACTCTCTAATTTATGAATAATTTTAATTAATAAAATGGCGGTCCCGTATGCATCTGAATCAGCCTTATGAGGATTAAGATGTTTAATCTTAAGTTGAGCAGTTAGATCACTCAACTTATATGAAGGCAATGTAGGAAAAGCAATCTTAGCTAATTCCACTGTATCAATTGCCTTATTAGTCAAAGCCTCATAGCCATGTTGTACTAATTCATAATTTAGAAAAGGTAAATCGAAATCAACATTATGCGCTACGAAAACCGTATCTTTTAAAATCTCTACTATCTTCGGTGCATAAACAGAGAAATCATCTTTCCCTTGTACATCTTCATTATGAATACCAGTCAGATTAACTACAGACTGGGGAATTTCACGATGAGGATTAATCATAAATGAATATGTCTTAACCACCCTCATATTTTTGATAATTGCACATCCGAACTGAATAATATGATGGCCTTTTTCTCGCTGCGTTCCTGTAGTTTCTAAGTCAACAACAGCAAAGGTATCTTTTGCAAAAATCTTTGCCATCTTTTTCCTTCTTTCTAACTACTTAACCTCAACTACTTGTTTTGCATCAAGCAGAATTAAATATTTGCCAATAACTTTCTTTTCACTAAATTCATTTAACGCTTGTTCATACAAACGAAGCTGACCAGTATATTTTTCTTTAATTAATTCAATTGATTTATCAATATTAGATTTATTCACATGATCAGTTTTGTAATCAAACAAAATGATACCATTCTTTGCTACAAAATAACCATCAATTGTACCGTGAACCAAAATTTTAGAATCTGGATCACTAAAATCCTTAAATAAAGTTCTAGCTGAAAGCAAACTAGAAAAATCAACTTCTCGCTTTAAATTATCTGGCTCTTTCCAAAAAGCTTTGGCAAAATCACTTTGAACAAACCAGTCAATTTGGTCCTTCTTTAAGCTCGAAACAATATCTGGATTCAATTTCTTTTGTTCAATCAACGTTTCTATCTCTTGATCTAAATTATCTGCACTATCATTCGTGTAATCATAATACTGCAGGATTAAGTGAGTAGCCGTACCGATTTCTGCTCCTGTAAATTTTGTTTGATACAAAAAATTAGGCTTGGTATCAATTGGTTGCAAATAACGATTAGTAGAAGTTAATAAATGTGAATTCTCTAATTCAGCATCTATTGGATCATTAAATGCTTTTTTGATTTCAGAAACCGCTTGATAAGCCGTAGTTTCACTTGCATCTTTGAAAGGATAATCAAATTGATATAGCTGGTTGACTGTCTGCGTTAGCAAATTAAGCTTACTTGTATTTTCCTGCTGCTTATTATCAGTTTCTTCTTTTTCAGTAAATTTAATATCTTCATCCTGATAATCAATAAACAAGATCTTTTGACTTTGATCGATTGACTTAGTAACATCACTCAATTTAATAGCCACATGTCGATCAAATCTTAATGAAGGTCCGATAAAACTTAAAGGACTAGTAGCTGATAATTTATTAATTAATGGCAGTTGACCAGCGTGATTCAATTCCGTCGACCATTCTTTTACCTTTTTGTTAAAGCTAGGAACATCACCTACCAAAATCAATTTTTGCTTTGCTCTAGTTAAAGCCACATAAAGAATACGTGCTTCTTCTTCAAGCAATTGCTGTTTTTTAGTAATGTTCCCCATTGCCTTAACTAGTGAGTCTACACGATAATGCTTTTCTCTTAAGGTAATCCCCATACTATCAGAGTTAATAATATAATTACCATTTAAATCGCGCATCTGATAATGGTGCTGCATCCCTACATAGAAAACGATTGGAAACTCTAATCCCTTAGAACCATGAATCGTCATTAATCTAACAGCATTACCAGCTTCTTTAGTTAAAAGTGGCTGTGCTAAATCTTTTTGACTACGTCTCATTCGATCAATGAAGTTAATAAATTGATATAGTCCTTTAAATCCTGCACTTTCATATGAAGAGGCTCTTTCATATAGTGCTTCTAAGTTAACTCGCCGCTGCTCACCATTAGGCAATGCCGTCATTATCTCTAATAAATTAGTACGCTCATATATGCTCCAAATTAATTCCGATATTCTATGGGTCGTGGCAAAACTACGCAATTCTGCTAACTGATTTAAAAAGTTTTTACACTTTTTACTTAACTCATCGTTAGTACCTATATATGAAGTAAGTGCACTATAAAAGTTGCTATTTTTACTCTTAATTCTAATTCTGGCTAGCTCTTTTTCATCAAAATTGAACAGTGGAGAACGTAATACTGTTACTAATGGAATATCCTGATCAGGATTATCAATTATTTTTAAATAATTCATCATGACAGTTAATTCAAAAGTTTGAAAATAGTTTTCTGCATCAGTAACAAATAATGGAATATCTTGCTTAGCAAATTCTTGCATAATTTCCAGATTATCACTACGACTTCTAGTTAAAATAGCAATATCACTATATTGCATATCTCGCATTTTACCAGTATTACTGTCAAAAACCTGAACGTGTTCTTCTTCTAACTGCTTAATCCGAGCAAGTACCATTTGAATTTCAGAAAAGTCTATCTCACTTTCATCTTTATTAGTGCCGTTTTTCTTTTCATGAATAATCACTTCACTTGCTTGAGGCAGTGATTTGGGATAATATTTCGCCCCAAAAACTAGCTGCCCTTCTTTTTGATAATCAATCCCACCAAAATCAGTACTTAAAATGCTCTTAAACACTAGGTTAACTGTTTCTGTTACTGGCTCGGTTGATCTAAAATTATCTGACAACAAAATCCGTTCTTCATGTTCATTCTGTTCTTGGGCAAATTGATGATATTTTTGTAAAAACAGACTTGGTTCAGCTTGTCTAAATCCATAAATTGACTGTTTTACATCCCCCACCATGAAAAGAGTGTTCTTTTCCTCATTTTTAATTTGCTGAATAATTCTTTCCTGCAGAGCATTAATATCCTGATATTCATCAATCAGAATTTCCTTAAACTTATTTTGATAAAAATCGCGCGCCATTTGGGAACTAGACGTATCTTGACTTAAGATTTGATAAGCTAATTGCTCCATATCACTATAATCAAGCAAATTTTCATTACGTTTTAACTGATTAAAGCGTTCAATTAATTTAATTTCAGCAGCTGAAATAGCACTGACAATCTTTTGCCCGTCTTGCATAATCTTGATCTGCTCTTTTTCAGCTACCGCAAAAAATGAAGTAAAGGTATCGAATACCTGACTCTTCGATTCATCTTTTAAAGCTTGGATTTCTTCATAAAACTCTACCAGGTCTTCATCCCATTTTTTCGATTTACGAAAACTAATTGTAAATACGCAGCTTCTTAATAACTCTCTCTGCTTATCATAATCAGCATCTTCTTTAACCGCTTGGACAAAATTATCTATATTTTGTGCAAACAGCGTGAATGACTCTTTTACCTTAGCCAATTCCTTAGTTTCCATCACAGCTTGTGATAAATAAGATGCTATCTTGTCCTGTAATTCCGAGAATTTAGCCACAATATACGGCTTAATTTGTTTTTGCCAAATCTTTGATTCCACAACACTGTCTTCAATATCATAAATCTGTGGCAATTGTTTAAGCCAAGCGCGATATTCTGGTTTTGCCATAGCAAAATTGTATAAATCTAATAGCAAATCACGAGGACTATCTGCATCCCGATCACCAGCAAAATTATCATAGAAATGTCTAAAAGCTTGATCCTTATTAGTTAACATTTCCCCTTCGATCTCACGCAAAGCACGTTCTTTCAACAAGGCAGCTTGCGTATCATCAGTTAAGATCGTAAAACTAGGATCTAACTCAATTGAATAATAAAAGCGATGAATTACATCCAAACAAAATGCATCAATAGTTGAAATATTAGCGGTATCTACCTGATTTAACTGCTCACGCAAATATCTATGATTAACTCCAGGTTTGGCTAATTCTTTAGTTAAAGCAGCTTTAATTCTGATCTTCATTTCTTCGGCTGCGGCTTTGGTAAAAGTCACAACTAATAATTCATCTACTCGCGTACCTGCTAAAATTTCTTTTAAAACACGCTCAACTAAAACAGTAGTTTTACCACTACCGGCAGATGCGGAAACTAAAATATCATGCCCTTGATCATTAATTGCTTTTTCTTGTTCTTTTGTAAATTGTGGCAAAACTAATCCTTCTTTCCTAGTTTTTCCTTAATTTTAGCTAACAAATCTTTCTTACTCATGTTGCTAATCTCGTGATATTGATTATGTCTAAGCATGGCGTCAAAGAAGAAAATATCTTTAAAGTCTGAATATGTTAGAGCGTTTTTGCTCCTGCCATAACGATATGGATTTAATTCAATTTGACCAGATAAAATCTGTCTAGAAGCTTCTTTAATAAGATATTCATCATATTCCAATAGCAACTGAATTTCTTCTTCGCTAAAGTTACGATCTGCTGGCAATTTAAAGCCGCCTTTTGCCTTGGTTCCTACTCCTGTATAAAGTTGAGAAGCTTGACTAGGCTTACCATCTAATAATGGCTCAGCTTCTAACAAAATTTCCGGATTATTACTAATTAGGCCCGTATACATCAACTTAGGCTTACTATCTATTGCATTTTCACGTAAGTTTAAGCTGCTATCAATTAACTTATTACTATTTAGTCTTTCTAGCTGTCTAGTAACTGTTTGATAAAAAGCACCTAATAGCGAAAGCTTGTCCTCTTCCGCAAAGAAATGATTATTATTAGTTAAAACATCCAAGTAAGAAACCATCTGAAGGGCGATACCGTTATAAAACATCCCTAAATCAAATTTTTTAGCAGAGGATTTGTAATCGATCACTTGCGCTAAAACTTGATCTTTATTAGCAAAATTAGCTAAATCTACTCGGTCTATTTTCCCGCGTAAATTAACTTGATGATTACCAGCTAAATCCGGAATATCTAAACTGATACCTTTAATTTTTTGATCTAAACCAAAACTTAATTCAGAATATTTGGCTCGCAGCGGTGTTTCAGTTAGTGATTTACGCCAATTTCGAGCTACCTTGGAAGTCGTATGATCTAAACAGTGGAATAAATACTGGTTAAACGGGTCATTCATCAATTGAGCATATTTACTTTCATCCTTGATAACATCTCTAACCTGATTAAGTTGCTGCTCAAGCTCTACACTACTTAAATCGGCCAAATCAAGATGCTGTTCATTCAATCGCTTAACTAACCGATCAAATGTCTCATGGAAATAATTTCCGGCTTGAATAACATCAAATTCATTTTCAAAGCGGCGCCGTAATTTTAACCCGTAGGTCAAGAAATACTCGTAAGAATTTTCATAAAAAGTCTCCAACTGTGAAACTGATGAATACAAATTCTTACCATATAGTTCCGCTGCTAAATCTTCTCCGATATCTTCAGGCTGATTATCAAAGTCGCTTGCGTCAAGCACAACTTTTACTTTTTGTGGTAAATATTTCTGTGTAATTCTTAGAAGTTCATTTATTGCATCAGATGAAGCATTAGAATTCATATAGGTTAAGTAACCTAGGCTCGCATCAGGATTAGTTATGAAAGATAAAAGATCCTGCATCTTTTCTGGTAGATCATGTTGACTAAATTCAGGCGCACCATAATTTTGTAGACGCTGATAATAAATTGACGGATCTAATTTCTCATTTGATGCATTTAACACAGGATAAGAAATATACACTCTGTCCTGCGCTAAGGCTAAAGACAAGCCAAACTGATAATTTTGATCTAAATTATTTAGTCGCTGATTATCTTCCAAATATGCATCAGATTCAAAACTACTTTGCAATTGATTTAAATTTTCTGTCGTCAAAAAACCTGGCTTTTTTTCAATTGCAGGTAAATTTCCGCTTGTCGCACCAATAATAAAGACTTGCTTATACCCACTGGCTTGAACCATTCCCATTTCTGATAAGTTGACAGCATCAAGAGTTGAAGGGATTTGCGAGAAAGTAGCTTCCTTGAATGCGCTAATCATCATATTAAAAAATTCATCTAAATCAAATTGCTCTGGGTTAATTGCCAGATAATCTTTCAATAATTGAATCAGCAAGTCCCATAATTGTTCAGGTTGCTGTGCTTGTTGCAAATCACCAGATTCATTCGCATCATCGCGCCATTGTTCTAAACGCTCAGCAATTCCGTTCTTAGTCAAAAAATCAAAGAATATGGTTAGAGCTTTTTGACTCTCCTTTTCTTGCTCTAATTTAGTAAACAAATTTGTAACTTTATCTACCAAATAACCACGTAATCGATCAATTTTGACCACTTCTTCATCAATTTTGTCTAATCTGATAACTTCTGCACTTACAAAATCTGCAAAATGTTTTTTCCACAAATTATGATTAATTCCGTGAGCTAAAACAAAATTTTCTAATTCATCTACATCATGAATATACTCAGCTTCTTCTTTATACCAAGATGGGATGAGCAAATGCGTCTTTAATATGGCAAGCATACTCTGCGTCTGAAATGGACTATCCTTTAAGTCACGTAAATTGAACAGATTTTCAATCAATACAACTAGAGGGTGATATTTCATTTCCTGCTGCAAATCATTAAAGAAAGGAATATTATTTTGCCGCAAAATTGGCGTTAAATATGTCTCATATTCTTTCAAATCTGGTGCCAAAATCAGAAAATCACGGTAGCGATAATTATTCAGAGCCACTTGTTGATAAATTGTCCGCGCAACAAAATATGCTTCCGCATACCGAGAATCAGCTTTAACAAGTTGTACTTGATTTAATTCATCAACTTTAGGAATCGTTTCTGTCCAAAGGCTGTTTAGGATTTCACGTGAAGTAGGCTCAGCAGCAATCGGAAATTCATTTGCTACATAATCCATATCTCTCTCTTGCAAAAACGAAACTAATCGCTGGATAGTTTGTTGAATGACGTAATCATAATCTCCTTCTTCGGTTTTAGGATTGATGTTTCCTAGTCTCGTTTTAAAAGCCAGTGTTACATCTTTAGCTTTTCTCATTAAGATTTGAATAGTTAACATTTCCTGCAGAGAAAAATGAGAGAAATCACAGAAATAAAAACTAGCATGTTTTAAATCAGAATTTTTAGCTAAAATTTCATTCAACTGTACTTGTACTTCGTTTTTAGTTGAAAATTTGCCCGCTATTTCCTCAATAAAAGCATTATAAATAATCCGTAAATCATGAATTTTACTTTTAGTTTCTTGATCTAAATTAGTTTCATCTATGTTATCCAAATCCAAATTGCCGTCATACACTTGTAAAATCGTATTATAAAGTTGACGTACCATCCCTGAATTACTCTGTTCAAAGATAATCAGCTCGTCTTGCTTTTCCTCAATAATATGGGTTAGCAACATCGCACTAGCAGCATCATCTAATTGTGTAGGCAATCCCTGTTCAGCATCTTTTAAGAAAAACCACGCTAAACGCGAGAACGATAACACGTACAGATTTTTGACTGCTGTCTCCGTTTGCTTTTTCTTAGATGCAAGTTTATTAATCGCTCTAACTTCTGTGGTAAACTTAATATGATTAGGAACGATGATAAAAGTTTTGTTTTCTGGGTGCTTTTGATAATTTTCAATTGCTGAGGCCAGAATTTTTTCTTGTAATGGGTCAGTTTGTCGTCCTGTTAAAATTTTGATCATTTGTTCGCACTTCCTTGTTTATTATTTTATCATAGCAAGGTTGATATCTTTTATTAAATCTATTTTAAGGATGATTAAAAAATGAAAACTAGTTTTTTAGCTCATGGGAAAGTAATTATTATTGGTGAACATTCTGTTGTTTACGGCTATGATGCTTTAGCGATGCCTATCAAAGCTTTGCATATTAAAACTACTGTCGAAAACAATTCTAAAATGTGGATGGATACCGCACGCTACCATGGCTCTTTTTATGATGCTCCGAGTGAATATGATGGTCTGAAGTATGTTGTCAAAGCTATGCAAAAAAAGGCAAACAACGATGAGCCATTAAAGATCACATATACTGGAGAAATCCCTATGGAACGAGGATTTGGCTCCAGCGCTACAGTTGCTCTAGGTACTACAAAGGCTTTAAACGAATTCTTTTCTTTAAATTTATCTGAATCTGAAATTATGGCAGTTACCAATCAGGCAGAAATGATTAATCACGGCAAGGCTTCTGGTCTTGATGCCGCTACAGTTAATTCCAACTACTTAGTATTTTTTAACAAAAAAATGGGACCCAAAGTTTTACAAGCTGAATTAGGTGCTACACTTTTAATTATGGACACTGAAGAATTAGGCAATACTAAGAAGGCTGTTACTCAAGTAAGTCAACTTTTAAGTGAATCAAAAGAGGCAAATGTTAATATGAAACGCTTAGGCGAATTAGCTGATCTGACAAAAAAAGCCTGGATTGATCATGATATCAAAACTGTAGGTAATATTTTTAATGAAGCACAAACGATTTTGCATTCTTTTAATATTTCAACTACCAAAATTGATCAATTACAAAAAATTGCTCTAGATAATGGTGCCCTTGGCTTCAAATTATCTGGTGGTGGCTTAGGCGGAATTACTATTGCTCTATGCGAGAACCAAGAAATCGCCAAAAACATTGCGGATAAATGTCAAGATCTAATTAGTAACTACTGGGTGGAGAAAATTTAATGTCAAAAATAGTACGTGCTCATACAAATATCGCTTTAATTAAATATTGGGGTAAAGCAAATGCGGAATTAAGACTTCCCTTAATGTCTAGTCTCTCAATGACGCTAGATGCTTTTTATACCGATACTACAATCGAAAAGACAAACGATGATCCTGCTTTTTATTTAAATGGAAAAAAGCAAGATTCTAAACAAAGCCAACGAGTTTTTTCATATTTGGCCAAACTTCAAAATAAATTTGGTTTTCATGACAACTTAATCGTTAAATCTGTTAATCATGTTCCAACCTCTGCTGGACTCGCCTCTTCTAGTTCAGCCTTCGCCGCATTGGCAGCTGCTTTTTGCCAATGCTATAATATCCAAGTTGACAAAAAAGAGTTGTCACGTTTAGCACGAATCGGTTCTGGTTCCGCATGTCGCTCTATTTTTGGTGGGTTCTCGGTTTGGCAAAAGGGAGATTCCGACGAAAGTTCTTATGCATATGCTTTAGATGAACATCCTCAAATGGATCTACACCTTTTGGCTGTAGAATTAAACACTAAGCAAAAGAAGATTTCTTCTACTAGCGGCATGAAAGAAGCACAATCTTCTCCTTTCTTTAAGCCTTGGCTTGAACGCAATGAAAGTGAACTAAAGCAAATGATTACGGCCATTAAAAATAATGACTTTACCGCATTAGGTGAACTAGCAGAATTAAATGCTAATGAAATGCATGCCATCAATTTAACCGCTCAACCTGAATTTACGTACTTTGAACCAGATACAATTCGCGCCATTAAATTAGTTGAAGATCTTCGCAAAGAAGGAATTGAATGCTACTATACTATAGATGCTGGTCCAAACATTAAAGTTCTTTGCCGGTTAAGAAATAGCAAAGAAATTGTTGAACGCTTTAAGTCAGTATTTAATAATGTTAATATAGTGATTGCAAATTTTGGTCCTGGTATTACCTACTTGGATTAATCGTTGTAATAGAAAGTTAATTAGATTCGAGGATTTAATTCTTTTGATAACAGAAAAAGCACCCGGAAAATTATATATCGCTGGAGAATACGCCGTTTTAGAACAAAACTGTCCTGCTGTTTTAGTTGCCGTAAATCAATTTGTACGTGTTTCAATTACTAAAAGCAAGACTTCTACGGGCTTAATCCACTCTAAACAATATTCACAAGATTCTATTCACTGGATCCGTCAAGGTTCTAAGATGGTAATCGATAATCGTGATAACCCATTTGAATACATTTTATCTGCAATTTCTTACACAGAACAATATTGTATTGAACAAAACATTAAGATGAAAGTCTACGATCTGCATGTTAATTCAGATCTAGATTCTGCTGATGGTAAAAAGTATGGTTTAGGTTCAAGTGCCGCTGTCACTGTAGCTACGGTTAAAGCTATTTTACACTTCTATGGTGTCAAAATGAGCAATGAACTAGTATATAAATTATCTGCCATTTCCCATTATTCTGTCCAAGGTAATGGTTCTGCTGGTGACATTGCAGCTAGTGTTTATGGTGGTTGGCTAGCCTACCAAACTTTTGATAAAAAATGGCTACAATATGAATTAGCTAATAAAACCTTATCAGAAGTCATAAATGAAGCTTGGCCAGGACTTAAGATTGAGTTGCTAACCCCACCTCACGATATGAAATTAATGATTGGTTGGAGTCAAAAGCCAGCATCAACTTCTCGTTTAGTTGATGAAACCAACGCTAATAAGGCAGCTTTAAATATGGAATACAAAAACTTCTTAGCTGCTTCTAGAGAATGCGTATTAAAGATGATTGCCGGCTTTGAGGCAAATGATATTCCATTAATAAAGAAGCAAATTCGTGTTAATCGTCATTTATTACAACATTTTGCTAAAATTAACCAAATTGCCATTGAAATTCCACGTTTGACTCAATTAATCAAAATTGCTGAAGACTTTGGTGGTGCCGCAAAAACTTCTGGGGCTGGTAATGGTGATTGCGGAATTGTAATCACTGATTCAGATACTGACGTTGATGCCTTAGAGAATGAATGGCGTCGTAATGGTATTCTGCCTTTGAACTTTAGAGTTCACCAAATTAGCCTTGCTCACTAATTGGAGAAAAATATGTCAATTAGATCTGAAAGAAAAGAAGAACATCTGAAATTAGCTCAGATGTTTTTTAATA
>ERZ1643247.571-NODE-571-length-44122-cov-5.878503_pt1 | contig 44122 bp, 44 predicted proteins | sample MGYA00579264_ERZ1643247 | MGnify/ENA primary metagenome ERZ1643247 (study PRJEB29033, sample SAMEA4952262) | chicken gut metagenome | biome: Broiler Chicken; feature: Gastrointestinal Tract; material: Caecum | place: Ireland | collected 2018 | study: Broiler... | reverse complement strand
TACCAGAATCAGCGGCGATATGCTGGAAGCAGCATTGGTAGCGGGGATTTGCTCCGTTGGCGCGCATGCGATACTGGCAGGCATTCTGCCAACGCCGGCAGTTGCGTATTTGGTGCGAAAATATCGGCTGGATGCCGGTGTTGTGATTTCTGCATCCCATAATCCGGTAGAATATAATGGTATCAAATTTTTCAACGGTCAGGGATATAAACTCAGTGATGAACTGGAGGATGAGATTGAAAATATATTGTTGAGTCATCCGGAAATTCTGCCTGCACCAACAGGTGCGGCAATTGGTACGCATACGGTGGCAGAAGATGCATTGGAGGATTATATTGCGTTCCTAGGAAATACCACAGAAGAACGATTTCAGGGCATTAAGGTGGCGTTGGACTGTGCCAACGGCGCGTCGTATAAAGCGGCGCCAATCTCGCTGTTGAATCTGGGCGCCAGCCTATGCATTATTCATAACGAACCGGATGGCACGAATATCAATGAACGCTGCGGTTCTACGCATATGGAGGATTTGAAGGCGTTTGTCAAAGAAAATCACGCGGATATTGGTTTTGCGTTTGACGGGGACGCCGATAGATGTCTTGCCGTGGATGAAAATGGAGAATTGATCGATGGGGACAAAATTCTGGCGATCTGTGGTCTGGATATGAAAAAAAGAGGAATGCTGAAAAATAACGCCATTGTTGGTACGGTGATGTCCAATCTGGGGTTGGTGATGATGGGTAAAGAACAGGGCATTGTCATTGAACAAGCCGGCGTAGGGGATCGGTATGTGCTGGAGCGGATGATTGCGGCAGATCGCAACCTGGGCGGAGAACAGTCCGGGCATATCATTTTCCTAGATCATAATACCACAGGCGATGGCATTTTAACTGCCATTCAGCTGCTTTCTGTCATGAAGCGCACTGGGAAAAAAGCTTCTGAGTTGGCAAAAGCCATGGAAGTGATGCCGCAGGTACTGGTGAATGCACGAGTAAACAATGCGAAGAAAAATTTATATCTGGAAGTACCGGCCATTCGGCATGCCATTGCCAAATTGGAAGAAGAATTTTCTGCAGATGGTCGGGTATTGATTCGTACATCCGGCACGGAACCGTTGATCCGTGTGATGATTGAAGGCAAGGACATGGAAAAAATGGAAAAAGCTGCCAAAAAGCTCGCGGAATTTATGGAAGATACGCTGCAGTAGCACGAAGGAGAGAATGGGATGAAACAGTTTTGGATTCTTCTGGCAGTTTTGCTGCCAGTATGGATATTGGGCGGCTGCAGCGACACGCAGACGCGGTTCCCGGTGGTAAATGAACTGGAAAGCGTGACATTGACCGTAATAGAGGATACCATCAAAGCCAACGGAGCGACCTTTGTACTGACAAATGGGACAACAGAAGAGATTTACTATCGCGATGCCTATCATATGGAGCGCAAGGACGAAAGGGATCAATGGAATGAATTTGTAGGGACTGCCAATGCGCAATGGGAGGATACGGTGATCTATTTGGCGGCAGGGGAAAGCGTGGAGCTGCCAATTGATTGGAAAAATTTATGCGGCGGTATCAGTGCAGGAGAATATCGTCTGATTTTAGAAGTGAATGAAATGCCAGTGGCAGTGGAATTTATGAGAGAATAGTGCACAAGGGGAGCAAAAAAACGGTTGGATATCCAACCGTTTTTTTGTCTTTCTTTTTGTTTGCTTACTGCTTGCCGGGCTTTGCCAAAGGAGGAATTCTGTGGGGCGGGATGGAGTTCCTCAGATTCCCTTCCGTCTATTGCATCGGATGACAGCGTCTATCCGTTGGGGGCAATCGTACCGCGATTGGCATCAAGCAGGGATCGGCATGCATGTTCCTTCGATACAATCAGGAAGCCATTCTGGCGTGAGGTGTCTGATTATTTTCTCAAGTCTTCCAAAATCTGTGTTTTGCCTTCTGTTTTTTCATCTTTCATTTTGATGACTTTCGCAGGGGAACCTGCAACCACTGCACCGGCAGGTACATTTTCGGTGACCACCGCGCCGGCGGCAACCACTGCGCCTTCCCCAATATGTACACCTTCCAAAATGACTGCGTTTGCACCAATCATCACGCCATCCTCTACGACAACGGGAGTTGCGCTGGGTGGCTCCAGCACGCCGGCCAATACGGAGCCTGCGCCGACATGCACGTTTTTCCCAACCGTTGCTCTGGCACCCAGTACGGCGTTCATGTCTATCATAGTGCCTTCGCCGATTTCCGCACCAATATTGATGACTGCGCCCATCATGACAACGGCGTTTTTCCCGATCTTTACACGGTCGCGGATCAGTGCGCCCGGCTCAATTCTTGCTTCAATACCGGTGATATCCAACAGAGGAACAGCAGAGTTTCTTCTGTCGTATTCCAGATGACAGTCGGAAATCAGCTCCTTTTTGCTTTCCAGGATTTCTTGGACTGCAACACAGTCACCCATCAGAATCCAGAAATTTCCCTGACCGAATACTTTCACATCTGCCGTTGAAACGCCTTCCAGATTGCCGGTGACATATGCTTTGACCGGGGTGGCTTTTTTTGCTTCTTTGATATATTTTGCGATTTCGTACGGATTGGTCATATCGTAATCCATGAGTATCTCTCCTTTTTGATTGTATTTTTTGGTAGTTTCACTTTATTATAAACGAAAAATGCTGCTTTTCCAACTGCTTTCCAAAGAAAATGTCTGCTTTGCAAAGAAAAGCAGCTGTGGTAGAATAATACGGAACAGGTGCTGGCGGAATGGCGGAGAAGAGATGAAAAAAGGAGGAGTTGGATGGATATGGACTTTCGGGAAATGCTGCCTTTGCTGCGGCAAATACGCCGAGAATTGCATCAGATCCCAGAAATAGGGCTACAGGAATATCAAACTTCAGCATATATCAGACGCAAGTTAGCGGAATTTGGTATCACAGAAACGGAACAATGGCTGGATACTGGTGTGGTAGCCGTCATCCACGGCAAACAGGATGCGCCTGCGGTAGCGTTTCGGGCGGATATGGATGCGCTGCCAGTGACAGAACAGACTGGATGCACGTTTGTCTCGAGAAGGGAAGGATATATGCACGCCTGCGGACATGACGGGCATATGACCATATTACTGGGATTTGCCAAGTACTTGCAGGAACATCGGGAAGATCTGCGTGGAGATGTGGTGCTGATCTTTCAACCGGCGGAGGAAGGTCCTGGCGGAGCGAAGTTGTTGGTAGAAGCAGGTTTGTTCCAAAAGCATCCGGTGCGCTGCATCATTGGATGTCATATTTTTCCGCAGGTGCCGCAGGGCAAAGTGGCGTGCCGAAAAGGAGCGATGATGGCGCGCAACGGCGAAGTGGATGTCCTGCTTTACGGAGAAAGCGCCCATGGCGCACAGCCGCAATTGGGGCATGATGCGGTGCTGGCAGCTGGGGCAGTAATCACAGGATTGCATACCATTTTATCTCGCAATGTTTCGCCATTGGACAGCGGAGTGCTGACCTTCGGAAAGGTGCAGGGCGGTGAGGCGTGCAATATCATTGCCAAAGAGGTGAAGCTGGAAGGCACGATGCGGGCGTTCAGTGATGAAGCCTATGAAACGATGACGCAGCGGATTCAGGAAATGGCAGAGGGAATTGCTGCTGGATATGGATGCCATGCGGAAGTAGTGTTTCGGCATATGTATCGTGTAGTAGATAATGATGCCACACTGGTGAAGCTGCTGCAGGAAGTGGCAGGTGCAGATTATATGGAGACACCGCCGTATATGCTGGCAGAAGATTTTTCGCTGTACTTAAGTGAGGTGCCGGGAATGTTTTTCTTTTTGGGCAGCGGCAATGAAGCCCGGGGATATGTGCATCCGCTGCACAGTGCGCAGTTTCAGTTTGAGGAAGCGATTCTGTGTGACGGGGTGCGGCTCTATGCGGCTCTGCTGGAAAAATTGCAGCAATAAGGCAGCAAGAAGAAAGAACAGACGAAGATGCTTTTCGTCTGTTTTTTTATGCAATGTGCCGTGAGAATGCAATTTCTATATTCCCAACAAAAACAGAAGAAAAGGGAATATATTTTTTACATATATATTCAGAAAGATCGGTGCAGAAGTTTGAGAAGAAGAAAAAAATATATGGAGTTGACAGATAATAGAAGAAAAAAACAGGATTGTATTGTTGGATTCAGATAGATATCAAATGATATGATGAAATATTATGCAAAATAATGCATGAAATGGATTGACAAAAAAACCGGAGTGGGATAGACTTTTGTACAGAAGAATGCATATTTTTGCATCTGTAAAAAATACCGTTGTGTGAAGTGACGGCAGAATTTGGGAAATAACCAGCAAGGAGGATATTCCATGGAGAAAATACGATATCTGATATTGGAAAACGGCATGGTCTTTCCGGGAACAGCATTTGGCGCGGAGCAGATTGAAACGATAGGAGAAGTGGTATTTACCACTGCAATGACTGGGTACTGCGAGACGCTGACGGATCCGAGTTACTTTGGACAGATCATCGTGCAGGCATTTCCGCTGATGGGAAATTACGGTGTCATCCCTGCGGATTTTGAAAGCGGCAAAATCTATGCAAAGGGATATGTGGTATCTGATTGGTGTGTGCATCCGTCCAACTTTCGTCAGGAGGGCACGTTGGATGCCTTTCTAAAGGCACAGGGAATTCCAGGTATTGCTGGTGTGGATACCAGAATGTTGATTCAGGCAATCCGTGGAGAGGGAACCATGAACGGCAAAATTTCCGATACGCCAAAGGTGGATGCGGCAATAGGGGCATACGCCGTACGGAATGCGGTGGCGTCGGTCAGTGTGACCCAAAAAAACTGGATCCATCCAGAAGGAAAATGGAAGGTAGCGCTGCTGGATTTTGGCTGCAAGGAAAATATCATCCGAGAGTTGATCAAACGAGATTGCTGTGTGCTGCGGCTGCCTGCTCAGACAACAGCGGAAGCCGTATTGGCAGAATGCCCGGATGGGATCTTTCTTTCCAATGGTCCCGGCGATCCGGCGGAAAATACGCAGATCATTGCAGAAATCAAAAAGCTGATGGAGACGCAGGTGCCGATGTTTGGCATTTGCTTAGGGCATCAGCTAATGGCACTGGCAAACGGATTTGCGACGGAAAAAATGAAATTTGGGCATAGAGGCGCCAACCAGCCCGCCAAACACCTGGAAAGCGGCAGAATCTATATCACTAGTCAGAATCATGGCTATGGGGTGGTAAATGAAAGTGTGGCGGCAGACATTGCGCAGCCATTATTTTTGAATGTCAATGACGGAACCAATGAAGGGCTGTGTTATCGGCGGGCAAATGCTTTTTCTGTGCAGTTCCATCCAGAAGGCTGCGGTGGACCGCAGGATACGGCGTTTTTGTTTGATTGGTTCGTAGAAAGAATGGAGGAGATGCACCGTGCCTAAACGTCAGGAGATTCGCAAAGTATTGCTCATTGGTTCTGGTCCCATTGTCATTGGACAGGCGGCGGAGTTCGATTATGCCGGCAGTCAGGCATGTCGTGTGCTGCGGGAGGAGGGCGTAGAGATTGTGTTGGTCAATTCCAATCCCGCTACCATTATGACGGACCATCAAATGGCGGATAAAATTTATATTGAGCCACTGACGCTGCCGACGATCCAACGTATCATTGAGAAAGAACGTCCGGATAGCATTCTTTCCGGATTAGGCGGACAGACGGCATTGACATTATGTATGCAGTTGGCAAAAAGCGGCTATTTGGAAAAGATGGGCGTACGCCTGTTGGGGTCTTTGCCGGAAACCATTGATCGTGCTGAGGACAGGCAGTTGTTTAAGGAAACCATGGAAGCCATCGGGCAGCCGGTGATCCCATCGGTGATCGCCACAGAGGTGCAAACAGCGCTGGAGTTTGCTGCAGAAAACGGGTATCCAGTGATGATCCGCCCTGCCTTTACCCTGGGCGGCACAGGCGGCGGCATGGCAGAGGATGCGGCATCCCTGCGGCGCTTGGCAGCCGGTGGAATTGCGGCATCGCCGATTGGACAGATTTTGGTGGAACGCAGTGTATACGGCTGGAAGGAGATCGAGTTTGAAGTCATGCGGGACAGCCTAGGCAATGCCATCACGGTCTGCTCCATGGAAAATATCGATCCGGTGGGTATCCACACCGGCGACAGTGTGGTAGTGGCGCCGGCGCTGACTCTGGCGGACCGGGAGTATCAGATGCTGCGCTCTGCCGCGCTGGACATTGTGTCGGCGCTGGGCGTGGAAGGCGGCTGCAACTGCCAGTTTGCGCTGGACCCCGATTCGTTTGCCTATGCAGTCATTGAGGTCAATCCCCGGGTATCCCGTTCCTCTGCGCTGGCATCCAAGGCGACGGGATACCCCATTGCCAAGGTGGCGGCGAAAATCGCCCTGGGCTATACGCTCGATGAGATCCCCAATGCGGTTACCGGCAAGACCTTTGCGGCCTTTGAGCCGGCGCTGGACTATGTGGCGGTGAAGTTCCCCAAATGGCCCTTTGATAAATTTGTCTACGCAGAACGGACGCTGGGCACCCAGATGAAGGCAACCGGCGAGGTGATGAGCATCTCCAATGACTTTGCCGATGCGCTGCGCAAGGCGGTACGGGGCATTGAAACCGGGCGGCAGGATTTATCGGTGCCGGCGTATCAGGCACTGAAGGAGGAGGAGCTGCTGGCGCGCCTGACTCATCCGACGGATGAACGGCTGTTTTTGATCTATGAAGCGCTGCGGCGGGGGCATTCGGTGGAGGAGATGCATGGGATGACCAAAATCGACCCTTTCTTCCTGTACCACTTACAGGAGATGACAAAGGAAGCGCCGCCGGTACAGGCAGAGCCGGTATTTCATATGGTAGATACCTGTGCCGGGGAGTTTGAGGCGCAGACGCCGTATTTTTACGCGGCGGTCGGCGGTCGGGACGAAGCGGCGGATTATGTGGCAAACAGCAAGAAAGAGCGGGTATTGGTACTGGGATCCGGACCCATCCGCATTGGGCAGGGAATTGAGTTTGACTATGCCTGCGTGCGCTGCGTCACCACCCTGAAGGAAATGGGATATGACGCCATTGTGGTCAACAATAACCCAGAAACCGTTTCGACAGACTTTGATATTTCTGACCGTCTGTATTTTGAACCGCTGTGTATTGACGATATTATGCGGGTCATTGCGATAGAACAGCCCAAGGGCGTGATTACTGCCTTTGGCGGCGGTACTTCCGTCAAGCTGGCAAAGCAGCTGGCACAGCGAGGTATACCGATTTTAGGCAGTTCGGCGGATACCATTGACATTTGTGAGGACCGGGAGCGGTTTGACGAGATGTTAGAAGAGCTGCAGCTCAAACGTCCGAAAGGCAGCTCGGTGGAGACGGTGGAAGAAGCGGTGGAGGCCGCCAAAACCATAGGGTTCCCAGTGTTGCTGCGTCCGTCCTATGTGCTGGGCGGGCAGAATATGACCATTGCCTTCCGGGAGGAGGATGTGCGGGAGTTTGCGGGGATCATTTTTGCGACGACCCAGGATAATCCGGTATTGGTGGATCAGTATCTGGGTGGTTTGGAAATTGAGGTGGATGCCCTTTGTGACGGCAAGGATGTGCTGATCCCCGGCATTATGGAACACATTGAGCGTACCGGAATCCATTCCGGCGACAGCATTGCTGTATATCCGCCCCGGCATATTGATGACGCCTTGGCCGAAAAAATTTATCAGGAATCCAGAAAGCTCTGCCTAAAGCTGCAGGTTTGCGGTCTGGTCAATATTCAGTATATTGTGCTGCAGGACGAGCTGTATCTGATTGAGGTCAATCCCAGGGCTTCCCGGACGGTGCCTTATATTTCCAAAGTCACGGGCATTCCCATGTGCGATGTGGCAACCAAGCTGAGTATGGGAGAAACATTGGAAAGATTGGGATATCATAGTGGAATTTATCCGGCGCCGCCCTATGTGACGGTAAAGGTACCGGTATTTTCCTTTGCCAAGCTGACGGATGTGGATACGCAGTTAGGACCGGAAATGAAGTCTACCGGGGAAGTGCTGGGGATTGGGAAAATCTTCCAGGAAGCGATCTACAAAGGATTGGTTGCGGCTGGCTATACCATGAAAAAAGACGGGAACATCCTAATCACTGTGCGGGATCAGGATAAAGCGGAAATTGCCGCAATCGGGAAAAAATTTGCGCAAATGGGATTTTCTGTGTACGCGACAGCAGGAACGGCATATACCCTGCGGCAGGCAGGCATTTCGGTAACAGTACTGCCCAAAATCAGTGAAGACGCCGCGCATAATCCTATGACGGTGCTGCGGGCAGGCGGGTTTTCTTATGTGATTTCAACCTCCCAGCAGGGGCGCAACCCTGCGGAGGATGATGTCAAAATCCGTCGTCAGGCGTGCACCATGGGCATTCCCTGCCTGACTTCCATTGATACGGCAAATGCATTGGCAGACAGTTTGCTGTCCGGATACAGCCAGATCAATACGGAGCTGGTGGATATCAATGCGATGCGGAAGGAACGGCTGCAGCTGCCGTTTGTGAAAATGCAGTGTGCAGGCAACGATTATATTTATATTGATGGGATGGAGCGCAGCATCGGCTGCCCGGAATCACTGCCTCCTGCCTTGGCGGATCGGCATTATGGAATCGGTGGAGACGGTGTGGTGCTGATCGAGAAAAGTCAGCAGGCGGATGCGGCAATGCGGATCTTCAATGCCGACGGAAGCGAAGGTAAGATGGCAGGCAATGCCGTGCGGTGTGTGGCAAAGTATTTGTATGAAAAGCGCGGCATAACCAAACGGGAGATGACCATCGAAACCAAAAGCGGCATCAAACATCTGCGGTTGTTTACCACACAGGGATTGGTTTCCGCTGTGCAGGTGGATATGGGCAAGGCAGAATTTGCCCCGCAGCAGATTCCGGTACGGTTGGACGGAGAAGCGGTGATTCAGCGGTCGGTGACGGTAGAAGGTGTGCCGTATGCCATCACTTGTGTTTCCATGGGCAATCCGCATGCTGTGGTATTCTGTGAAGATGTGGAAGGGCTGGATGTACCGGGCATTGGTCCCGGCTTTGAGCATCATCCGCTGTTCCCGGAAGGCGTGAATACAGAATTTGTTCGTGTGCTGGATCGTCATACGCTGCAGATGCGTGTCTGGGAGCGGGGCAACGGCGAGACCCTTTCCTGCGGGACGGGCGCCTGTGCGGCGGTGGCTGCAGCGGTATGCAATGGATACTGCGACTGGGATACCACGGTAAAGGTGATTGTGCGCGGTGGAGAACTGCGCATTCGATGCAGCAGAGATACCGTTACGCTGACCGGTGATTGCGTCATGGTATTTGAAGGATTGGTCAGCCTGTAAAGAGAAAAAAGAAGCAATCGCCCATAGGCACTTGCAAAAAAGCAGTGCGCGGAGAGATGCTTCTAAAATGGGTGACGCAAGAAAAACGATGGGCGTGAGACAGAGGATGCGGACAAACAAGGGTATGTACCGAAGCAGGTACATACCCTTTTGATTTGCTCAGAAGAAATGATAAGAAAAATGGATGACGGCTGATTCAGATGAAAAGGAAGATGTTGCGCAACTGTATTCGTACAGCATCATGCGTTGAGGAACTTCGTAAGAAAGTCCTGCGCATCTGCATGGTCAATACTACAATCAAAATGTTCTACAATGGCTTCTATCGCTTTGCCGTCATACTGTGTGACACCACGTGAATTTCGACCTGCCCAATGCTTCATCATTCTTGTCCCGGACAACAGCTGGCGATGGAACATGGAACATAGCCGGGTTTGTATCTTTCTGTCTTTGTCAATGGCAACAATATAAACCAAATAAACACTTTTTTCCTCCGCAAGAAAAGCAAGGAGTTTATCGATGTTGTAACCTTTCGGATTACTGGACAAAAATAAGACTTTCGTTTTTATATCCGTTTCCGTAAGATATTGGTCGAACTGCCGTGTATAATCTCCTAATTCATCGGCGGTGAAAATTTCGGGTAATGGCTGTTTTGTATGCAAACATCTCATCAAGGTTGTTTTCAAATCATCTTCTGCTGTCATCAGATACTCTATGATCCGCCCCCTGAGATTCACGTTATCAATAAATGCGGCGATTGCAATTTCCGATTCTACGGCGCGGACACGGTTACATAAATCGTTGTTCAATATTTCATATTCGTGAGAGTGTATAAATGAAATCGCGCGTTCCACAGAATGACGAATGCACGCCACCTGTCCTTTTGTCGGCATAAACCGAGCGCCCGTTGGTACAATTTGGTTCGTTGCTTCCACCAAACAGTCAAGGTTTTCTTCAAAGGTGTAATTTTCGTGAGAATGAAATAGAAACTCGAAATTTTCAGGGATATTCTCAATTCCTTCCCATTCCCGTATAATATCGCTTCCGTTGAAACTTCCCTTGATATTGTTTCTGCGCAGCTCCTGAGAGGAATGACTGATTTTTTTCAGAAAAGTAGTATTCGCCAGCATCAGGTAATTCTGTGTCGGTGTGACCAGACAAACGAGGAATGGTCTGTCATCATATCCGCGCAGCACAGATAAAGCCAAAACCGTATCGCTGAAATGTCTGGATACAGCCTTGCAAAATCGAATTGCAAACCAATCGCAATAAAATACGCTCTGTGCTTTCACAAGATGGAATTTCTGCTGTACCAAAAGCTGCAAACGGGTTTTCTCTGTGTTGCCGTCTTTACTGGAAATAAAGGCAGCCAACTGATCTATCCTCTACAGCACCTCTCAAAAATCAAACAAAGGATTTTAGGCATTGCCAGACGTAAGGATTGGATCCGGTTCTTCCGGTCTGCGCTTCTGTCCGCTTTCGACTTTGGATACTCCCGGTTCCTTCTGTGCTGCGTTTTGCGCGGGCAAGGAATTCCTCTCCCAAAACACCCCGTTTACATAGCCTTGAATCTCCGGATTGCTTTCTGCCATTGCAAGCCGTTGTTCTGCCCATACACAATATTGCGGCTCGATCTCAACGCCAATATAGCGACGATGGAGTTTCTTCGCAACTACACTGGTCGTACCCGAACCCAAAAACGGATCAAACACAACATCCTGTTCCGAAGAGCTCGCCAGCATTATCTTTGCAATCAGTTTTTCGGACTTTTGCGTAGGATGCGCGGTATTTTCCGCCATAGACCAAAATGGAATTGTGATATCATCCCAGAAATTGGACGGACATGTATCCCGATAATTGCCGTTTGCCGTTTCATCCCAATCTTTTGGTTTTCCATCCACACGATATGGCGCGATTACTTTTTTTCGGATTTTCACCGCATCCAGATGGAATACATAATCGTCGCTGTTGGTTGCAAACCAAATGTCCTCCATGCCATTTTTCCAATTTGCTTTTGCGCCACGCCCTTTTTCTCGCTGCCATGTGATACGGTTTCTGACATGAAAAAATTCACGCAATACGCTGCCCACAATCAGACTCGTCTCCCAATCACAGCAAACATATATGGATCCGTTGTCTTTCAATAATGGCTGAACGGTGCTCAGCCATTGACGCGTATACGCCTCATAATCGGTATCTTTCTTCTTTGTAAATGTCGTGCCATGGAACGATTTCGTCAGATTGTACGGCGGATCTGCAATGATCAAATCCACGCTTTTTGCAGGAAGCAGCGGGCACACTGCAAACATATTTCCGACAATGGTTTTATTCGTCACCGCACAAAGGTCTGTTTGTTTTTCGGTAACTGTAATACAACGGTTCAGATAAACTTGTCCTTCGCTTAATGGTGTATCAATTGTTTTGTTTCTGCCAGCTTTTTCGGATGCCATAATATTCTCCTTATTTCTTGTCGTTTTTTGATGCAGAAATCTGCCGCTATTTCTGCGGCGCATTCTTTTTTTTGTTGCGTTTTTTCGCCAGCCAATCGGTATTTTGGAAGGTGCACATCACCGTTTCCCTTATCCTGTTTGGGCAGTCTTTTCCAAAAGACTGGTATCCTTTTTGCTATAAGGCGAATATGCTTACAGCGAAAACATCTGCTTTTCTTCTGAAGAAAGTAGGTGATTTACTTTTCTAAGTGTAGCGGCGATCTTGCAGATGACGTTAGGATACGGCGGATGTGAGCAGAGGCGGAGGTTATGCGCGGAGCAATGCATGCAAGGTCGCTAAGTCTGCCGCGTATGTTTCTGCCAGACTGCGGTTGTAAATCACTGCAGCAGGATGATACAGAGCAAACAATTTTCTGTTGTCCGGCAGCGGGGTATAAGTACCATGGTAGTCACCAATGATGGCTTTATCATCGTTGAGTACGGCTTTTAGTGGTACATTGCCTAATGTGACGATCCATTCCGGGTCAACTAGGGCAATCTCCCGCTGCAAAAAGGGAAGAAAAAAAGCGATTTCTTCTTTAGAAGGCGGACGATTGATGGGTTTGCCTGTTTTGGGACTTAGACGTGTCGGACGGAGTTTTACGACGTTAGAAAGATAGATATCCGCGCGAGACAGCCCTACTGCCTGTAAGAATGTGGTCAAATTTTTTCCGGCCTTGCCGACAAACGGACGTCCCAGCTTTTCTTCTTCTCCGCCTGGCGCTTCGCCAATCATCATGATTCTGGGGTGTAGGGTGCCTTCACCGGATACCAAAATGTGATTTGCGAATGGAGAGGCGGCGACTGCCTGCCGCATGCAGTGATTCCATTGTGTCCATGCATCCATAGGATCAGATTCCTCCTTCATTTGTCCACAAGAAAATCGGGTTATCCACAGAAAAAATGTTGATAACTGAATTTGGATTGACTCTATATCTTGTTCCTTGTGGATAGATTTATGGTATATCTTGAAAATTTTACAGGAATTTCATCTGTTTTTGCGATTCCGTATTTCATTGTAACCGATATTGTGTATAAATGGCAAGTTATCCCCAGAAAAAAATGGGGATGACTTCCGCTGTTACCTAACCGAGAACACACAAAAAAACAGGGAAAGACTGTATGGTAAGAAGGCAGTCAATGTTCTTGTTTTGAAAAAAATTTAGGCTTTTTTGACACGCATCATGATAAAAAAGAGCAAAGCGCCGGAGAAAAAGCCACCTAAGTGCGCCCAGTTGTCCACGCCGACGTTTAAAAAGCCCATAGCAAGAGCAGAAAAGGCAAGCAGCAGCATGGTCGTATAATTCATTCCCACATAGGAGGAGCCTTTGGTTCTGCTCAGTACCAGCATGGCGCCCAGCAGTCCGAATACCGCGCCGGAAGCGCCCACAGCTGGATAACCGCTGCAAACCAAACTCAGCAAATTACCGCAGAGACCGGAAAGCAAATACAGCAGCAAAAATCGTCCCTTACCCAGCAGCAGTTCCGCGCGGGAACCGAAATAAATCAGATATACGCTGTTGGCGGCAAGATGCCCAATACCGGTATGGAAAAACATTGCCGTCAATAGGCGATAGTATTCGCTTTGTCCCAATACGCCGTCGCGGCTGTTGCAAAAGCGGCTGAGCACCTCTGCCATCTGTCCGCTCAGCAGTGGAAGGAGTACCAGCAGAGCGCAGAGGATACAAATCGCATAGGTGCAGAAAGGGCGTTTGCCTTCTGTATCTGTGCGTAAAGAATCGGCAGGCAGTTTTTCTCCGCGTGCTGCCATATCCAGCAATTTTTCGATGCCCAGCAAACGATCCGGACAGCCGGGAGCGGCAGAAAGCCGGGCTTGTTCCAAAGCGTACTGCCAGCGGATGAAATGCAGGGTACCACTGCGGTCAGTATCCCAGACGGAGAGTGGTTTTTCAGAGAATTCGATGCCAAAAGTAATCGACAGGCAGATCAGGCGGCTGCATTGCAGCTGCTCTAAATGAGCGTGCAGCTGTTGGGCTGTGTGATGGATATCGGCTTGCCGTTCTGGAGTATCGTCCTTTGTTTCTTGCAGCGCAAGCAAATAACAAATAGGATTTTCTACACGCAGATAATATCCATTGCCGTTTGGGGCGGAAAGCGGATGAAAATCCTTTTGGACAAGTAGGTGTTGGAATCGAGAGAGATAGCCTTCTATCATATGTATGGTGACCTCCTTTGTTTGAAAAAGAAAAAAGCCATCGGATTGGGGGATCCGATGGTTCTTTTCGGCAAGTGATAAGAAAAATGGGGGGTATTCTTATCATAAAAAGAAGACTCTTTTCCAAAGATAAATCCAGAGGACTTATCTCCGATTATCATACCACAACCGAATGGCTGTGTCAATTTATACAGCGGAATTCTTTTCGACAGGATATGACAAATTTGTTCATGACGTCTATAAAAATGCACTGAGGGCGATTAAGCCCAAAACGCCCGGCAATCCCAAAATACCGGCTATGACCAAGGTAACGGCATTGATACCAACGGCAAGCCCCAATTTGCCGCAGACCCAAATCAATGCACCGCCGCCTGCCGCCGATACCAGAATGCGAAACAGCAGTTTTAAGGGTTTTGCCAGTGCCGTTAGGATTAAAATTCCCAGACAGACCAGCAGCATGACAGATAAAATGGAAACAGATCCCATATACAGCTTCCTCCCTTCCAATCACTTCAGCAAAGATGCATGGAGTGTTTCGCCGCCAGTCCCAGCGCTTTGGCGCGCTTGAGACAATAGGCGTATTTTTTGTGCAGTGCCAGGATTTCATAGCTGTAGCTGTCGATGAGATCTTCTTCTACGGCATTGGCAAATCCGGTCTGTGCCTGGACCAACTGGTTCTGGATGATTTGTATGGCATGGAGCAGCTGCTCCTGTTCCGAAAGTACGGGTCGCTTTTTCATGGCGGCTTGCCTCCTTTTCTGTTTTCATAGTAATATAAGCAAAATTAGGAGGTTTTATGCTAGATTTCCGAAAAAAGGCAGACAATCCGATTTTGGGACGGATCAGCGTCCAACGGAAGCGGTCAAAGAGGAGAAAAAATGCGTAACTGGGAATAAAAAGATGTAAATGGGAAAGTGAGAATTTCCATAGGACATGCCAAGCAATGGTGTATAGGTGCAAAGAGAGGGGAAGATTCTGAAAACAGCACAAAAAAACAGCCAAAGGCAACTCCCATGATGGGTTGTCCTTGGCTGTTCTCTGTCGATGCTATGGTTTTTGTCAAGTGTATCCTGACCGTCAAAGGAATTAGTCCTGTGTATAAGGCATTAAGGATACATGTCTTGCTCTTTTGATGGCTGTTGTCAGCGCTCTCTGATGTTTTGCGCAGTTGCCGGTAATTCTTCTGGGAAGGATTTTTCCTCTTTCGGAAACGTATCTTCTCAGTTTGCTGACATCTTTGTAATCAATGGTGGTTACTTTATCTGCACAGCACTGGCATACGCGTTTTTTTCTGCGACCACGTTTTTTCTGAATCATGTTCCAGTCCTCCTTTTCGATGAATTAGAAGGGCAAATCGTCGTCTTCGATGCTCTCGTCGATGGGATAAAATCCGTCGGCGCCTGCGTTGTTTGGCGCAGCGGCGGGAGCGGGGGCAGCAGGGGCGAATGATTCGCCGCGGTTGCTGTTTTCAAAGGATGCTCTGCTTTCTGCAAAATGCTGTTCCTCTACCACAACCTCTGTTGTCCAATGTCTTTTTCCTTCGTTGTCGTCCCAGGAACGAACCTGCAGTCTTCCGACAACACCGACCATTTGACCTTTTTTGAAGTATTTTTCTGCAAATTCGCCGGCTTTCCCGAATGCAACGCATCCGATGAAATCGGCATCCTGCTCGCCTGCGCGTTTGAAACGGCGGTTTACTGCCAAAGTGTATCTGGCTACGGCAAGAGGTTCATTGCCCTGGGAATAACGGACTTCGGGATCTCTTGTCAGTCTGCCCATTAAAATCACTTTGTTCATAGAAAACCCTCCTTTTTCTTACGCTTCTTTGCGGATGATGAGATAACGCAGTACGTTTTCCATAATACGCATACGAGCTTCGATTTCTGCAGGTGCGGAAGCGGGTGCTTCGAAAGTTGTGAAGCTATAGAACCCTTCGTTTACTTTCTGAATTTCGTAAGCGAGTTTTCTTTTGCCCCAATCATCAACTTTTTCGATTTTTGCGCCGAATCTTTCCAGGACAGCCTGTACTTTGGCAACTTCAGCCGCTCTGCCTTCATCGTCAAGTGCGGGACTTAACACCAACGCCAATTCGTATTTGTTCATGTTAGGTTACACCTCCTTTTGGACATATGGCCCTTTCCATTGAGAAAGAGCAAGGATTTCCAGTATGGATAGGCAAAGATGCCCATACTTGAATAGCATAGCACATGGGAAATAAAAAGGCAAGGATTTTTTTGAGATTTTCGTTTTTTTGTAAGCAGGACGGTGGCATGGCGTCTATTCTCAATGGCATACGGCTGATTGGCGGAATTTTTCAAAACAGAAAATAGAAAGATGGTTTTCGGCGTACTCTCTGGGCTTGGTTTGTCGTAGAAGAATCTGGAACGGGGCATAACAAAACCCCTGTGGCAAAACAAATGCCACGGGGGTTTTCTCATTCTTCTTCGTCATATTTTTGTTCCAGCTTTTCTTTCCGCCGTTTCTCCAGCCGATACATGCCCACATAGACCAGCAGGAAAACAACGGCATACACCACCAGGGCAATGATGCTTTCTCCAGGGCGTTCTGCAGCGTCAGTGAGGGTCAGGCACAGCCCCAGCACCAGAATGCCGCTGACCAGGGAGACGACCAGACGTTTGGTTCTGGGGTGGGGAATGGATGAGAGCACAACCCCCAGCTGTCTGGCACGAACGAATTGATAGACGGGGGTAAAAATCAAAATCAGATATTCCAGCACACAGTCGGAAAGACTTTGATGGAACAACATGATTTTAAGGACAAAGGATAAAAGGGCAAGCAGATACAGAATTTGCATCATTTCCGCCCAAATTTTGTTTTTGGCTTGTTCCACACGTTCGTCTCGATAGGTCATATGTTATCCCTCCTTGATTTCTTCTGACCAAAATAAGTCGTCTAATGTTTTGCCAAGCGTTTTACAGATGGCGATACACAGATTCAGCGTCGGATTGTATTTCCCGGCTTCAATCATGCCGATGGTCTGGCGGGTGACGCCGACCTTTTGGGCAAGTTGTTCCTGAGATAAGTCCAGTGCGACGCGGGCAGATTTGAGTTTGAGATTTTTCAACGGCATCACTTCCTGCGGTCCTTTTTTTCTAATCATACAAAATAATTTGCTAAATGTCAAGTATATATTGCATTTTGGAAAGTAAATCAGGAATATATGGGAATTGTACGGAAAAAAGAAGTGCAGCGCGGCTGATGGCGATTCGCGTCAAAAAAAGCAGAAAACTATCCCTATACCGCTTCCCATCAGAAAAATGGACAAAGGAGATTGCAAAAGCGAAAAGAAAACCGTCTGATTTTCCGATTGTTCCAAACCGGCGAACGTTTTATAATAAAATCAGTCTACAAAGAAAGGAAGGGCTGTGATGCTGACAAAAGTGTATGATCATCCGACAGTGTATCGCATTGATGTGCCACTGCCGGAGAACCCGCTGCGCAACTTGAATTGCTATGTGATTCAGGACAGCGGCGAGACGTTGATTTTGGATACAGGATTCAATCGGAGGGAGTGTCTGGAGGCGCTGTTGGCAGGAATGGCAGAGCTGCATACGGATTGGGAAAAGACCAATTTATTTTTGACGCATCTGCATTCCGACCATACGGGACTGGCGCCGACATTGATGAAGGACAAGCCCGGGCACATTTATATGAGCCGGATTGACTATGATTATTTTGAAAGCATTATGGTGGGAGAGGTATGGAAGATTTCGGATGCCAATTATCTGGCGGAAGGATTCACAGAAGAGCAGATTCGTCGGCTTCACGGGGAAAATCCTGCCCGTGGATATGAGCCGGAAACCTTTTTTTCTGTGGAGAAACTGGAAGACGGCGATACTTTGACTGTGGGAAAATGGACGTTCCAGTGCGTATTGGTACCGGGACATACGCCTGGGCAGATGCTATTGTATCAGCCGGAGGAAAAGCTGCTTTTTACGGCAGATCATATCTTGTTTGATATTACGCCCAATATTACCTGCTGGGTAGGGACAGCAGATTCTCTGGGCAATTATTTGGATTCTCTGGTGAAAATCCGCCGGTATGCCATCCGTACGGCATTGCCTGCTCACCGGAAGAACGAGGGGAATGTCTATACGCGGATGGATGAGATTGTAGAACATCATCTGAAGCGGATGAAAGAAACGGTGGATGCCATGAATCAATTTCCATGCAGCAATGCAACGAAGATTGCTGCTTGCCTGCATTGGTCTATGCGAGGAAAGACATGGGAAGAATTTCCCCTGTCTCAGCGGTGGTTCGCAGTAGGAGAAACCATTGCCCATCTGGATTATCTCGTTTGCCGCGGCTTTGCGGAGCAGAAAGGAAAGGAAGGGAAACATGCTTACTGCCTCACGATGGACGCCGCATTGTGTAAGTCCCACTTGGATTGTATCTGGAACAACTACCGGGCGAAATAATCAGCTTTTTGTGATCATCAAAAAGCATCCAGCAGCCAAGGACGGCACCGTACTGCGGTGTGTGCTTGGCTGTCATTGTCTGCAGAAAACATGTTTTGGAAAAGGCAGTGGAATGAATGTTTATGAAGCAGTCGGGCAGAGAGGATGCGCGTTCTTCCTTGGGACGCGGATGCAAAACCGATAGAAAACGCAGAAAGGAATGGCGCATATGGATATTTTGAAGCAGCTGCAGCAGGAGCTGCAAATCAAACCGTTTCAGGTGGAGCAAACCGTAGCACTGTTGGACGCGGGCAACACAGTGCCGTTTATTGCCCGGTACCGCAAAGAGCGAACGGGTTCTTTGGATGATCAAACGATCCGCAGGTTGGCGGAACGATTGAATGTCCTGCGAAATTTAGAAGAAAAAAGAGAAACGGTGCGAAACACCTTGGCAGAACAGGGGATATACACAGAGGAAATGGCGCAAAGGCTGGAGACTGCCATGACGCAGGCGGAAATAGAGGATCTCTATCGACCATATCGCCCCAAACGACGTACTCGTGCGTCTGTTGCGAAGGAAAAAGGGCTGGAACCGTTGGCGGAGTATGTATTGGGGCAGGTATTTGTGGTTCCGGTGATGGAATATGCGGCTGCTTTTGTGGACAGCCAAACGGGTGTGGCAACGGTAGAAGAAGCGTTAGCGGGTGCGAAGGATATTTTGGCCGAACGATTTTCCGACGATGCCAAGCTGCGAAAGATGCTGCGGGACGAAACGATGCGCAAGGGGAATTTGGTCTGTAAAGCAGCACAAGCGCAGACAGAACCATCTGTATATGAGATGTATGACGATTACAGCGAATCGCTGCAAAAGGCTGCGGCGCATCGTGTGCTCGCCATGAACCGCGGAGAAAAGGAAGGGATGCTGTCTGTCAAACTGGAAGTAGAAGAAAAGGGGATGTTGGAGCAGATGGCACGGCGTATTATCCGCAAGGACAGCCCGGTGGAGGATATTCTGCGGGAAGTGATTGCCGACAGCTATCGCCGTCTGATCGCACCATCTTTGGAGCGGGAAATCCGTAAGGAGATTACGGAGCGCGCCGAAAGAGCGGCAATGGAGGATTTCCGGGACAATGTCCGGCAGCTGTTGATGCAGCCGCCCATCAAAGGGAAAACAGTGTTGGCGTTGGATCCCGCATACCGTACCGGCTGCAAGATTGCTGTTCTGGATGAAACAGGAAAACCGCTGGCAACTACGGTGATCTATCCGACGCCACCGCAAGAGAAAATAGCAGAATCGGAAGCCATACTCTTGGAATGGATAGAAAACTATGGCGTGAACTTGATTGCGATCGGAAACGGTACCGCTTCTCGGGAAACGGAACGCTTTGTTGCTGATATGCTGAAGAAACAGAGAAAACAGGTACCCTATGTCATTGCCAATGAAGCAGGCGCGTCGGTGTATTCTGCTTCCAAGCTGGGTGCGGAGGAGTTCCCGGATTATGACGTTGCATTGCGCTCGGCGATATCCATCGGAAGGCGGATACAGGACCCGTTGGCAGAATTGGTGAAAATCGATCCCAAAGCAATTGGCGTCGGGCAGTACCAGCATGACATGAATCAAAAACGGCTGGATGAAGTGCTGGGCGGCGTGGTAGAAGACTGTGTGAACCGCGTTGGGGTGGATGTCAATACGGCCAGTCCCGCACTGCTTTCTTATGTGGCGGGCATCGGAGGTACGGTAGCGAAAAATATTCTCGCCTATCGAGAAGCAAACGGCATGTTCCACAGCCGCAACGAGTTAAAGAATGTGCCGAAACTTGGGAAAAAAGCCTTTGAACAGTGTGCCGGTTTTTTGCGGATTTCTCAAAGTGATATGCCGCTGGATCAAACCGGTGTCCATCCAGAAAGTTACAAAGCAGCAGAAGGGCTGCTGCAGATGTGCGGCTATCGCTTGGAAGATGTAACGAACGGAGAGGTGAAGGATCTGGCAAAAAAGGCGCCGCTGACGGAAGAAACGGCGCGGCAGCTGGGGATTGGGCTGCCGACGTTGCAGGATATCGTCAGAGAGCTGGAAAAACCGGGCAGAGACCCCAGAGAGGACGCACCCGCGCCTATTTTGCGCAGCGATGTGCTGACGATGGAAGACCTGCAAGAGGGAATGGTATTAAAAGGAACTGTGCGGAATGTGACGGATTTCGGCGTATTCGTAGATATTGGCGTCCATCAGGACGGTCTGGTGCATATTTCCCAGATTTGCGACCGCTATATCAAACATCCGCTGGAGGCCGTGAAGCTGGGGGATGTTGTAACCGTAAGAGTACGGAACGTAGACCTTCGCCGGAAACGAATTTCGCTGAGCATGCGAGAGGCGCCGTCTGGAAACAACAGTCCTGTCTGTTAAACATTTTTTTGAGGAGCGTGCAACTTTTTTGATCTCTGAAACATCGAATCCACAGGAAGAACGAACGATTTTACGCAAGGGAAACGAGAGAAAAGAGGGAAGGAGAGAAGTAGGATGAAAAAATGTATGGCAGGAAGTTGTGCGGTATTGCTGTGCTGCAGCATGGGTGTGACAGCGTGGGCGTCAGACCAGGAAAAAGGCGACTACCATGCAACGGTGAACGGGGTGCCTTTGACGCAACCTATTTATGAAAACAAAGATCATGCCCATATGTATCCGGTACGTGAATTGGGAGAATTGCTGGGTTATGAAGTGGTTTGGGACAAAACAGCGCGGAACGCTACTGTAACAGTAGGGGATATTTCCGCAGTGATGACCCCGAATGCTGATACTTATACTGTCAACGGAGAAGCAGTGGAAACGGGGGCGGCGGCAGAACTGCAGGACGGTGTGCTGTATGCACCCTCTCGGATTTTTACGCTTTACTTCCCGGTTGCGATGCAGAATGTGGCAAATGAGGGTGTTGTGATTACCGGTTTAGATGCAGAAGGCGTGGAAACAGTAACAGGTACGGTAAAGGATGCCGGGAATCAGACGCTTGTGCTGACACTGGCAGATGGAACAGAGCGCAGTTTTTCCAAAGAGCATGCAGATGTGAATTTGGCAGAAGGCTTGCTGCTGGGCAGTGAAGCGACCGTATACTTCCATACAGATATGCCGCAGGAAGCGATTAAGATTGTACAGCCGCAGACAGCATAAGGAGATATCATGGATGTGCACGGCAAACGGCGGTTGACAGAGAGTGCGCCGCCGTTTGTAGATGCCCTTTTGTTCTTTTGCATAAAAGCACATTTGTTTTTTCGCTGTTTTTACCAGAGAAAATTGCTTGACACTTTGTCGGCAGATGGTATGATAAAACCGTAAATCAATATGAAATTCTTCAGGGCAGGGTGAAATTCCCGATCGGCAGTAAAGTCTGCGAGCGTGTTATTACGCAGGATTCGGTGCAATTCCGAAACCGACAGTCATAGTCTGGATGGGAGAAGAATAAAAGTTTGGCATTCGTTTGTGCGCGGCACAAAAACAATGCCGACCTTTATTTTGCTTGTTTAGCCTGAAGATTTTCAGGCTTTTTCTTTTGCATATTTGCAGAGAGAAAGTTCGTCAAGCATAAGGCGAGGAACCTGAAAAGTCTAAACAAAAAATGGAGGAAGAGAACATGGAGAACGCAGTAAAGACAACAACGAGAATCAAACGGAAAAACAATGTCAGAAAGCTGACGGCACTGGGAATGCTGGGAGCAATTTCTCTGATTTTGGTATCGACGGTGCATTTTCCCATCATTCCGGCGGCGCCGTTTCTGGAGTATGACCCGGCGGATGTCCCTATCTTGATTGGCACGTTTGCCTTTGGACCGATTGCAGGCTTTTTGCTGACGGTGGTGGTATCGATTATTCAGGGAATGACCGTCAGTGCTGCCAGCGGCGGACCAATTGGCATTATCATGCATATTTTTGCGACGGGAAGCTGTGTATTGGTTGCCGGCAATATTTACCGCAGAAATAAGACGAGAAAAACCGCAGCGGTAGCGCTGACAGTTGGCGCCTTGATTATGACAGGGGCAATGGTCATTATGAACCTGATTTTTACACCACTGTTTTTGGGACAGTCCATGGAAACGGTTATTCCCATGCTGTTGCCTGCGATCATTCCCTTTAACTTGATCAAAGCGGGTGTCAACTGCATCATTACGTTTGTACTGTATAAATCAATTTCCCATCTCATCAAAGGAGAGTAAGCGTACTGCAATGCATCTTTATTTGCAGGAACGAAAAGGAGAGTTTCCTATATGCGGAGCTCTTCTTTTTTTGGGCTGACATGGCGCTGCAGAAATGTTCAGGATATTGAAACTGGAACTCGGTTTCGGCGGATTTTTCTTGAAAATTTCTGTTTTTTTATTGTCAGTGGGCACAGGATTGCATATAATGTTACTAATTGTCAACTGCCCTCCATGGGTCAAAGAAAGAAGGGATGCAGATATGGGAAAAATTACGGTAGCGGTTATTTTCGGCGGACAGTCCTCCGAGCATGAAGTTTCCAGAGTTTCGGCAACGACCATGATCTCTGCCTTGCGGCAGGAAATCTATGAGGTGATACCGGTGGGCATCACAAAAGAAGGGAATTGGCGCATTTATCATGGACCGGTGGAAGCCATTCGCAATGGGACTTGGGAGCCTTACAGCACAGAAGTGGTACTCAGTCCAGATGCATCAAAGAAATGCCTGCTGAAGTTGGTAGGTGGAAAATACAAAGAAATTCCCATCGATGTCGTGCTTCCGGCGCTGCATGGTGCATGGGGAGAGGACGGCACCATACAAGGACTGTTGGAGATGGCGCAGATCCCTTATGTCGGCTGTGGAGTTCTGGCGTCCGCCGTTTCCATGGATAAAGTATATACCAAGCTGATTGCAAAAGCAGCACGGATTCCCATGGCAAAATATCTCTGGTTTGACGGCAGGACATTGGAGCATACGAAGGAAAAAATCATAGCGCAGGTAGAAAAAAAACTGGGATATCCCTGTTTTGTCAAACCGGCGAATGCAGGTTCTTCGGTTGGGATTTCCAAAGCGAAAAACAAGGCAGAGTTGGAAGCAGCGTTGGATTTGGCGGCAAGTTATGACCGTAAGGTCATTGTGGAAGAAGCCGTCGTCGGCAGAGAATTGGAATGTGCCGTATTGGGAAATGATCAGGTGCGTGTCAGCGGCGTGGGAGAAGTTTTGGCTGCAGCGGAATTTTATGATTATGAAGCAAAATATCACAATGCGGCATCCAAAACGGTCATTCCTGCAGATCTTCCGGACAAGACGCGGGAAACGGTACGGAAAATTGCCGAAAAAGTTTTTCGAGCAGTTGACGGATGTGGTCTGGCTCGTGTAGACTTCTTTGTGGAGCAGGAAAGTGGGCGCGTGATTTTTAACGAGCTGAATACCATGCCAGGTTTTACTGCTATCAGCATGTATCCGATGCTGTGGGAGGAAGAAGGCATGTCGAAATCAGAATTGATGGATTGTCTGATTCGTCTGGCATTGGAGCGAGACAACGGCATCCGTGGATAGGAAGAAGGATGGAAGATTGATGGATATAAGACCAATTGGCGTATTTGACTCAGGGGTGGGTGGTTTGACCGTCGTCAAGCAGGTTATGAAGGTTATGCCGCAAGAAAATATTGTCTATTTCGGAGATACGGCGAGGGTGCCATATGGTACCAAATCCAAAGAGGCGGTTACCAAGTATTCCCTGCAAAATGTACGGTTTTTACAAACCAAGGACGTGAAAGCGATTATTGTTGCGTGTAATACGGCAAGTTCGAATAGTTTAGAGGCAATGCGCGCATCAACAGATATTCCCATCTTTGGTGTAGTGGTGCCCGGAGTAGAGGCGGCGCTGCGCGCAACGAAAAACGGAAGGGTCGGCGTCATTGGCACGGCGGCAACGGTGCGTTCCGGTGCGTATGAGCGTATGATTTGCGGCGCAAACCCGCAGATACAGGTATTTTCCAAGGCATGCCCCCTGTTTGTCCCTCTAGCGGAAGAGGGATGGACAGATAATGAGGTTTCTCGTCTGGCTGCGCAGAACTATTTGACGGAGCTGACCCAAAAGGGGATCGATGCGTTGGTACTGGGCTGTACCCATTATCCGCTGCTCAAGCGCTGTATTGGCACGGCGGTGGGCGATGCAGTGAAGCTGGTGGATCCGGCAAAGGCAACGGCGCAGCAGGTGATGACATTTTTAGCAGAACGGGGACAGCGCAATGAAACGCAAGGAGAAGGAAAGAGACGGTTTTATTTAAGCGATACCACCGATACTTTTGGCTTTCTGTGTCAAAAGGCGCTGAAACGCCGTTATGAAGCGCAGATTATTGATATTGAAACATATTAACGGCAAAGGAAGAAATGGAGCGGAGGAAACAGAAAGAAACGCAGCGCGTTTCCGTCAGCGTTTTGGAAAAGAAAAACTAGAATTTTCCGCTTGTATATGATAGAATGATGGTAAAGAAGATCATAAAAACAGCGAACAGCGCGCAGTGAAAACATAAGTCCAGTTGTTTTCCGCGGGCTGTTGTTTTTTTGTGCAGAAGGAGAAAGGAAACTATGCCGCAAAATAAAAGACAAGAAGTGATTTTTGCAGGAATGATGTCATTTTTTATGGTACTGGGCATGGAGTTTTACAACGGATCGTTGCAGCTGGGCGCATGGACAACGGAAGTATTTGGTCTGATGGCTTCAGAGATGCGGCTGATGCTGCCGCTGTGTTTTTTCATCAGTTTCTTTGTGGTGGAGAAACGAGTACAATCTTTGAGTGTTCGGATGGTGACGCCGGGAAAGGATCATCCCGTTTTCGTGACACTGGTGCGTGCGGGGATTACCGTCAGTTTTATGTGTCCGATTATGAGTTTGTGTGCAACGCTAATCTTTCAAGGAATTTCTGTGAATATCATCAATCAGTGGCTGGGCACGGTGATTCGGAATTTTCCGATGGCGTTTTTCTGGCAGATATGCTATTGCGGTCCATTGGTACGATGTTTGTTCCGCAAGTTGTTTGCAGGTACAGCACAGAAACAGACCTCAGAGAGGACAGACAGTGCAGAAATGGGGTAATGCGGCGCTTGGAGAAGCAGGTGCGGCAAAGAGAGGAAATAGAGCGGAGCATGTGCCGCTCTGTTTTTTTCTCTATGGAATGGCGGAACAGAAAGAGGAAAGAAGAAATATTAAGAAAAGCGAAAAAGAGGCTTAAGAGATGTTTGAGATCGTTCTATGCGTCTTGACAGATGGAGATAATCGTATTATTGTATTAGTAAGTTAATACAATAATACAAAATGAGAAAGAGGATTCTGTTTGGGACATGGCAAAGACTCAGGAATCCGTATCGAATGGCTGTGGCATCCTTCATGCAAGCAGGAATCCTTTGGAATGCTTTGCTGGACGAAGCGGAATCGAAGGGCAGCCATTTTGTCAGGAAATGGGTGAGTTCGGTATGGTTGTAAATGGATAGGCGCTAGAAGCGGGGCATGCGTTTGAGTCAGACAGAGATAACACGTCATACCAAGGAGGAAAGAAGGTTTTGGAGGCAGCGAAATCCCAGAAATCTGCAAAAAGGTCGACAGGTTTCGTTCCGGTGGGCAGTCGACGAAGGTTAGGGTATGGAAGAATTTGGCATAAGGAGGTGATTGTGTGCAATTTGATAATAGTTCTCCTTTGTATTTGCAAATTGTACGAGAAATGACGCTGCGGATTGTCTCCGGTGCGATGCAGCCCGGAGAAAAGATACCGTCGGTACGGGAGCTGGCAGTTACATTTGGCGTCAATCCCAATACCATGCAGCGCGCGATGGCGGAAATGGAACGGGAAGGATTGGTCTATACGGAACGCACCAGCGGACGGTTTTTGACAAAGGAAGAAGGCGTATTGGTGGAGAAGCGGAACTTACTGGCACAGGAAGAAACAGAAAAATATTTGGCGTATATGTATCAGATTGGGTTTACGCAGGAAGAAATTCTGAATTATCTGCGTATGGCACAGCAGAAAGGAGAGAAAGCGGAATGAGTTTGGTGGAGATTCAAAATCTGGAACATCGATATGGAAATCAAACGGTGTTGGCAGGTTTGAACCTGACGTTGGAAGAAGGCGAGATCATCGGACTGTTAGGACCAAATGGCGTAGGAAAAACAACATTGATGAAAATTTTATGCGGTTTGATCCAAAATTATGAAGGCAGCGTGCGTATAGATGGTCAGCCGATCGGTGTACACAGTAAAGCGATGATTTCTTATCTGCCGGAACGGACGTATTTTCGTAAAAGTGAAAATGTGAAAAGCGCCATTGGTATGTTTCGGGACTTTTTTGCAGACTTTGACGAAAGGAAAGCGTTGGAGATGGCGTTGGATTTGAAGCTGGATTCCAAGCAAAAGATTGGCAGTATGTCCAAGGGAATGCAGGAGAAACTGCAGTTAGTGTTTGTGATGAGCAGAAAAGCCAAACTGTTTGTGCTGGATGAACCAATGGGCGGCGTAGATCCGACGACGCGAGATTATATCCTAAATACCATTCTGCATCAATATACGGAAAACAGCTCGATTCTGCTGTCGACGCATTTGGTGCACGATGTAGAACAGATTTTTGACCGCGCAGTGTTTTTGAAACAGGGCAGAGTGTTTCTCAATGAGCAAGTAGATATTTTGCGGGCAGAAACGGGGATGTCGATGGATCAGTATTTTCGGGAGGTGTACCGGGGATGATTGGAAAGGTAATTAAACATGACTTGCGGGCAAGCGGACTGCTCTATGGCGTGGGATTTTTGATCTCCCTGTTTATTGCAGTAGGAACCATGCTCAACCGCAACACCTTTTATTCGGAAAATATGCTGCTGCGGGCATCGATTTTGATGACGGCTTGTATCGTTTGTGTGGCGGCATTGGTACTGTTGTTCTTGATCCATACGGCGCTGCGTTATGACCGGAGTATGTATGGCGAGGAAGGATATCTGACGTTTACGCTGCCGCTTTCTGCGCCGCAGTTGGTATTGGGTAAATTTGCAGCAGCGGTGATCTGGGCACTTTGTGTATCTGCCATGTGTGGGCTTCTGTTGTTTTCCATACTGTACAGCGCGGTTTCGGTTGACGCGGCAGACGCATTTTGGCGGGAGGTCACTGGTCTTTTGCGCGATCCGGAAGTGTTTTACGGGCTAGCAAGTACGGCGGGTGTGATGATTGTGTCGCTGATAGAGAATGTGGCGTTGATTTTTGTGGCGATTACGATTGCGTATCTGCCGGCAATCCGCCGGGGCAACGGCATCCTTGCAGTGATTTTGTATTTTGGGATTGGTTTTGTGGAAAGTAAATTGATGAATGCGATTCCTGGTATTTCAGAACAGGGGATAGAGATGGCGTTGGATGCAGCGCTGGCGGAAGGTGAAATGCACTTTTTTGGCGCTTTGGGGGATCTGTTCTCTGCCACTATGATTTGGGGTGTCGTATTTACGGCGCTGTATTTGACCGTGACGATAGGATTGGTCAGAAAATTTACAGCGTTGCGATAAGGAAATGAAAAAACCAAAAAGACGGCGGCGCCAAAGGGCGCAGCCGCCTTTTCGTAAGGGGAAGAAGTAGAAAGAATGTGATTGCTTGGGGGAGATATCACACTCTTCATAGCATAGGATGACCAAAATAGGAATGGATATACATTTTTTTTGAAAATTTTTTTTAGACAATGGAGAACATAAAAAAGAATAGTTCTTAAATAATAAATTTTATTGCATATAGCACCAATTTGTGTTATACTAGATACATAATAAAATGAGAAACGAATGGATACAATAGCAATAGAACCAAAAGGAGGAATGGAAATGTTACATGTAAAATCCGATACCTTTCAGAAAGAAGTAATGGAAAGCAAAGTGCCGGTACTGGTGGACTTTTTTGCAACTTGGTGCGGACCATGCAGTATGATGGGCCCTGTGCTGGAACAGCTGCAGCAGGAATACGGCGAAAAGGCAAAAGTGGTGAAAGTGGATATTGATCAGGCGATGGATCTGGCGCAGAAGTATCAAGTGATGAGCGTGCCCAATATGATCTTTTTCAAGGGCGGCAAGGTGGCAGACAGTGTAGTCGGCGCAGTCCCGGCTTCTGTATTGAAAGAAAAAATGGATAAGTTGCTGTGAAAAAAAGAAACTGTCCGCGGCTTCTCAGACAAGAAGTCGCGGACAGTTGTTTTTGAGACATAATGACGTTTTGTGCGGCAGAAGAAAAAAATGGATTGTTGAAAATACAAACAACGAAATAAGCCAGCGGCATTGTTCACAAAAAAATATGTATTTTTTCCAGAACAAGCGTCATTCTTTCCATTGACGATGAGTTGACTGCGTGGTAAGCTGGTTACGCGAGAAATCCTCGCAAAAGTATGAAAAGGGAGAGTAGACAGCATGGCTGGTACTGTGTTTCACATAATCAAAGACATTCTTTTGTAGTCGGGCGCTTTTGATGATACTGTTCTAAGATTGCGCAGTCGCTGAAAGAATGCTGATTGTCGTGTGAAAACAGGAGAGGCAAGCGATGTTCCGTCAACCTGTTTTGGCAGGGTATGAAGGTTGCAGAGAGTTCCTGACAGTCAGTTTCGGGACTTTTTTACTTTCCGCATAGATATCCCATCGGAATAGGATATCGTTACAAAAGAAAACAAAAGAATCCCTGCGGAATCAAAAACAAAAGAGAAGCAACATAAAAAAGCAAGTTACCAAAGACAAACCGTGTTTGCTTGTGAGCAAAGCGGCAAACAAACAGCAGGCACTTTGCCGTATTTTTTAAGATACGGTAAATTCCTCTTTCCAAAAAGGCACGGCAGCATAGCTGACCGTTGCCTTTTTCTTGGATTGACAAGGGGCAAAAATCGTACTATAATGACACCATATGCAAAGGGAGCTTCTGTGCGGAGGCTGAGAGGAAGGACGGATCCTTCGACCGTGACACCTGATTTGGATAATGCCAACGGAGGGAATGCAGGTTCGAACCAAGCAGGAAGCGTTGTGGTGCGCATGCAAGTAACGAAGGATTTCCAATGGGGAAGTCCTTTTTTTACGGAGAAAAACGACCGCACGGCAAGCGTGAGGAAAGAGAAAGAAGGTGTTTTTGCCATGAATGGCAAACAAGAAAAAAGTTATGTGTTAAAGATGGTCCTGACTGCGATTTTTGCCGGCATGGGATTCGCGCTCTCTTCGGTGGTATGGTTCCCTAATATGGCGCCGTTCCAGCATTTCATCAATGTATTGGCGGCAGTTTTTGTCGGACCTTATTGGGGATTTTTGGCGGCACTGATTACGGGCATTTTACGAATGATGACTGGAAGGACAGCGCTGGCGGTCATTGGCGCAGTCATCGGTGCGTTCTTGTCGGGGCTGCTGTACCGCAAATCCGGCGGTAAGCTGTATATGGCAGTCATTGGAGAGGTATTTGGTACTGGTATCCTGAGTGCTTTGGCGGCATATCCAGTGATGAAGTATTTGTATGGTATGGACCTACAGTCGCCGATTTTTTATGTACCGGCGTTTGTACCTTCTTCTGCCATGGGTGCGTTTTTAGCGGTATTGGTAATTACAGGCTTAAAGCGTTCCGGTGTCTTTGCCAGAATGATGGATAAAATGAACAGACGATAACAGGAGGGATACAGGATGAAAAACGGCAGTGATCTATTGGCGGCATTTCCGGAAGTGATGGAGCAGGTACGGAACACGGAGCCTGTGATTCAGGCGATCACCAATTTTGTAACGGTGAACGACTGTGCCAATATCATATTGGCTGCAGGGGCGTCTCCTACCATGGCGCATGAAGTGGCGGAGGTGGCGGAGGTCGCTTCAGTAGTACAAGGATTGGTGATGAACATGGGGACGATGGGAGATCTGGATGCGATGCTGGTTGCAGGAAAAGCAGCAAATGCGGCAGGCGTACCCATTGTGCTGGATCCTGTGGCAGTCAGCGCAACAGCGCTGCGGCGGGAAGGCGGCAGAAAACTGTTGGAACATCTGAAATTTTCTGTGATTCGTGGTAATACCTCTGAGATCAAGCATTTGGCAGTGGGTTCTGGTGCGACGCGCGGGGTAGATGCCGCCGAGGAGGATAAAATTACAGAAGAAAACTATCGTGCGTTTGGGTATATGGCACGGGAATTTGCCAGAAAGACAGGCGCTGTGATTGCGGTTTCCGGTGTGATTGATATTATCGCCTCTGCAGACCGGGTGTTTGCCCTGCGCAACGGGGATGCGATGATGTCCCGTATTACCGGCAGCGGCTGTATGCTAACGGCGCTGCTGGGAGCTTTTTGCGGCGGGAATCCGGACCGTATTTTAGAAGCGGCGGTTTGTGCGGTGGCATTGATGGGCGTCAGCGGAGAAATGGCGCGGGAAAAAACAGATGCGCAGGGGGGCGGAACCTTGACGTTCCGTACCAACTTGGTGGATGCGGTCAGTTTGATGGATGCCCAAACGCTGATAGAGAGAACGCATTTGGAAGAATTGGATCTGCCAGAAAAAGCAACTCGCGCGTCCATGAAACTATATGCCATTACAGACCGCACTTGGCTGGGGAATCGAACGCTGCATGATGTGACAGAGGAAGTGCTGGCGGCAGGAGCAACTTTTTTGCAGATTCGGGAGAAAGAATTGGACGAAGCGGCATTTTTGGCAGAAGCAAAGGATTTGGCGGCGCTTGCAAAACAATATCATGTGCCCTTTGTGGTCAATGATCATATCGAAATTGCATTGGCATGTGGCGCAGACGGGGTACATGTTGGGCAGAGCGACATTGTGGGCAAGGACGTCAGAGCCATGATTGGACCGGATAAAATACTGGGAATTTCTGCCAATACCGTAGAAACGGCGATCAAAGCTCAGCAGAGCGGAGCAGATTATATTGGCGTAGGTGCAGTCTTCCACACAGATACCAAAAAAGACGCTCAGTCGCTGACCAATGCGGAATTGCTTGCCATTTGCAAAGCAGTGACGATTCCAGTGGTTGCCATCGGCGGGATCAACGAAGGCAATGTGATGCAGCTGAAAGGCAGTGGGGTAGATGGAATTTCGGTGATCTCTGCAATCTTTGCTAAGGAGAATCCAGGAGAAGCGACCAGAGAACTGCTGCGGAAAGTAGGAGAGATGCTGGAAGAATAACAAAGGGAAAAGACGCCTGGGTGTCTCTGTATGCCAATGGATGCAGATGGCAGATATTTTCGGAAAAAACAAATGTTAAGAACAGAAAAGGTGCAGCAGCTCCGCAGAGCATTCGGCGGTTGTTGCACTTTTTTGATTGCCAGCAAAAGCAGGGATGGACTGTTATTTTTAGATAAGCAGGTTAGACAGGAGAGAACATTTGCGCCAGTTCATGAAGTGTGTCAGCAAAGATTGGATAAGAGCGGTATGGGGATATGCGGAACAAAGGCTACGTCGGAAAGCGCCAGAGCATTTCGGCTTGACAAATCAAGCAATTTCTCAGATAATGAAGATACAGATACCCCTATGGGTAAAGGAGGCGGAAAAATGCGACAATGTATGGATGCGGATAATTTGCATCGGAGACTGAAAAAAATCATTGGTCAGGTACAAGCGATTGACCGTATGGTAGAGGAAGATATTCCCTGTGAAGATATTCTGGCACAAATCAATGCTGCGAAATCGGCACTGCATAAGGTAGGTCAGGTAGTGTTAGAGGGACATATCAATCACTGTGTTAAGGATGGTATTACCCATGGAGACGCGGAGAAAACCATTGCCAGCTTTACCAAAGCGGTGGAGCGTTTTGCGAATATGAAATAGATGCAATGCAGCACTCGGGGAAGGGAAGGCAATGGCAATCCAGCCAAAACGCAGTAGGTTTGGCAAAAAGGGAATGGCGTCAGGATCATCCTTTGCAGACGGCGTAAGATGCCGTTGTGATAGGGAAAGAAATGGTTGGAAGCAAGGGATAGAAACAGTCGAAGGAAACGCGGCAATCCGATGTGCTGCAGATGTCAGGATGGGTTGGAAAAAAGAATGCGAAACATAGACAAGGGCACCTCTGATAAAAAGAGGTGCCTTGTTTGATGAGGAACGGTAACATACCGGCAGTGTCCGGCAGAAAGCGTATGTTCAGACACAGAGGAAAGAGATGGAGGAAAACCAAAGGGAAAAAGGGGGCGGGGTGACGATATATGGTGGTAAAGCGGGAAGCGAACAACATGGTTGTTCGGAAGGCTTTTGCAGTATATGGCTGCTGGCGGCAGATGAAATGATTTGGTACAAAATACAGCGGTAACGGCAGTAAGGAAAAGCATGAAATCAGCAGCAAATATGCAGGATGTAAAAACAGGAAAGAAAGCGCGCGCGGGTTTGTTTACGGCAAGATATCTCTTCAAGAAGGGCATAGACGAAGGGAAAGCAGTGCATGGCTGAAAGGAAAAACAGGCTTGACAACATATACCCCTATAGGTATTATATACATATACCCACATAGGTATACGAAGGGAGGAATACTGGTGGAAAAGATAGAAGCATGGTTGGAATGGGGCGGTGTGAAAAAAGATATCGCACTGCTGGTGATTGGTGGTTTATCGTTGCTCTGCAGTTTGTTGAAAATTCAGCCATTTCCGTTTCATATGGCATGGATTGCCGTGGCGGTATGCGGGATACCGATTCTTTTGGAAGCGGTCATCGGTTTAGTGACAGCCTTTGATATTAAGGCAGATGTGTTGGTATCGATTGCCTTGATTGCATCGCTGTTGATTGGAGAATACTTCGCCGCAGGAGAAGTTGCGTTTATTATGCAGTTGGGTGCATTGCTGGAAGATATGACGGTATCGAAAGCGAGAGCAGGTATTGAAAAACTGGTGCATCTGACGCCAAGAACTGCACGCAGAATTTCCGAAAATCAGGAAGAGATCATCTCTGCGGAGGCAGTACAGGTAGGAGATTTATTGCGGGTACTGCCGGGAGAGACCATTCCAGTGGATGGCATCATTCGCGATGGACAGACTTCGGTGAATCAGGCGGTGATGACCGGAGAATCACTGCCAGTGGATAAAGGCGTGGGAGATGAAGTAGCCAGTGGGACAGTCAATCAATTCGGTTCGTTTGATATGGAAGCGACAAAAGTGGGAGAAGACAGTTCCATCCAGCGGATGATTCGGCTGGTACAGTCAGCAGATGCAGGTAAAGCAAAAATTGTGGGAATTGCCGACCGATGGGCAACTTGGATTGTGGTGATTGCACTCCTCTCTGCAGCTTTGACCTGGTGGATCAGCGGAGAGATCATTCGAGCAGTGACGATACTGGTTGTTTTTTGCCCCTGTGCGTTGGTTCTGGCAACACCAACCGCCATTATGGCGGCCATTGGAAATGTTACCAAGCATGGGATTTTGGTCCGAGAGGGTGACGCACTGGAGCGTTTGGCAGGCGTCTCCAAGATATCGTTTGACAAAACAGGTACGCTGACCTATGGAGCACCGCAGGTACGGGCGGTTTGCCCTGCAGAAACAGAACGGGATGTCAGGAGATTCATATGCAGCATTGCTGCGGTAGAGGCTCGCTCGGAGCATCCGCTGGGAAAAGCGATTGTTCGCTGCTGCCAGGAGCGGGAATCAGGAGACATGCCGTCTGTTTCAGCGTTTCGGATGATTCCGGGCAGAGGAGTCAGCGGAGAGGTGAAAGGAGTTTGGATTTTAGCAGGAAATGCACAATTGTTGGAGGAAGCCGGCGTTCCGATTCCAGAACAGGCAAAAGCAGAGATGCAGCGTTATGTACAAGAAGGCTGTACTTTGATTTTAGCGGCAGAGGACAACCGGTATGCCGGTTTTTTTGCGCTGGCGGATACGCTGCGGGAAGATGCGGTGCAAACCATAGAAGCAGTCAAACGCGCGGGTGTGACACCGGTATTGCTGACGGGAGATCATGAAAATGCAGCGCGGCATATTGCGGATGGATTGGGGATTGCAGAGGTGCATGCAGAATGTTTGCCGGAAGACAAACTGCGTTGGATTGCGGAAAACCAGACGACGCATACGCAAGTTTGTATGATCGGAGATGGTATCAATGATGCACCGGCGCTGAAAAAGGCATACGTCGGCATCGCGATGGGAGGGATTGGAAGCGATATTGCCATTGATGCGGCAGATATTGTGCTGGTACAGGATGATATTCGGGAAATTCCGCATCTGCTGCGCTTGTCCAAACGAATGATGCTGACCATTCGGTGTAATTTGACTTTTTCTATGGTGCTGAACTTTGTTGCAATCCTGCTGGCGATGACAGGGGTACTGCATCCGGTGCTGGGAGCACTGGTACACAATGCGGGTTCCGTAGTGGTAATTTTACATTCTGCATGGCTGCTGCATTGGAAAAATAAGAAATGATAGAAGCGATTTTGTGAGAATGCAGATGGCGAAAGAACGGATTGTATATTGACCGCAAGCGGAAAAACACTGCTTGAGATAGTTTTGGATCTCGGAAGAGACGGTCAGTGTATTGTGCAGAGCAATCAGACGATGGTACAGGCAATGTGGACAGAAATGATTGGGAACGATTACATCCAGTGATCTATGGATGTCGGAAACGGGAAAGGCATCGGTGCTTGATGTTTCCAGAGCGTTTGGAAAGGTTTTTAAAAGAGATTTGGAAGCAGGAAATCCCAAAATGGAAAGCAGCGGTACGGATGCCGCTGCACCATCTTAACTGGTTCAAAACATCCGCAGGTTTGGAATTTGCAGAGAGATGCGAATACCTCCAAACGGCGGATGTTTTTGTATATGGTATACTGGAGAGGGGATCAATGGAGAGGCAGTTGTGAAAACGGCAGAACAGAATAAGGCAGTACGGATCCCGCCGTTTTATCCAAATGCTGTAAAAATATGGTGAGCTGAGGAAAAGCAAGAGATGTGCACAAGACCCGAAACTGCAGAGGCGGAATGCGGTTGTGTGGGGATTGCTTTGGTTTTCTGCTGTTGGATCTGGGATGTCAGAGAATATCGGTTGCAGCCGGAAAGCCTGGATATGGTGCATAAGCGGAATTCCGCTGAAAGGTAACGGCATAACTTCCAAGCACCTGTTCACAGGGAATTGCCGCCGCGTGCTTGGCGCTGCAGGCTTGTTTGGGATAATGCGTTTTGATTGCTGTCGGGATGGCAGGCAATGTTTTGTCGATGCTGACACCGTGGGCGTCTTTTGGACCGAAGTGCCAAGAGAAGGTGCAAGAGCAGAACGCTTTGTTTGCTAAGATGGGTTCCGGCGGTCTAAGGGCAGGGGAGGTTCCCAAGAAAAAGCAGCCATCGTTATCTCGTTCTGCTGGGCAGGAGCCAACAGCACCAGTACGAGTAAAGGAAATGCGCAGAAAGTCCGTTTGAAACAGAACGGTATCCCCTTGCTTTATAAATGGAATATTCTGCCAGAAATCAATATTCAGCCAGCCCCGTTTTCCGTCTGCTTCCACTGCGGTATTCAGTTCAAGCCAGCCAACGCGCCCGTCCCAAATTTCCGCGTTGATACGAAGCACCGGGCGGAGGGAATGAAACCCTTCTGGCAGCATTGCCCGCAGTCTGTCTTGCTCTACGCCATAAGCCATGACGAATTGTTCTACGTTCATCTGGATGAATTCCTCCTTTGTCATAGAAATATGGATATTTTTTGCAGCAGGATGCAATTTATCAGCATGGAATCTCATATGGAAAAGAACAGCCGGAGTCGCATCTTGTTGCAGGCAAGCGCGTTCCGGCTGTTTTTTTGGAAACGTAATGCGGAATTGGCTGTTATCGGCTGACCATAAGCTTTTTCAGTGCAGCATTCAGTCCGTCGATGCTCAAATCATACATATCAAAATCTTTGTGGATGATATCGTATGTTTTTGCCCACCAGCCGCCCCAGTAGGGGCGATCCGAGGGATTGAGCCAAACCAGATGAGGATATTTTTCCCGAAACCGGGTCAGCCATTCGATGCCCGGTACAGCGTCTCGGACGCCGTAATTGTAATAGCTGGCATCCAGCAGTTCGGAAGGCTCCATCTGTGCGTCGCCCACAATGATTACTTTATATTCGCTGCTGATGTTTTTGAGAATCCATTCTGTAGGAATTACGGATTTGGGACGCAGATGCGGATCTGTATAGACTTTGGAATAAATGCAGTTATGGAAATAAAAAACCTGCAAATCTTTGAAATGACTGGACTTGCTGACTGCCTGAAAGAGCATGGAGCATAGTCTGCTGTAATATTCCATAGAACCGCCGCTGTCCATCAACAACAGAACTTTCACGGTGTTTTTGCGCGGACGTTCATATACCACCTTCAAATTGCCTGCATTATCACAGGTTTCACGAATGGTGCCGTCTATATCAAATTCCGTCTTGGCTTCTTCCGCGCGGGAAGAAAATTGCCGCAGACGGCGGAACGCCATCTGGAACTGCCGGGTATCCAGCGTGTTGTCTTGTCTAAAATCTCGGAATTTCCTCTCTCCCGCTACCTGGAATGCACGGCGCTTACCGCCTTCTCCGCCGACACGAATCCCTCGCGGGCTGAATCCGCTATTGCCAAATACGGAAACACCGCCGGTACCGATCCAGTAGCTGCCGCCATTGTGCTCTTCTTTTTGTTCTTCCAGTCGTTCTAAAAACATTCGCTGGATTTCTGCCTGAGACAGCCATTCGTTCTGCATGGCGCGATCCAGATCGAAGGAATCGCCGGGCTTGTCCTTTGGATTTTCCAACCAATCCAGCAATTCTTGCGGAAGTTCGTCGGAAAATTCCATATCTTTGAAAAATTCCAAAAACGCGCCGTCAAATTTGTCAAAGTCCGCTTCGCTTTTGACCAGGATACTGCGGCACAGGTAATAAAAGCCTGTGAAGGAGGACTGGTGCAGTCCTTTATCCAGTGCTTCAATCAGTGTCATCCATTCATTCATGGAGACCTTCAGCCCTCTTGCCCGCAGCAAGTAGAAAAATGCTGTAAACATGGTATCACCCGCTTATCGCAAATATCTGTTCAGCGTATCGATGTCTTCATTCTTTTTGAGCAGTACGCCGGCAAAGGGTACGGTCTGCCGGATTTTGTCCGGATCCATACCGCCCAGTACCAATGCCTGAATCCAATCGATGACTTCTGAAGTACTGGGTTTTTTCTGTATGTTATATAACCCCCGGATCCAGTAGAAAGTATCCAGTACTTGCTGAAGCAGATGTTCTTCCACATGGGCAAAGTGTACATGGATGATTTCCTCCATCTGTTCGGCGTCCGGGAACTCAATATAGTGGAAAATACAACGACGCAAAAACGCATCCGGCAGTTCTTTTTCCGCATTGGAGGTAATAATCACAATGGGGCGCTGCTTTGCGCGGATGGTCTCTTTGGTTTCCGGAATATAGAATTCCATTTTATCCAACTCCCACAGCAGGTCGTTGGGGAATTCCAAATCGGCTTTGTCGATTTCGTCAATCAGCAGTATGACTTGCTCTTCGGAGGCAAATGCTTCTCCGAGCTTGCCTAATTTGACATATTTGGCAATGTCGTCTACACCTTCATTGCCAAATTGGCTGTCATACAGGCGCTGTACTACGTCATAGACATACAGTCCATCCTGTGCTTTGGTGGTGGACTTGATGTTCCAGATAATCAATTTTTTGCCCAGCGCTTGCGAAATTGCTTCTGCCAGCATGGTTTTGCCCGTACCGGGTTCTCCTTTGATCAGCAGAGGTTTTTGCAGTGCTATGGCAATATTGACAGAACGCATCAGTTCTTCGCTTGCAACATAGTTTTGACTGCCTTGAAATGTTGAGGTCATACAATACCGCCTTTCTGATATGGATTATGGGTATTATTGTAGTGAAGGGAGGGCAGGATGTCAATAAAAAAAGCGAGGAAATCCCGGCTTTTTGGGCAGAAAAAAAGCCGCTTATGCGGCTGTGACTGCCAACAAAGGGAGATACAGAGTGAATCCTTCCAATCAGCATAGATAGAAACGGTTTTCTCCTAGAAACAATTTTGGCAAGTGGTTGTTCGTTTTCGATGGTTGTGTCCATTCCCGTTTGTCTGCATGTGATCCAGACAGGATGGTTTGCCTTAGAAAAGCCTTTTTTGATGCCGCAAAGCGCGCTTTAGCAATAAAGGTTAGGAGCGGACATCCAAGCCGGCAAGTTTTGCCATCTCCAAAATCGATTGTTTGGAGATTTTTTTGCCTTTGTAGTCAATCAAATCTTCCATACTGCCTGTGAAAATATCCGCAGGTTCGTATTTTTTCAAAATAATCATATTATCCGCCACAAAGATTTCCAGAGAATCTTTGATCTCAATTCCCATATGGCGGCGCAGTTCAATGGGCAGCACAACCCGCCCTAATTCATCCACTTTCCGTACAATGCCTGTTGATTTCATCCAGGTACCTCCAGACTAGACCAGATGGTCTGTATTTTCTTAGCAAAATTTTAACACAGTTTTTGTAAAAAGACAACAGAAATCTGTGGAAATCAGAAAATGCGGAAAGCGTGCGACAAAAAGCGGGAAAAACGGATATTTTTGGAGTTGGCTGCATAGACTGGCTCAAAGGGAGGGAAACGGCATGCTGAATGTGATTTGGGGATTTTTCCTGATAGGCGGTATCCTAATGGGGGCGTTTTTGGGGCGGATGGATTTGGTGACCAACGCGGTGATTAGCGGCGGCAGGAGCGCACTGGAATTGGCGTTCACCATGGCGGGCGTAGTGGCAACGTGGGCCGGAATTTTGAAAATTGCGGAGAAGGGCGGCATGATCGACTTGTTAGAGGAAAAGATGGCGCCGTTTTTGAATTTTCTCTTTCCGACTGTGCCGTCCGGACATCCTGCCAGACGATATATTGCAGCAAATTTCGTGGCAAATTTTCTGGGACTGGGTTGGGCGGCAACACCGGCAGGGCTGCTGGCGATGAAAGAACTGGCAAAACTGAATGGGGAAACAGGCAGAGCCAGCAACGCCATGTGCATGTTTTTGGTGGTGAATATGTCCTCCCTGCAATTGGTGACAGTGAATATCATCGCATATCGTGCAGAATATGGTTCCGCGGCACCTGCGGAAATCGTAGGGGTAGGGATTGCAGCGACACTGGTTACGACGTTTGTGGGCATTATGCTGGCGAAGCTGCTGGAAGGGAGAGAGAAAAAATGAACTTCCTGCTGTGGTTATCAAATTTTATTATACCAGTGACGGTGCTGATGATTATCGTGTTTGGGTGTTTCAAACGGGTGAATTTGTATGAGGCATTTTTGGAGGGAGCAAAAGAAGGTTTGCAGACAGTGGTGGATATTCTGCCGACATTGATCGGTCTGTTGGTTGCGGTGGAAGTGGTTCGGGCAGGCGGATTGTTGGATTGTATGACGTATTTGTTGCGTCCGTTGGAGGATTGGTTTGGATTTCCAGCAGAATTGGCGCCGCTGACTTTGGTGCGTTTGATTTCTTCTTCAGCAGCGATGGGGCTGATGACGGATTTGTTTACGCAGTTTGGACCAGATTCTTTTTTGGGGCGAGTAGCCTCGGTGATGATGAGCTGCACAGAAACGGTGTTTTATACGATGAGCTTATATTTTTTGTCCGTACATATTACCAAAACCAGACATACCCTCTTTTGTGCGCTGGCGGCGAATCTGGTCGGAGTTTGGATTGCCCTAGTACTGGTGGCAGAAGTATTCGGCAGATAGGATGCCGAAAAATGGGGTTTGAAAAAAACACTTCCCTGCTTTATAATAAAGCTATCTATATGCAAAAATACTGCTGCGAAAAGAGGGAAGGGATCTATGAAGCAAAAAATACTCTGTCTGGCGGCAATGTGTGTACTGACGCTGTGTGCCTGCGGAAACACGGAAACGCCGCAGCTGACACTGACCGCAGCACAGCAGGAGCACTACACACAGCTGATGGAGACGGTTGCCGATACATATTATTGGGATTTTGATGGAGACAGTCTGCGCTTTTCTGCCGGTATCGTGCCGCAGGACAGCGAAGAAAGCCAAGCATTATTCGCGGCAAGCGCCGATTGTGAGTATCCACTGGATGGTTATGCCGGTTCAGAGGCAGTGATTGGAAGTGCAACACTGGTGCATTACAACGGAGATGCAGCAGGACAGCTTCTGTGCTATTTCTCTGGAAATGCGTTGATTGGCGTTTGCTATCAAGGGGGATACAATAATGGATATTATAGTTTGAATGCAAGAAATCCATTTCTGGCAGATGGTGGATTTCAGGCATACGAAGCTTGGGCGGGCATGGCGGCAGAAGTGTCGTCTACTGCGGCATCTTTTCCGGCGGATGGATTTGAATCCGTGGGCAAAGATGCGGATGGCAATGTACTGACAGCTTCCATACAGGAAGGCGTCGTACAGATATACCGTTATCAGAATGATCGTTTGCGCTTATGGCGCACATTGGGTTTTGCAAGTGGACTGGAAGCGACATCAGCGGCGTTTTTAGATGGGGCAGAGGGCAGCGAATTGGCAGTGCTGCTTTCCAGCATTGACGAACAGGGAGAAGGAGAAGGGGAGCAAATTTTTGCCCGTTCGGAAAAAATCGTGTTTTTTGACCGTAATCTACAGCAGACGGCGGAAGAAATTCCGCTGGAATCCAACAATGCGGGAGCGCTGGCTGCAGATGATGGAAAGCTGCTGCTTTCGGATGACCAGGCGGTGCGATATTATACACGAGGGCAGGAAGGATGGACAAGTACCAGCTTTACCCGTTTGAAACATACGGCACAGTATATCCATATTACGGATTTGGATGGAGATGGAACAAAGGAATATTTCATGAGCGATGGTCTGGACTTATATGTATATCAGAAAAACGGGGAAAATTTCCGAAAAATCTGGTCTACTCATTTGGGAGTGGAAAGTCTGTATGGTCCGATCACCAGCGGGGATTTGAATCGAGACGGTGTAAAAGAAGTTTATGTCTGTGATATGACAGGTACGACCATCCGCTATATCCTAACGGAAAATGGGTTGCGCTCCTCCAATGAAGATATTGCATATGGGCAGTGTATTTATCCCTGTGATCTGAACGATGACGGTTTGGACGATTATTGGCTGGTAACGGACGTGGAAGAAAGGAATGGCGCATTGTGCATGGCACAGGCGGAATAGAGGATTGAGATGACGGAACAAGATTTACAATATATGCAGGAAGCGTTGGCAGAGGCGGAATTAGCGTTGACAGAAGGCGAGGTCCCTATTGGCGCTGTGATGGTGCGCAATGGGGCAATTATAGCCAGGGGGCATAATCGGCGCAATATGGCGAAAAACCCGTTGCGGCATGCGGAAATAGACGTCATTGACGCTGCTGCAGCAGTGGTAGGCGACTGGCGTCTGGAAGATTGTACGTTGTATGTAACAGTGGAGCCATGCCCCATGTGCGCGGGAGCAATTGTGCAGGCAAGAATTCCAAGAGTGGTTTTTGGAACCCGCAATGCCAAAGCGGGATGTGCCGGTTCCATCTTGAATATTCTGAATGAACCGCGATTCAACCATCAGGTAGAGGTGGAGGAGGGATTGTTGCAGCCTGCATGCAGTGAGATGATGAAACAGTTTTTTCGCCGCTTTCGTAAAAACCAAAGCGAAGCGACAGAAGAAAGGAAAAAAGAATCGTGATTTTGGCGGTATGCGGAAATTTTGCATTGACAGCAGATGGATTGTTCTGTATACTATAATGGCATTTTGAGATGGGAATGGAAGCGGTAATATTTCCGTGCTAGCCGGGGGAGTAGCGGCACCCTGTACCCACAATCCGCTAGAGTGGGGGTGACGTCCGCTTTCGGCGTCGGCAAAAATGGTCTGCCCTTTGGAAGGAGCGTTGAAGTTCAAGTCTTGCACAACAGAAGCCTGTGAACCGTGTCAGGGTCGGAAGGCAGCAGCACTAAGCAGTCTACTTCTTGTGTGTCGCAAGGGCGCTTGGATGGAGCTTTGGAAGGAGGTTCCGCATGGTTGGCGGCGACAACAGCGGATGCACGGATTCCTATAGAATTAGAAAAACCGGAAATTCTTTGAACGGAATTTCCGGTTTTTTGATATATGATGGAACAGACGGATACCGCTGTTTTTTTTCAAAGACCGGAGGGAAAGGGCATGATGGTCTGCTGTTTGTCGGCGGAATTGCTGCGGCGCCGTATTTGTAAGAAAAGGGCTAGAAAACCGTTGTCAAGCACGGCGGGCAGATGCGGAGGAAGAAAACGACAAAGGATTCGTTTTGCGGGGACACAGAAACGGCGGCAAGTAAGAGGTGGTGGAACTGGAAGTTAGGAAATGGACGAGCAAACTGGTTTTCGCCGCTTTTCATTTTTCTTTCTCTATGCTATACTGTATCTGTCTGAGGTTGGACAGTTTCGTCTGCATCTGGCAGACATAACGAAGGAGGAATCGCCATGTCATACACGGCGTTATACAGAAAATATCGTCCGAATGTCTTTTCCGGCGTGGTAGGGCAGGATCCAATTGTCAAGACACTAAAAAATCAGATGAAAACAGGACGGGTGTCTCATGCGTATCTGTTTTGCGGCACAAGAGGTACAGGAAAAACATCTACGGCGAAGATCTTTGCCCGTGCCATCAATTGCCTGCATCCCACTGCGGAAGGCGAACCGTGCAACCAATGCCGTTTGTGTCAGGAGATTCTGGCGGGACGCAGTGTGAATGTGATGGAAATCGACGCAGCATCCAATAATAGTGTAGATAATATCCGGGAAATTCGAGAAGAAGTGAAATATCCGCCGACGGAAGGCGTCTATAAGGTCTATATCATTGACGAGGTGCATATGCTTTCTAATAGTGCGTTTAACGCACTGTTGAAAACACTGGAGGAACCGCCTGCGCATGTGGTATTTATTTTGGCGACCACAGACCCGCAGAAGGTACCGCCGACCATATTATCACGTTGTCAGCGGTTTGATTTTCGCAGGATTACTGCAGAAGATATCGCGCATACCCTGATGAGGTATTTGGCAGAAGAAGGATTGTCGGCAACGGAGGATGCTGTGCGATATGTAGCGCAGCTGGCGGATGGTTCTCTGCGGGATTCGTTGAGCATATTGGATCAGTGCCTGGCGTTTTACAGTGGAGAAGAAGTAACGCTGGAAAAGGTTCAGGATGTGGTTGGCGCGGTGGATCAGACAGTGTTTTTTGATATGGTCGACGCGCTGAAGGAAAAAGATGCCGCAAGGGCAATGGCACTGACGGAGGAAATGCTGCTGGCAGGCAGAGACGTGAAACAATTTGTGACGGATTTGTTGGTGCATTTGCGTAATTTGCTGGTGACAGCAACTGTATCGGAAGCAACACGCATATTGGATTTGTCCGCAGAACATATTCAACGTCTGCGCCAACAGGCGGCAGCACTTTCAGCGGCGGAACTGACCTATTGGATGGAACGCTTCTCTGCCCTGCAAAGCGATATCAGATATGCGGCAAAGGAACGGATCCTATTGGAGGTGGAAATTCTTCGATTATGTTCTGACTGGGCGGATACCGATCTGACGGCGTTGGCTGCCAGACTGGCAATGTTGGAACGGAAAGTGTCAGAGGGAGTTAGCATTTCTGCAGCACAAGTTGCCATGACGCAGGAAGCGTCCGTGGGGCAGAAGGAAAAGCCCAAACGCAAACCGCCGGCGCTTTCAGAAGAGAAAGAAAAGCTGCGACAGGAATGGCAGGCGTTTTGCAGCAGGATCGCTGATCCGGTGTTGCGCAGCAAGTTGTCCAATGTGGAAATTGGATTCAAAGA
>ERZ1643247.569-NODE-569-length-44209-cov-42.488065_pt1 | contig 44209 bp, 39 predicted proteins | sample MGYA00579264_ERZ1643247 | MGnify/ENA primary metagenome ERZ1643247 (study PRJEB29033, sample SAMEA4952262) | chicken gut metagenome | biome: Broiler Chicken; feature: Gastrointestinal Tract; material: Caecum | place: Ireland | collected 2018 | study: Broiler... | reverse complement strand
CTCCGATATGAGCCAAATTTTCGCCGAAAGAAATCTGTGCGAGGGCGGAGCAGTTGGTAAAGGCGTATCCACCGATATCGGTGACGGGGTCGGGCAGGGCAATTTCTTCCAGATACAGGCAGTTTTCAAAGGCGGAATCGGCGACGGTCTGTACAGTTTGGGGCGGGATAAAACTCGTGCGTTCATGGGCGGACGGATATTTGAGGAGCTGTGTACCGTCTGCGGAATAGAGGACCCCGTCCAAGGACCGGTAAGACCGGTTTTCGGCCGCAACTTCGATCGCTTTCAGCCCGGAGCAGCCGGTGAGCGCATACGTATCCATGGTTTGCAGCGATGCCGGCAGGGTGATCGCCTGCAGAGAGGTGCAGTTGCCGAGGGCCATATACCCGAGTGATCGTACATGGTCGGGCAGGGTCAGCTCTTCCAGCGAGGTGCAGTTGAAAAAGACCATCGCTTCGATCGTTTCGATCGCGGAAGGGAGATTCGCGGAACGGAGGAGCGAACAGCGTTCAAAGGCGGCCGTTCCGATCTGTGTCAGCGAGCTCGGCAGGGCGAGACTCTGCAGAGAGCTGCAGCCGCGGAAGGCAAAATCCCCGATCGATACGACCCCTTTCGGGAGGGTAAGCTCTTGCAGTTGCAGGCAATTTGAAAAGGCATATTCGGGAATTTCAGAAATATTGTCGGGCAAGGCGATCTCGCGCAGCTGCGAACAGGCAGAAAAGGCGCTGTTTCCGAGCTCACATACCGTTTCCGGCAGGGAGATGACTGCGGCAGCGCTGCAGGAAAGGGCATAGTCGCCGATGCGCTCGATGCCGTCGGGGAGAAGGACCGTGTCCGCTTTCTGTCCGGCGGGATATTGCAGCAGCACCGAGCGGTCCTCCGTGTACAGAGCGCCGTCTTGGTCGCAATACACGGTATTCTGCGGTGCGACAACAATTTCGCGCAAAGTCAGACAGTTGCGGAATGTTCCTTCCGGAATATCCTCGATGCCGGCGGGAATGATCAGGCGTTCCATGGCGTTGGCGCCCGCAAGGGCATCCGAAGCGACGGCGCATACGGGCTTCCCTTCGTAAAAGGAGGGGATCCGTATCTCGGTTGCCCGTGCCGCATCGCCCGCGCCGATCAAGGTATAGCCGTCATTGCCGGCGTTTTCTGAAAAGAGCAGCCCTTCTGTCGGGGAGCAGCTGCATCCGCATACGGAGCACAGGCCGTTCGCATCTTCCGTATGCGCGGCATTTTGAAAGGCTTGCCCGCAGATCTCGCATAGGTACCGGTGGGCCTCAGCGTCGTAAGAGAGCTGCGTCCCCGTATGGGCGTGCTCCGGTACTTCGGGCGGGCCCGGCTGATCTGTATCCGATCTCGGTGCGCAGGCGGCGAGAGAGAAAAAGGCCGCCGCGGCACAGAATAAAAGCAGCACGGTAAAAAGTTTTTTCATGGCAGCGCTCCTTCGGTTATCTGCATCCAGTATACTACAATCGTTTTGAAAAAGCAACGCTCTCGCCCGAATGCGCGCGAATTGTTTGCATAGATCGATTTTGGCTTTACAATTGCCGCCCGTGTATGATATAATTTTTATGTAAGCAAATTTTTGGGCGGAAACATGAAGTACGTTTTTTTCGATATTGAGTGCGCATGCGTGTATAAAAATGTGGCAAAGATCTGCGTATTTGGTTATTGCATTGCGGACGAACAGTTCAACATTTTGGAAAAAGAAGATATTCTGATCAATCCGAACGGGAAATTTCATCTGACCGATCACGGCGGAGAGGGCATCGTTCTGCCTTACGACTATAACGACTTCAAAAAATATCCCGATTTTAAAAAATTTTATCCGCGCATCAAGGAATTGCTGGAAGGAGAGGATCGGCTGGTATTCGGGCATGCCGCCGTCAACGACGTCAAATATCTCAATCTCGAGACGAAGAGGTATAAGCTTCCTTCGTTCTCTTTCCGGTTCGCCGATACGCAGGTGCTGTATATGGCGATGACGGAAACATTTGACCGTCAGGCAGGGCTTGAATCGCTGACGCAGATCTTCGAGATCGACTATACGCCGCATTGTGCGGCGGATGACGCCTATGCGACGATGCGCATTGCGCAGGAGATGTGCGTCAAGGAGAACTGTACGCTGCCAGAACTCCTCGAAAAATTCAACATCCGCTTCGGCAGGATCGGCAATTATCAGTACTGCAACTGCTCTTCGACCCGCAGGACAGAGTATCTTCGCGAAAAGAGCCGCCTCAAGCGCGAGCGCGGTGAAAAGCGCGCCAAGTTCAATGATTTTGTCTATGGCTATCGCGTCCGCCCGCAGACGGACGAGTGGCGGGGCAAGCGCTTCAGTTTCTCGCGCAGCATCGAGGAGGAGCTCCCCCTCGCCAAGAGTCTGGTCAAAGAGATCGTGCGGCGGGGCGGGCGGTATTCGCTCAAACTCTCCGGCTGCAATACCTTTGTGGAAGAGGCGGGGGATGACAGTGTCCGCTGCAGCGCTGCGCATAAATTGCAGGAGGAGGGTAAGATCGCGGAGATCTATACATTAGACGATTTTCGCGCTCGCTTTATGCCCGCAGAGGAATGAACGAACGCTATTCGGAACGCATGCGCGATCTGCTGGGGGAGGAGTTTTCCGCTTATGAGGCCTGCCTCAGCGGTGCGCCCGTCCGCGGGATCCGCATCAATACGCTCAAACTTACGCCCGAAGCCTTTCGGGCCGTTTCGCCCTTTTCGCTCGAGCCCGTTCCTTGGGAGGCGAGCGGTTTTTATATTGAGGAGGAAAAGCCAGGTAAATGCCCGTATCACGATGCGGGGCTCTTCTATGTGCAGGAACCGAGCGCGATGTGCGCGGCGCCGCTGTTAAAAGCGCGCCCGGGCGAGCGGGTGCTCGATCTGTGCAGTGCGCCGGGGGGCAAGGGTACGCAGCTCGCGCAGGCAATGGACGGGCAGGGGCTCCTCGTGCTCAACGAAAAGATGCCCGACCGCGCCCGCATTCTGCTGCAGAACGTCGAACGGATGGGGGTGGCGAATGCCGTTGTGATCAGTGCAGATCCGGCGGCGCTTGCGGCGCGCTTTGAAGGGTACTTTGATAAGATCCTCGTCGATGCGCCATGCTCGGGGGAGGGCATGCTGCGCAAGGAGCCGGCGGCGGCTTCCGAATGGAGCGAGGAAAAGGTACGGATGTGTGCAGACCGCCAGGCAAAGATCTTAGACAGCGCCTCCCGTATGCTTGCGCCCGGCGGAACGCTCGTCTATTCGACTTGTACCTTTTCGCGCGAAGAGGATGAGGACAACGCCAGCCGTTTCTGTGCCGAACATCCGGATTTTGCGTTGAAGGAACAGATCAAGTTGTATCCCCACCGCGTGCGCGGGGAAGGGCATTTTGCCGCCCGCTTTGTGCGGGCGCAGGGCGAGCGGATGCGCATCCGTCCGGCAAAGCTGCCGGTCGACCGCCGCGCCGCCGAGGCATGGCGCCGTTTTGCGGCTGATTTTTTGCTGAAGCTCCCGCAGGGGGAGCTGTTCTCCTTCGGCGATTCGCTCTGCCTCGTCCCGGAGGGGCTCTTTTCTCTGGATGGGTTGAAGGTGCTGCGCCCGGGGCTGTGCCTCGGGACGTATCGAGGCGGAAGATTTGAGCCTGCCCATGCGCTGGCGCTGGGCCTGCCGCGCGCAAATTTTACCCGCGTCGTGGATTGTTCGGATGAGGAGATCGCCCGCTATCTGCGGGGCGAAGAATTGTCGGCCCAAGGAAACGGCTGGTGTGTCGTCGCATACCGCGGATGGCCTGTCGGGCTCGGAAAGCTCTCGGGCGGCAGGCTTAAAAATCATTATCCGAAGGGGTTGCGCCGCTAAAAGCAGATATTTTATTCAATAGCGAAGTACTGTGCGAGACATAATTGCGCAGAAGAGTTGAGGGGCATCGGCGTTGCCGATGCCCCTCTGTCATGATTGGATCGCTGTTATAGCAGTTATTCCCTGCACAGTTTGTTCAGCCGCTTGGTCAGGGAGCGGATGTTTTCGCGTACGGCGCTCTTCGAGCTGCCGCCAGTCGCTTTGCGCGCTTCGACCGATTCGTTCACGCGCACTTTGCGCAGGATATCTTCGTCGAACAGGTCGCAGAAGGAGCGGTATGTCGCGAGATCCAGACGATCCAGCGATTTGTCGTTTTCGATGCAGTAGCGCACGATGCGTCCCGTCACGCCGTGTGCATCGCGGAAGGCCATTCCCTTCATCACGAGGTAGTCGGCGATGTCCGTTGCCGTCGAAAAACCGCCCGCCGCGGCGTTGTGCATTTTGCGGGTATGGAAGGTGACGTTGCGCAGCAATTCGGTGAAGATGGAGAGGCAGCTCTTGACGGTCTCTTCCGCGTTGAACAGCGCCTCTTTATCTTCCTGCAAGTCCTTGTTGTACGCCGTGGGGATGCCCTTGATGACCGTGAGGATCGCCGTCAGGCTGCCGTATACGCGGCCGGTCTTGCCGCGGATGAGTTCGGGGATATCGGGATTCTTTTTCTGCGGCATGATGGAGGAACCGGTCGAATAGTCGTCCGAGATCTCGATGAATCCGAATTCCCAGGTGGAGTAGAGGATCAGATCCTCGCAGAAGCGGGAAAGGTGCGCCATGACCGTCGAACAGCAGAAAATGTATTCTGCAACAAAATCGCGGTCCGATACGCCGTCCAGCGAGTTCTGCGAGATTTTAGAAAAGTTGAGCAGTTTGGCCGTGATCGTGCGGTCAATGGGGAAGTCCGTCCCGGCGAGCGCGCAGCTGCCGAGCGGCATCACATCCGTGCGCTTGTAGCAGTCGGTAAAGCGTTCGAGGTCGCGCAGCAACATCTCCGAATAAGCATTTAGGTATTGCGCGAGAGAAATGGGCTGTGCGCGCTGCAGGTGAGTATAACCCGGCATGATGTGCCCGATGTGCGCGTTTGCCAGCTCGAGCAATGTCGAGATGAGCGCGTGCAGCTGACCGCAGATGCCCGAAATACTGTCCTTGACATACAGGCGGAAATCGGTCGCCACCTGGTCGTTGCGCGAGCGCGCGGTGTGCATGCGTTTGCCCATCACGCCGATGCGGCGCACGAGTTCCTCTTCCACAAAGGTATGGATGTCCTCCGCGCCTTCGAGTGCCAGTTTGCCGCTCTCGATGTCCGCAAGGATCTGTTGCAGCGTATCGCAGATCTTTTCAGCATCCGCTGCGGGCAGGATCTTGGTTTCGCCCAGCATTTTGACGTGTGCGATGCTCGCAAAGATGTCGTGCCAGTACAGCTTTTTGTCAAAGGACAGCGATTGGTTGAATGCGTCTGCGCTCTTCGCGCTCGGCTGGGCAAAGCGCCCTTCCCACAATTTCATAATTTCCTTCTCCGTATGCGTTTTTAAGCTTGTTTCGATTGACTTATCGCCCGAAAAACCGTAAAATAATAGAGTAGCGGCGCACTTGTTCGGCCGGTTTTACGGGCTGCAAGCGGCGATCGCCATTGTCTCTATTGTAATATATTTCACGAAAAAATTCAACTTATTTGTCCGGGAAGAGCATAAAATTGATTATTTTGGGAATTGATCCGGGGCTCGCCACGCTCGGTTATGGCATCCTGGAAAAAAACGCGCGCGGCGATGTCCGCACAGTCGATTACGGCGTCATATTGACGCCCAAAGAGGAGCGCCTTCCCACCCGCCTCGCGGTCTTGGAGGAGGGGATCGTTCGTCTGCTCGACCGATATCCGCCCGACGAAGTCGCCGTCGAGGAGCTGTTTTTTACCAAAAACGTGACCACGGGCATTGCCGTTGCACACGCGCGCGGCGTCGCGCTGCTCACGTGTGTCAAGCGGTGCGGCAGATTATTCGAGTATACGCCCATGCAGATCAAACAGGCGTTGACCGGTTACGGTAAGGCAGAAAAAAAGCAGATCCAGCTGGTTACGGCAAGTTTGCTTCGCCTGCCGGGGATCCCCCGCCCGGATGACGCCGCGGACGCGCTCGCCGTGGCGCTCTGCCATTCCTTCACTTCGCGCCTTTCCGGCATGTATACGATTTGAATCGCGCGGTACGGAGTTTCTATCATATGATCGGTTATATTCAGGGAAAAGTCCTTTATTCGGAAGAGGGGGTCGTGCTCCTCGAAAACAACGGGATCGGCTACGAGATCGTCTGTTCCGGTGCGCTCTTTGCCAAACTTGTGACGGACGGGCAGGGAGCCGCGTATACATATCTGCAGGTTCGCGATGACGGCGTTACCCTCTTCGGATTTGTTTCTCCGGAGGAGAAAAAGATGTTTTTGCAGCTCGTCTCCGTTTCCGGGGTCGGTGCCAAGATGGGAATCGCCGTGCTCTCGGCCATGAATGTCGGGGATATCGCCGTGGCGATCGCCTCTTCCGATGTCCGGCGATTGACTTCCGTCAAAGGGCTGGGAAAGAAGACTGCGGAGCGCATCATCCTGGAGCTGCGCGAAAAGGTGTCCGCGGCACAGCTTCCCGCAGAGCAGGGGGGCAAAAGCGCTGCCGCGCCGCAGCGCTTTTCCGATAAGGAGGAAGATGCGGTCGTCGGCCTCATGTCCCTCGGTTATACGCGGGCAGAGAGCGTGCGCGCGGTGCGCGGCGCCATAGAGGGCGGCGCGGACAGCATGGAAGAGATCATTATGACGGCGCTGCGCTCCATGTGATCGTAAGGTACAAATATGAATGATTTTAACGATTTTGACGAATATTCGGACGAGCGCCTCGTCATGAGTACGAAGGGGGAGTTCGATATCGAAGAGAACGCCCTTCGCCCCAAGACGATGTCCGACTATATCGGGCAGAAAAAGGTGAAAGATAACCTTTCCGTATTCATTTCTTCCGCAAAAATGCGCGGGGAGCCGCTCGACCATGTCCTCTTGTATGGCCCGCCCGGCCTCGGCAAGACGACGCTTGCCCACATCATCGCCAACGAATTGGGGGTGCAGATCAAGCTGACCAGCGGCCCCGCTATCGAGCGCGGCGGCGATCTCGCGGCGATCCTCACCAACCTGAATGACGGGGATGTCCTCTTTATCGATGAGATCCACCGGCTCAATCATTCGGTGGAGGAGATCTTGTATTCCGCCATGGAGGACTATGCGCTGGATATCATTGTCGGCAAGGGCCCTTCGGCGAAAAATTTGCGCTTTCCGCTGAAAAAATTTACGTTGGTCGGGGCGACTACGCGCGCAGGCATGCTGGCCTCGCCGTTGCGCGACCGTTTCGGCGTGCTCTGTCGGTTAGAGATGTATACGCCGGCGGAGCTGGCGCAGATCGTGACTCGTTCGGCGCAGGTGCTCGGGATCAGGATCGATGCGGATGCGGCGCAGGAGATCGCCCGCCGTTCGCGCGGCACGCCGCGCATCGCCAACCGTCTGTTGAAGAGAGTGCGCGATTTTTCTGCTGTGCACGGCAACGGAGAGATCGGCTGCGCAGACGCGCGCTATGCTCTGGAGAAGATGGATATCGATGAACTGGGCCTGGACGATACAGACCGCGGCTTGTTGCGCGCTCTCATCGAAAAATTCGGTGGCGGTCCGGCCGGATTGGAGACGCTGGCTGCGACCATCAATGAGGACGCGAATACCATTGAGGACGTTTACGAGCCCTATCTTATGCAGATCGGCTTTATTGCCCGCACGCCGCGGGGGCGGGTATGCCTGAAGGGCGCGTATGAGCATTTGGGGATCCGGATGAGCGAAAAGCAAAGATCACAGCTCTCGATGTTCGATGAAGACTGATGGCGGGCGGTCAAAACGAATGGGCGTGCGTCTCGCCGTCAAAGCTTTTAAGAGGGGTGGCTTCGGCGATACATGTGGACACATGACTTGATTTTTCGCCTTGCGGCAGAGCAATCGGCGGTCGATTTTTGTTGCGCGCCCGAGGATTTTTTTCGGGATGAAAACGTGATTACCATTTCTTGTTTTCGAGAGGGGAGGCGCGCCGACCTGGAGCCTCCGCATGTATTTGACTTGGTTTCCTACGGCAGCAATGTTGTCGCCTGCGTGCGGGAAGATTTGCAGGAGATCGCCTCTTCCCTTTTGGCGCGCTTTGCTCCGGCACACTGTTTCGGTGCGGCGGCGATCCATGCACTGGACGAATTGCTTCTCCCGCAAGGGATTCGGGTGGAGGCGCTGTCCGGTTTCTTTCTCCCTTGCCTGGAGGGCCGGCGCATCCCGGAGAGTCCGCTGGAGATCCGCATTTTAGAGCCGCCCGATTTTGCCTGGTTGTATCGTCCGGAATGGAGCAACGCCCTGTGCGCCCGGCGGAGGGAGCTCGATCGGCTGTGCGTCGGCGCCTATGCCGGAGAAACGCTGGTCGCACTCGCCGGTGCCAGTGCGGATAGCGAAAAGCTGTGGCAGATCGGTGTCGACGTTTTGCCCGCTTATCGGCGGAAGGGATTGGCAAAGGTCGTGACGGCACGCCTCGCGGCGGAAGTGTTCGCCCGCGGGAAAGTACCCTTTTACGGCGTGGCCTGGGCAAACATTCCGTCCGTGCGCAACGCGCTCGCCTGCGGTTTTGTTCCGGCATGGGCGCAACTTGAAGCGAAACCGATCCGGAAGGAAGGGTCAGCAGAGGTTTGATTGTATGTTAAAGAAATCCGATTATTATTATGAGCTCCCGGAAGAGCTGATCGCGCAGACTCCGGCGGAGCCGCGCGATTCATCGCGCCTGTTCGTCTATGACCGCGCGACCGGCAGGCGGGAGCATCGCATCTTTCGCGATATCAAAGAGTATTTGCGTCCGGGCGATGTGCTCGTGATCAACAATACAAAAGTTCTCCCCGCCCGCCTGTTTGCCTATACCGAAAACGGCGGCAAGGTCGAGGTGCTTTTGCTCAAGCGGCTCGATCTCAACGAGTGGGAAGTGCTCGTCCGCCCCGGCAAAAAGGCGAAAGCCGGTGCCGAGCTGGTCGTCTCCGATGAGCTGTCTCTGACGGTCGTCGACCGCACGGAGACGGGGGAGCGCATCGTGCAGTTTCATTTTGACGGTGTGTTCGAGGACATTTTGTCCCGCGTCGGGTCCATGCCGCTGCCGCCGTATATCCACGAAAAGCTCAAGGACAAAGACCGCTACCAGACTGTCTATTGCAAGACGGACGGTTCTGCGGCCGCCCCGACGGCCGGATTGCACTTCACGCAGGAGCTTTTGTCTGAGATCCGGGGGATGGGGGTCCAAATCGCCGAAGTGCTGCTGCATGTCGGCCTCGGCACCTTCCGCCCCGTCAAGGAGGAAGACCTGACGCACCACGTCATGCATTCCGAGTATTATCGCGTGGACGAGCGCGCCGCCGAGATCGTCAATGCGGCCAAACGGGAGGGGCGGCGCGTCATTGCCGTCGGCACAACGTCCGTCCGCACCTTGGAAACGGTTGCCGACGAGCAGGGGATGCTGCATCCGTGCAGCGGAGATACGTCCATTTTTATTTATCCGCCGTATCGTTTTAAATGCGTCGATGCGCTGATCACGAACTTTCATCTTCCGGAGTCGACGCTCATCATGCTCGTTTCCGCCTTCATGGGGCGCGAGCAGTGTCTTTCCCTGTACCGCGAGGCCGTAGAAAAAAAGTACCGCTTTTTCAGTTTCGGAGATGCCTGTCTGATCCTTTGAGTTCGGCGCCGAATATGGGCCGATCGACCTGCCATATTTTGATTTGCATAGTACTTTGTCACACAGAAAATAATGTTTGATTGGGAATTTTGTTTACAGGAGATATGTTTTGGCTGAGCCTTTTTCCTTCGAAGTGATCAAAACTGACCCGGAAACGGGTGCGCGGGCGGGCATTTTTCATACCCCGCACGGCGATATCGAGACGCCCGTCTATATGTCCGTCGGTACGCAGGCGACAGTCAAAGGGGTGTTGCCGCGCGACCTGAAAGAGGCGGGCGCGCAGATCATCCTCGCCAATACCTATCACCTGTATATGCGTCCCGGCCACGAGCTGGTCAAAGCTGCGGGCGGGCTGCATACATTCATGAACTGGGACCGCCCCATTTTGACGGACAGCGGCGGGTTTCAGGTTTTTTCCCTCGCGAAGCTCAATCATATCAAGGACGAGGGCGTCTGGTTCCGTTCCCATATCGACGGCAGCAAGCATTTCTTTACGCCCGAAAAGGTGATGGAGATCGAAAACGCGCTGGGTGCGGATATCATCATGCAGTTTGACGAGTGCAGCGAATACGGCGTCGATTATCGATATGCCAAAGATGCGCTGGACCGCACCGTTCGTTGGCTGGAGCGCTGTGCTGCAGCGCATAAAAGGGAGGACCAGGCCCTCTTCCCCATCGTGCAGGGGAATTTTTATAAGGACTTGCGCCTCGAAAGCATCGCGGCGGCGAAGCCGTTTGCAAAGTACGGCCTCGGCATCGGCGGGCTGTCCGTCGGCGAACCGAAGCCGCTCATGTATGAGATCCTCGACGCGATGCAGCCCGCCCTTCCGGCGGATGTGCCCCGCTATCTGATGGGGGTGGGCAGTCCCGATTGTCTGGTCGAGGGCGTGATGCGCGGCATCGATATGTTCGATTGTGTCCTCGCCACGCGGATCGCCCGCAACGGTACGGCGCTCACTTCGGCGGGCAAAATCGTCGTCCGTAATGCCGCCTATAAGGAGGATTTGACTCCGCTGGACGCCGAATGCGATTGTTATTGCTGCCGCCATTATACCAAGGCATACCTGCGCCACCTGATCAATGCGGGAGAAATGCTCGGCGCCATGCTGTTGTCTCTGCACAATATCACATACCTCAACCGCCTCATGCGCGGCCTGCGCCGGGCTATTCTGGACGGGACGCTGCGCGATTTCCGCGAAGATTTTTATCGCCGTACGGGCTGGCAGTGATCTTTTTGTGCTTTCGTTTGTGTCGAAACAGCGAAAAGTGCGTCGCTTTCGCAGAATTTCTTTGCAAAGGTCTGCAAAACAGTTGCCAAAATTGCAAAAAAAAGGTATGATAGAAATCAGCGAAAGCGATTTTTCGGAAGGAGAATTTGCAAAATGAATTTTTATAATCTTTTGGAAGAGGCGGCCGATAACACATCCGGTGGCTGGATGCAATGGGTCCCGATCATCATTATCGTCGTATTGCTCGTCGCGTTTTTGATTTGGTCTTTTGTTTCTCAGCGTAAAAAGCAGAAAAATTATAACGATGTTATCAATTCCGTGCGCCCCGGCAATAAGGTCAAGACCATCGGCGGTATCGTCGGCGAAGTGGTCGAAGTGGATGACGAAGAGAATACATTCGTGCTCCGCACCGGCGGCAGTGACGGCAATTATAGTTATATGAAGTTCGATAAACAGGCGATCTATCAGACGGACGCAGAGCCCGAAACGTCTGCGAAAACGGAAGAGCCTGCCAAAGAGGAGCCTGCCGCGCCCGCGGCAGAGGCGCCGGCTGAGCCTTTTGACGAAGAAAAAGACAAAAAGGACGGCGAATGATCGCCTTCGGTATGAATAAAAGCAACATGCCTCCGCATAGAGATAAAATACATCTCGTGCGGAGGTATTTTTTATGCAGGGAGAAGTGGGCCGCGCCGCGGCGGAGATCGGAAAAGGTATCTGTGTCGCATCGGTCGTAACGCTGGCGGCAGTCCTCGTTTTTGCGCTGTTGATCAAATTGTTTTCCATCGGATCGTCCGTGATCATGCCCGTCAACCAGCTCATCAAGATGGCGGCGATCTTTGTGGGCTGTTTTGTCTGCCTGCGCCCGAGCCGTGCCTTTCTAAAAGGGGCGATTTGCGGGGTCGCCGTCATCCTCGTAACTTATTTTTTGTTCGCCATCATCGCGGGAGAAATTTCCTTCGGGTGGAAAAATGTACTCGATTGGCTGTTCGGCGGCATCGCCGGGGCGATCAGCGGCATTGTCTGTACCGCGGTCAAGGGGAAATCCTGAGTCGGATCTGCAGAAAACGCTTGCATTTTTCGGGACAGTATATTATAATAGTAAAAAAGCGAACAAAGGAGATCACATCATGAACAAGATCCAGACGATCGCCCGCCCCGCGGAGAGAAAGGTCACGGGCTGCGGCGAATGCAGAAGCACCTGTCAGTCCGCCTGCAAGACCAGCTGCACAGTCGGCAACCAGTCCTGCGAGAGGATTTCCAGAGAGAACGATCCCGAAAAGAATAACTGAAGTATTTTCTGATAAGGGGCAGTTTTACTGCTCCTTAAATTCTGCCTTCCTGCGCTCGGCCGATGCGGCTGCGCCGGAAGGTTTTGTCAGTCATAAAGGAGTTTATGGTCCACGTTTTTGAATGCCGCGGGCATTATTATATTTTTGATACGGGCAGTTCGTCCCTGCATGAGTGCGACGAAAAGGCCGCGCGTCTGCTGCGCGCACGTTTGGGCGAAGGGGTAGACGTTTCCGATATACCGACGGACGAGCGGCGTGCCTATGAGGAGGATTTCGCCGAATTGGAGCGCGGCGGCATGCTGTTTGCCCCGGAGACGCAGGCGCGCCCGATCAAATCGGATGAAGTCAAGGCGCTTTGCCTGCATATCTGTCATGACTGCAATCTGCGCTGCCGCTATTGTTTTGCGGATGAGGGCGCTTATCATTCCCGCCGCGAGTTCATGAGCTTGGAGACGGCAAAAAAGGCGATCGATTTTCTCATTGCCAACTCCGGCGATCGCCGCGTTCTCGAAACGGATTTTTTCGGCGGCGAACCGCTCATGAATTTTGACGTCGTCAAGGAGACGGTATATTATGCCAAGGCGGAGGCGGCAAAGCGGGGCAAGGAATTTCGCTTTACCCTCACGACCAACGGCCTGCTGTTAAAAGACGATATTGCCGATTTTCTCAACCGGGAAATGGACAATGTCGTTCTCTCTCTCGACGGACGCAAAGAAGTACATGACGCTGTGCGCAAGACGGCGAACGGAAAGGGCAGCTTTGATCTCGTCATTGAAAACCTGAAAAATTTTGTCCGGATCCGCGGCGACAAGAGCTATTATGTGCGCGGCACTTTTACGGCAAAAAATCTTGATTTTGCGAAAGATGTTCTCTTTTTGGCGGACAGCGGCTTTGACAGCATCTCTCTCGAACCGGTAGTGACCGATATTGCGGATCTCGCCATCGGCAAAGAGCATCTGCCCCGCATCGGAGAGGAGTACGACAGGCTGTGCGACGCTTATCTTGCCCGCCTTGCGGCAGGAAAGGGCTTCAGCTTCTTCCATTTCAACGTCGATTTGGAGGGCGGCCCCTGTCTCGCCAAGCGCGTGAGCGCCTGCGGCGCCGGCAACGAATATTTTTCGGTCGTTCCCAACGGCGATATTTATCCCTGCCATCAATTCGCGGGCGACAGCGATTTCCGCATGGGCAGCGTGTACGAGGGGACTTTGGACCCCGCAATTCGGGAAAAGTTCCGCGATTCCTGTCTGTTCACCCGGGAAAAATGCAGTTCCTGTTTCGCCAAATACATCTGCAGCGGAGGGTGCAGCGCCAACAACTATCATTTCAACGGCAGCATCGACGAGCCGTATGAGATCACCTGTGCCATGATGCGCAAGCGCACCGAAGACGCGATGCATATTCTCGCCGAGCGCAAAAAGATGCAGGCAGGCAAAAAGGCATGAAAGCGGTCAAAAGGGGCAAAAATACCTTTGTGCATCGGCGCGCCTATGTCGCCGGCGACGTAACGCTGGGCGACGGCGCCAATATTTGGTGCGGCGCCTGCATCCGCGGGGATCTCGCTCCCGTCGTCATCGGCAGGAACAGCAATGTGCAGGATAATGCGACCATCCATGTCGGCTACGGCGTCCCTGCGATCTTAGGGGACAATGTGACCGTCGGTCACAATGCCGTCGTGCACGGAGCTACGGTCGGCAACGGGGTCCTGATCGGTATGGGATCGGTCATCCTCGACGGGGCCAAGATCGGCGACGGCTGCATCATCGGCGCGGCAACGCTGATCCCGGGAGGCAAGGAGATCCCGCCCGGCAGCGTCGTTTTCGGGAATCCGTATCGCATCGTGCGGCAGGCCACGGAGGCGGACAGGCAGGGGGTCCTGCAAAACGCTGCGGCATACCTGCGCCTCGCGGAGGCGTTTGCGGCAGAAAACGACGAAACGGGCAAATGAGCGGCAAAAAAACTGTCTCGTCTGTGTCCCTGCGCGGGAGCCGGACCGCGTCGGCGGTTGAAACGGTGAAATTAGGGCAAAATTTCAAAAAACGGATAATTTGCACTTGACTAAATATCCGAACTTTATTATAATTAATAGGTATATTTCTTATTATCCGGGCGTTTGTCCGCGGCATCGTCTGCGTGCGGATCTCGGAAAACACTATTTAAGTTGCAGGAGGAGGCAATGGGCAAGAAGAAGTCGGTGGCGTTGATCGTGATCATGGTCATCGTGCTGGCGGGGCTCGCGTTTATCAGCGTGGCGTCGTTCGCACTTCCTTCACCGAATTATTTTACGCCGCTGCTCAGCCACATTCAGCTGAGTACCGATTTGGGCGGCGGTTACTACACCGTGTATTATCCGGAAGGGGTGATCTCGCAGGAAGAATATGACCTGCTCGTCAATTCCGAAACGGACAGCGACGCTGCCGAAACATACACGAAGCACAAAGGCGTCTATTATTCGGACGAGATCGCAGGGGATGACGGCTCTGTGAGCGAGAGCTTTTTGGAAGAGTTTGACATCGCTTTCCGGGCTTTGCAGGAACGGTTCGAATCCAAAAATTATCCCGGTTATTCTGTCAAGCTGCAGGATGATTACACCATCCGCGTCGAAGTCCCGTACACCGACGAGTCGGCTTCGACCCTGTTCGACACGTTAGGCAGCGACGGCGGCGCGTACTTTGCAGATGAATCCGGCAACGAACTGATGCGGCTGGATTCTGACTATGTCCGCGGTACGTCGGTCGGCATCGGTACGGACGGCAGTTACGGCGTGATCTTTGATTTTACTTCGGAAGGACAGGATGCGTTTGCCGACGTTACGACCGAGCTGATGAGTTCTTCCTCTTCGAGCAGCAGCTCGACGACGACGTCTGCGACACTGGCCCTCTACGTGGGCGACACGGCGCTCCTGCAGACGAGCATCAGCTCCGTTCTCGATCAGGCTTCCGTCTTTGTCGGGGGCGGGTTTGATACGCCGCAAGCGGTGGAGACGATCACCTCCCTCGTCAACTCTGTTTTGGACGAAGAAATGGTGTTCGATTTGCAGCTGGAAGCGCCGCAGTATTATGAGTTCGGCCCCACCATGGGCGCAAATGCCGGGCTGATCGTCGCGATCGTCTTTGGCGTTCTGACGCTGGTGATGGCGGTTTATTCGATCATTCGCTATCGCGGCATGGGCCTTGCGCACGTGTTCGGATTCATCACGTTCGCGCTGCTGATGATCCTGTGTCTCTCTTTGATCGAAACGGTCGTTCTCAATATGGCGGGCGTTCTCGCGATTTTGGCGACGGCAACGCTTCTGTGCGGGTTCGACTGGTATGCGTTTAAGAATATTGCCGACGAGTTTGCGACCGGCAAGACGCTGACCGCATCCATCAAGGCCGGTTATAAAAAGAGCCTCGCTCTGACCATCGATGTACATGTGGTGCTGTTCCTCGCCGCGCTGATCCTGTATTTTGCGGCGACGGGTGCCGTGTTCTATATGGCGACCATCCTTCTGTTCGGCACGGCTCTCTCTGCGGCCTGCTCTTTGGGTGTGACCCGTTTCTTCTTCTACGTGTTCCTCGCGCAGCCGAAGAATAAGATCGCCTTCTGCAATTTCAAACGGGAGGAAACGGAAGATGCGTAATCAGAAAACTGTCTTTTGGATCAACCTCATCGTGAGTATCGTGCTGATCGCGGCGGGCGCGTTCATTGCCGGATTTGTCGGGTTCAATACCGATTCGACCACGAGCGACACATACATTATCGAAGTGCGCGATATGCTCCGTCTCACCGACGATGCGCGCGATGCTCTGCAGGATTATTGCACCGACGAATTGAATGACAGCTGCTCGGTCAATACCGTCAAGGTTTCCGAGTCCTCTGCGACCGGTGCGACGGTCCTCGAGTTCGCCGTTACGGCGGGCAGCGATGAAGAGGCCTCTGCGGCGGCCGAGTCGCTGAGGAGCGCCATCTCCTCCGCTTCCATCGACGGAGTGGATGCGACTTTGATCACCGTATCCCATCATCAGTCGGAAAATGTTCCGTATTATACCTATATTTGGCGCACGGCGATCGGTATCGGCGCTTCGTTGGTCCTGCTGTTCCTGTATGCGGCGATTCGCTTCAAGCTGAGTGCCGGCATCTCCGTATTGGTCGCAGGCGTGCACGATGTGCTCCTGACCCTTGCGCTGGTCGCGCTCCTCCGCATCCCGGCAGGGGTCGGCCTCATCGGCGTGGCCGTATTCTCCTTCCTGCTCTCTGCATTCCTGAGCATGACTGTGTTCAGCAAGGTCCGCAGTCTGCGCAACGCGGAGGATACAAAGAGTTTGGCAGCCGGTGAAATGGCGGCTGTTTCTGTGCGCGATAATCGCAAGCTGATCGTCATGACGGCTATTTTTGCGGCTCTGTTCTGTGTCATCCTCGGGGTGATCGGGTTCTTTGTCGGCTTGGATTTGACCTGGATCATGCTCGCGACCTTGGTGGCGGTCGTGGTGTCGGTCTGCTCCTCGCTCTTCTTAGCGCCGTCGATGTACGTCGTGCTCAAGGGCTGAGCGCGTATCTTGCAGCGGCGCAGCTGTTCGCGCTGCATTACATTTCGTTTCAGGAAGGGCGGGGTCTTGTCTCCGCCCTTTTTATTCAAAATTGATTTATGCCGGCGCGGCGGCTGCCGGTTTCAGAAAAAATCGCTGTCAATCGGAAAGGGAGGCTGCGGCATGAAAAAGATCATACCTGAATACATCTTTACGCCCGAACAGGATAAAATCGTGCGTGCCATCGCCTCCGAATGCGGCCTGCATGAGGTCACGGCGCGCATTCTGTATGCAAGGGGGGTAGATACCTCCGATAAGGTTCGCCGCTTTTTGGCGCCCTCCCGAAAGCATTTCCTCTCGCCCTTTTTGATGCGCGGGATGCGCGAGCTCGTCGACCGGCTCGCTGCCGTGCGCCGTGCGGACGGATTGGTCGCTGTATTCGGCGACTATGATGCAGACGGTATCGGCGCCGCATCCATTTTGACGGCGGCGCTGCGCAAATACGGCGTGCGCTGTGTGACGCATATCCCCGAGCGCACAGAGGGCTACGGAATGTCGATCGCCGCGCTCGAAAAGATCATCGACGAGTATAAACCGTCCCTCATCGTCACGGTCGACTGCGGTGTATCCAACCGCGAAGAGGTCGAATATATCCGGTCGCGCGGTGTGGATATTGTCGTGACGGATCATCACGAATTGCCGGAGGTGTTGCCGGATTGCGTCGTCATCAATCCGAAATTGGCGGACGATTACCCGTACGACAATCTCTGCGGTGCGGGCGTAGCCTTTAAGGTCGCCTGCGCCTTGTTGGGCGAAAAGGCCTATTCGCTCCTGGATCTCGCGGCTGTATCCACCGTCGCAGACAGCGTGCCCCTGACGGGCGAAAATCGCGACATCGTTTTTGAAGGGCTGCGCCTGATCAATTCCCGCCCGCGCGAGGCTCTGCGCTGTTTATTGGCGACGAAAAAGGAGGAGATCACTGCGCAGACGCTTGCCTTTACGGTCGCGCCGCGCATCAACGCAGCGGGTCGTATGGGGGATGCGAATTGCGCGCTGCGCCTGTTTACGTCGCAGGATAAAGCGGAGATCTACGATCTTGCCTGCCGCCTCAATGCCTTTAACATCGAGCGGCAGCAGATCTGCGACGAAGTGTATCGCAGCGCAAAGGAAAAGATCGCTTCTGAAGGCGCTTACGGCAATATCATCATGCTCAGCGACGAGTCGTGGAATGCGGGCATCGTCGGCATCGTTGCGGCGCGCATCGCAGAGGAGTTCAACCGCCCGGCGATCCTCTTTGTCCCGCACGGCGAGTATCTGAAAGGCTCCGCGCGCACCATCGAAAATGTCAATATCTATGAAGCCTTAAAAGCTTGCAGCGAGCATATTGCCGAGTTTGGCGGGCATGCGCAGGCCGCGGGGGTGAATATCCGCAAAGAGTCGTTTGCAGCACTGCGTGCGGCGCTGGATACCTACATCGGAAAGACCTATTCCCGTTCCGATTTCGAGCCGACATTGGGCGTTTGCATGGGGGACGGCCTTACCTTCGACCTTGCGCTGGCGGAGGAATTGGAAAAGCTGGAGCCGTGCGGCGTCGGGAACCGCAAGCCGCTCTTTGCGGTCGAGTGCGAGCGCACTTCGGCGTGCCGTTTGAAGGACGGCTCTCCCCATTTATCCGTTCGCGCCGATGCCCTCGATCTCGTTTGGTTCGGCGGGGAGGCCGCTCTGCCGTTGCTCGCGTCGGATGTGCGCAAGACCATCGTGTTTGAGTGCGGCGTTTCCCGTTTCCGCGGAGAAAAGAGCGTGCGCGGCGTCGTACGGGATATGGTTTGCAAGGGCGTAAAAGGGGACGTGGCGGCCCTGTACGGTTTTCGCAACGCGCTCCTGCGCATGAAGGAGCCGGCCGTTCCGATGGACATAGCGTGGGATACGACGGAAGGGATCTGCTCTCGCATCCGTGCGGCGCGCAGATCCTGCAGCTACGGCCTGCTCATGCTCTGTTCAGAAGGCGTGCCGGCCCCTCTGGCAGATTGTGTCGAGGGGTTAGAGTGCGATCTCTTTCGGCTCAGTTCGCACAATGTGGGCAATGCCGTGCTCGTCGCCCCCTCTTTGGACGCAGATATCGCCCTGTATCGCGACGTGATCTGGCTGGATACGCCGGCGGGCGGAGGACTGCGCGATTTGGCCGGGAAGCGTGTAATCATCAATCGTGAGATCGACGGTGCCCGTGCGATCGCCGGCTTGGATACATCGCACGAGGTGTTGAGTTCTGCATACCGCGCGGTGCGCAGCGGCTTGACGGGTGAGGACAGCGTTTCGGCCGCTCTTGGTGCAAACACGGAGCTTCCCGTGCGCGAACTTATCTTTGCGATCGAAGTATTCGTCGAATTGGGATTGCTGCGCTTTGAGCGCGGCAGGTTGGTCGCGGTCCGCGGGAAAAAGTCTGACCTCAGCCGTTCGGCGCTCTATACGGCTGTATGCCGATGGAAGGAAAGAAAATGAACGACGTATTGCAAATGATCTATGACAATTATGCGGGCACCGAGCGGGAAACGCTGGTGCGCGCGTACCATTACGCAGAGCAGGCGCATAGCGGGCAAAAGCGCGCTTCGGGTGAGGCATACTTTATTCATCCCTGCGCCGTCGCAAAGATCCTCATGGAACTGGGTCTGGACTGCGCGACCGTAGCCGCCGCTTTTTTGCACGATGTCATTGAGGATACGCCCGTAACGGAAGAGGATATCCGCCGTGAATTCGGGGAAGAGATCCTGCGCCTCGTTGCGGGTGTCACCAAGCTGGATAAGATCGTCTTCAAGTCGCGCGAAGAGGAGGAGGCGGAAAATTTCCGCAAGATCTTCGTCGCAATGGCGAAAGATATTCGCGTCATCATTATCAAGCTCGCCGATCGCCTCCATAACATGCGCTCCCTCAATTTTCTCTCCAAAGAGCGTCAGATCAAAATGGCGCAGGAGACGCTGGATATCTATACGCCTCTCGCCGGCCGCCTCGGTATTTCGCAGATCAAATGTGAGCTGGAAGATCTGTGCCTCAAATATCTCGATCCGGAGGCGTACGAATTTTTGGTGGAGAATATCCACCAAAAGCTGTACGAGCGGCACAATTTCGTCGATTTTGTCGTCAAGGAAATCAAGAACATTCTCGACGAGAGCAAGATCGAAGGGGAGGTTTTCGGCCGCCCGAAGCATTTCTATTCCATCTATAAAAAGATGAAGACGCAGAATAAGACGCTCGATCAGATCTATGACCTGACCGCCGTGCGCGTCATCGTCGGCACGGTGGATGAGTGTTACGAGGTGTTCGGCAAGATCCATAAGCGCTGGAAGCCGATCCCGGGCCGCATCAAGGATTACATCGCCACCCCGAAGGCGAACATGTATCAGTCGCTGCATACCACGGTCGTTACCAATTTCGGTCAGCCCTTCGAGATCCAGATCCGCACGTTTGAGATGCACCGTACGGCCGAGTTCGGTATCGCGGCGCATTGGAAGTATAAGGAAAAGAGGACGGAGGACAGTTCCTTTACCGAGCGCCTCTCCTGGATCCGCGAAGTGCTCGATTGGGAAGGAGGCTTAAAGGATTCAAAGGACTTCATGGAGTCCTTAAAGACAGAACTGTATTCCAACGAATTGCTCGTCTTTACGCCGAAGGGCAAGGTCATCTCCCTTCCGAAGGATGCGACGCCGATCGACTTTGCGTATGCGATCCACAGCGAGATCGGCAATCGCTGCGTCGGTGCGCGCGTCAATTCCAAGATCGTACCGCTCAATTCGACGCTGCAGACGGGCGATGTGGTGGAGATCATCACCTCTTCCAATTCCAAGGGTCCGTCGTGGGACTGGCTGAAAATCGTCAAGTCTTCCAGCGCCCGTGCCAAGATCAAGCAGTTCTTCCGGCGGGAGATGAAGGATGAGAACGTCAAAATCGGCCGCAGCATGCTGGAGGCCGAGGCGAAGCACCGCGGTTACAATCTTTCCGATATCCTTACGGAAGAGAGCTTCGCTAAAATTTCTGAAAAGTTTTCCTTCTTTTCGCAGGACGAAATGTTCGCTTCGGTCGGTTACGGGGCGATTACCGTCAACCAGGTCCTCTTCAAACTGATCGACTTCTATAAAAAGGAAGTTCCCAAAAAACCGGTCTATCACGGCGGAGCGGCGGATTCGAGCGGCGTCATCGTCAAGGGGATGAGCGGGCTGCTGACTCGCTTTGCCGGTTGCTGCAATCCTGTCCCCGGCGACAAGATCGTCGGCTTTGTCTCGCGCGGCAGGGGCGTGGTCATTCACCGCGCAGACTGTCCGAATGTCAAAAACCTGGAAGCGGAAGAGGGGCGCATTCTTCCTGCCGAATGGGCGGAGACGCAGGGTGGCGGCCATTTCGTCGCGGGCATTGTCATGAAGGCGAAGGATCAGGGGCTCGCTCTCTCCGTGCTGACGAGCGTGGTCAGCGATATGCGCCTGATGATCACGGCGGTCAATTCCCGTTTCGATAAAAATAAAGATGCGGTCATTGAGGCAAATATCCGCCTCAACGGAAAGGGGGATATCGATCTTTTGATCCGTAAACTGCTCTCCGATGAGCGCATCAGTGAAGTGTATCGTACCGTTGCAAAATAATATTTTGCGAAAATATTCTTGTTTTGCACAGTACTATGTAAGACAGAAGCCGCCTGTATTCGGCGGAAAGGAGTCGGTGTGCAAGTCATACCTGTTCCCGCAGGGCCGCTGCGGGCCAATTCGTACCTTCTGACGGAGGACGGCAGGGAGGCCGTCCTCATCGATTGCGGAGGCCGGGAGCCTCTCGCTGAGGCTGAACGCCGCGGACTGACTGTGCGCTGCGTGTTGCTCACGCACGGACATTTTGATCATATTCTCGGCTGTGCCGCCCTGCAGGGAGCCGGGGCGAAGATCGGCTGCTCCGCGGCGGAGCGTTCTCTCATCGGGTCAGACGCCAATCTTGCGGCAGAGATGGGGCTGCGCCTTTCCCCCTTTACCGTCGATTTTACGTTTGAAGACGGGGACGTGCTGGATCTGTGCGGCATGCGCTTTTCTGTCATCGCGACGCCGGGCCATACGCCGGGCGGAGTCTGTTTCCGTGCCGGCAATGTCCTGTTCTCGGGGGATACTCTCTTTTTGGAAAGTGTCGGCCGGACGGATTTTCCGGGCGGCAGCCTGTCGCAGCTGCGGCAGAGCGTGCGCCGTTTATTGGAGATACCGGGAGATCTCACTGTTTACCCGGGGCACGATGACCCGACCTCGCTCGATCACGAGCGCAAATATAACCCGTTTGCCTGAGGCGTGCCATGTTGACAACAAATACCGATTTTTTATATCCGGAATTGATGGATGTCGTTCGGCTGTTCGGCGATGAGCAGCCCGATATCCGGCATGAATTTGTGTCGGAGGGGAACCGATTCCTCGATACGGTCGAAATTGGCGGCCATGTCGATCATTACGAAGAGCGGATGGTCTTTTCGGGCGATCTCGAATTTCGCCGATACGCAAAGCGCTTTTCCAAAATTGCCGTCTACGAGTCGCTGCGCCGCGTGACCGGGCGGTCCATGCCGTGGGGCGCGTTGACGGGTATCCGCCCGACCAAGCTCGCCTATGCCGAGATCGCGGCGGGCAGGGATTTCCGCGTTTTGTTCAAAAAATGCGGCGCTTCTTCTGAAAATATTGCGCTGATCGCCGATGTCCTGCATGCACAGGAGGGGATCTATGCGCATACAGAGGGGGCCGCCGATCTGTATATCGGGATTCCCTTCTGTCCCTCGAAATGCGAATATTGTTCCTTTATCACGGCTGATATCGGCAGGACGGGCCGGTATGTCGATGCCTATCTCGATGCGTTGGAAAAGGAGATTTCCGCCTGCCGCGGACTGTTCGGGAAGTTAAACAGCGTTTATATCGGCGGAGGGACGCCGCTCGTGCTTGAGCCGGCGCAGCTGCGCCGCGTGCTCGATGCGGCGGCACCCTTTGCCGAAGGCGTCGAATATACCGTCGAAGCCGGACGTCCGGACGTATTTACCGAAGAAAAACTGGATCTTCTGCGCGATTACGGCGTCACGCGCATCTGCGTCAATCCGCAGACGTTTTGCGATGAAACGCTCGTGCGGATCGGCCGCAGGCATACGGCGGCCGATGTCTATCGCGCCTATGAGATGGCGCGCCGCTATCCCTTTGCGGTCAATCTTGACCTCATTGCGGGCCTTACGGGAGAATCGGTCGACGATTTTTGTGCGAGCGTCGATGCGGCGATCGCCCTTGCTCCCGAAAACATCACAGTGCATACCCTTTGTCTCAAAAAAGGGGCGCGGCTGAAGGAGGAGGAAACGCGCCTTTGCGGGGCGGGCCTGCCGGAAATGATCGCCCATTCGCGCAGGGCGCTGTATGAGGCGGGATACCAACCCTACTACTTGTATCGCCAGAAGTACATGGCCGGGAACTGTGAAAATACGGGCTGGACCAAACCCGGGCGGGCATGCGTGTACAATGTGGACGTGATGGAAGAGATCACGGATAATATCGCCTGCGGTGCGAATGCCGTCGGCAAAAAACTCTTTGCCGCGGAGGCGCGCATAGAGCGGTTGGGGTCTCCGAAGGATATTCCCACGTATATCGGCAAAATCGACGAGATAATTGCGCGCAAACAGAAATTATACGGTCGAATCAGTTTACAATGAGCGCAAAATATGGTAAAATAAACTCATGCGTAGTCAAAGCCGAGCGGTTCTCCTCGCCGAGCTTTGTCTTCGTGAATTTAATTTCCAAGGAGTAAAACAATGGAAAAGGAAAAGAAGGCTCAAATCATCAACGAGTACAAGAGACATGAAGGGGACACCGGTTCTTCCGAAGTGCAGATCGCTCTCCTTACCGAGCGGATCAACCACCTCAACGAACATCTGAAAGAGCATCCGCACGACAATCACAGCCGCCGCGGCCTTTTGAAGATGGTCGGCCAGCGCCGTGGTTTGCTCGATTACATCAAATCGAAGGACATTGAAAAATACAGGGATATCGTTGCCCGCCTCGATTTGAGAAAATAAGCATTTTAAGGGCGGAACAATCGTTCGGCCCTTATTAAATATTTGCGGCGGGCAGGTGTTCACCGCAAGAACAACGAGTCAAGGAGTAAAGAATGACAAACAATTTCAGACAGTTTGAGACGGTGGTCGGCGGTAAAAAGGTCATCGTCGAGACGGGCAAGTACGCTGAGCAGGCGAACGGTTCCTGCGTCGTCCGGTGCGGCGATACCGTCGTCATGGTCAACGTTACGATGTCCGAAAAGCCGCGTGAGGGGATGGATTTCTTCCCGTTGCAGGTCGACTTTGAGGAGAAGATGTATGCAGTCGGCAAGATCCCCGGCGGTTTCAAAAAGCGCGAGGGGCGCGCGAGCGATAAGGGGATCCTCACCTCCCGCCTCATCGACCGTCCGATCCGCCCGCTCTTTCCGAAGGGGCTGTTCAACGACGTCGTGGTCATCGCGACCGCGCTTTCGGTGGATACGAACATTCCCCCCGAACCGTTTGCAATGCTCGGCAGTTCCATCGCTCTGAGCATTTCCGATATCCCTTGGGCGGGGCCCACCGGTTCCGTGCAGGTCGGCATGGTAGACGGCGAATATGTCATCAATCCAGACAATGCGCAGCGGGAAAAGAGCCGTTTGGCGCTCAGCCTTTCGGGCACAAAAGATGCGATCATGATGGTCGAGGCGGGCGCAAAGGAGATCTCCGACGAGGAGATGGTCGGCGCGATCCTCTTCGGGCACGAAGAGATCAAAAAGCTGTGTGCCTTTATCGAAGGGATTCAGAAAGAGATCGGCAAACCCAAGCGTCAAATGGAGCTGTACCATGTTCCCGAGGATATCGACGCGGCTGTCCGCTCGTATGCTTCTGAAAAATTGGATGCCGCTCTCGAAGAATTCGACCGCATGGCGCGCGAAGAAAAGCAGGATGAAGTCGAAAAGGACGTGCTCGCTCATTTTGCCGATGTGTATCCCGGCAAAGAGCGTGAAATGAAGGACAGCCTCTATTATCTCACCAAAGAAAAGGTCCGCGCGAAAATTTTGGATAAAGGCGTCCGCCCGGACGGCCGTTCTCTCAAGGAGATCCGTCCGATTTGGTGCGAAACGGGCATTCTGCCTCGCGTCCATGGCTCCGCAGTATTTACCCGCGGACAGACGCAGGTCCTTTCCACTTGCACGCTCGGCACGCTGAGCGAGGTGCAGAAGCTGGACGGCTTGGACGACGAGGTTTCCAAGCGCTATATGCATCAGTACAATTTCCCCGGCTATTCGACGGGCGAGGCAAAGGGCCTCAAGAGCCCCGGCCGCCGCGAGATCGGCCACGGTGCCTTGGCGGAGCGCGCGTTGGAGCCGGTCGTTCCGAGTGCGGAAGAATTTCCGTACGCCATCCGTATGGTTTCGGATGTTCTCAGTTCCAACGGCTCGACTTCGCAGGCGAGCGTCTGCGGGTCCACATTGGCGCTGATGGACGCGGGCGTGCCCATCAAGGCGCCCGTTGCCGGCTGCGCGATGGGTCTCATTAAGGATACGGAGAGCGACCGCGTCGCGATCCTGACGGATATTCAGGGTCTGGAAGATTTCCTCGGCGATATGGACTTCAAAGTCGCCGGCACCGAAAAGGGGATCACGGCGATCCAGATGGATATCAAGATCAAGGGTATTTCCGAGGATATCCTCCGCCGTGCGATCTCACAGGCGAATGAGGGTCGCCAGTTCATCCTGCATAAGATGCTCGAAGTTCTGCCTGAACCCCGCCACGAGCTCTCCAAATATGCGCCGAAGATCATCTCCTTCAATATCCATCCGGATAAGATCCGTGAGGTCATCGGCAGCGGCGGAAAAGTTATCAACAAAATCATCGAGGAGACCAACGTCAAGATCGATATCGATGACGACGGCAAAGTCTGCATCGCGACATACGGCGAGAATACGGAGAATGCGGAGCGCGCCAAGGCGATCATTCTCTCCATCGCGCGCGATCCGGAAGTCGGCGATATGTTCATCGGCTCCGTCGTCCGCATCCTGTCCAAGGTCGGCGCGTTTGTCGAGCTGGCTCCCGGTAAGGACGGCATGATCCACATCTCCAAGCTGGGCGGGGACCGCCGCATCGGTCAGGTCGAAGATGTGCTCAATATCGGCGATACCGTCAAGGTCGAGATCATCAAGATCGGCGAAAAGGGCATCGATTTGAAGCTGCTCGAAAAGATGGACGTATAATCAGTGTATATGAGGTCGCGGGCGCCGTTCAACGGCGCCCGCGTTTTTCTATCAAAAGACCCTGCGGATCGTCCGCGGGTCCAAGAGAAGATATGCCGATGAACCAAAAGAGCAGAAGAGAAGGCAATAGGAATAAGGCAAAAAAGAGAATAAAAGCAATGATAGAAAAGTAAACGGGAAAATAAAAAATAAGGAACAAAAATGAAAGAGGGGCAAAGTCATAGGTGAAGAAAATTAAGCTCAGGAAAGGCCCGTTTATGGGCGGCAAGGAATAATCGCATGACTTCCGTCGTCATGAGCGCGGCTTGCGCGCCGCCGGTAATATGAGGGCTAATAGCCCGAAAAAGAAAAGTCACCGGCCGGTGGATATTTTTGTATGGAAAAACGCTTCAGGTTGGGAGAAAAGAGGCCTGGGGGGGCGGCCGATCCAAACGGATCGGCCGCCCCCAGGCCTCTTTTCAGAGTGAGGATGCGTAGAACCAAGTATCATGTACAGCAGCGGATCGCGACCTTGACGACGCCGTCCCGGCGGTGTTCAAAAAGGTCGTATGCCTGTTCAATATCGCAAAGGGGAAAAGTGTGTGTGATCAGCGGCTCTGCGTCCAGTTTTCCCGCTTCGATCAGCTGCAGAATGGCGGCACAATCGCATCCGTCCACGCCGCCCGTCTTAAAGACGAGGTTTTTCCCATACATCGAGGGGAGGGGAAGTATCTGCGGCTCATCGTACATGGCGACGATGGTCACGATCGCGTTCGGCCGTGCGCATTGCCAGGCAAGGCGAAAGGTTTCAGATGAGCCGGCAACTTCAAATACTCGGTCGGCGCCGCCGTGTTCGCTGTGATCGAGCACAAAATTTACCAATCCTTCCGGCGGCACGACGAGCGCCTCCGGGCAGAGTTTAGCCGCAAAAGCGCGGCGTTCGGCATCCTTTTCGCACACGATCATGCGCTTGGGGTGATACAGCCGCACGCATTGCATTGTACACAATCCGGTCGGCCCCGCACCGATGATGAGCACGGTGTCATCCCTTCCGATCTCCCCGATGCGCGCAGCCCAGTAACCGGTTGCAAGAAGGTCGCCGACAAAGAGGGCTTGTTCATCCCGCACGCTGTCGGGAATGCGCGTCAGTCCCTGATTTGCGAGAGGGATGCGCACGGATTCAGCTTGACCGCCGTCGATACGGCAGCCGATGGCCCAGCCTCCTTCCGGGTGAGAGCAGTTGTTGACATACCCGCGTTTGCAGAAAAAGCAGTGTCCGCAGTATGTCTCCACGTTGACGGCGACGCGGTCGCCTGGCTTGACAGCGTGTACCGCGGGCCCGACGCTCTCCACGACGCCGACCAGCTCGTGCCCGACGGTCACGCCGATCTGCGCGCGCGGTACGCTCCCATGTTTGATGTGCAGATCGCTCGTACAGATGGATGCGAGCGTCACGCGGACGATTGCATCTTCTGCTTCCAATAGGAAAGGCCTCTCTTTTTCGGTCAGGGCAAAGCGGCCTCGGTCTATATAGGTATAGGCAAGCATTCCTTATCTCCTTTCAAATATTACAAAACATAATTATTTGTAAACATATCGTTCATCTTTGGATGCGTCTCTCATGCTGTATGTGACGCACAGGTTTCACGCGAATCGGCGCAATCGCCGTTTTATCAGACATAGTACTCTGCTTATTGCTTTTCCGGCATATATTTCCAGTAACGAACGGGCATATATCCCTTCATTTGCCGTTCGTGCGGCCGCTGCGCGATGTTGACGGAGCGGTAATATTCCTTCCAAAGGGCCTGAAAGCTGTCTTCATAGGCAGAGAGGGCGACGCTGACCTTTTTGTCCGTCTGCGTGACGATGCATTCCTTGCCGTTGTACAGAGCGGCCTTGCAGCGTGCGGTGTCGTGAATGACGAAGGGCTGACTGGCAAATCGCTTTAAGAAGTGAGGCAGGATCAGGTCGAGGATATCGTTGTCCGGAGAAAAAGGGCCGTAAAAGACGCCGTTTGCCCCTTCCATAAAGCGCAAAAAACCGGTAAAATTATGCGCTTCTCCCGTTACTTTTTTGAGTTCGGTCATGGCTTCGAGCACCTCCGGCTCCGAGAGTCGGTCGCGTACGGGGCCGTGTTCGTGCACGATGCGGCGGAGATAGGAAAGGGCAGTCATTTCCCGCGTATCGCAGCCGCGCCGCAGGATCAATCCGATTTCGCGCAGGCAGCGCGCGTCGAGCGCGCGCAGCTTGCGCTTGACGCGCTCCCGCTTTTCTTCGTCCTCCTGTACGCAGATCGTTTCTGCTCCCAGCGGCAATTGAAGGCTGCGGGCAGAGGTGACGATGCAGCCGCGGTCTGTACAGGCGGAAAAGGCCGCCGTATAAAAGCATCCTTCGGTGCCGTCCGTTAAATAGATCTTCATAATTGTCCTGTCAGAGCGCTCTGTGCCGTTTCGGGGGTGGAGAAAAAGGAGAGCTGTTCGTATCTTTCCTCGCGGCTTTCCAGTGCGAGCAATGTACGAACGGCGGAAAAGCGCTCTTCGCCGTAAAACTTTCCGTTGCAGGTGATAAAATGTTTTGCGCGTTTGAGGACGATGCGCATGCGAGTCAGATCGTCAAATCCGAGCGCCGTAAACCGCCGCGCCTGTACGATGCGATAGGCACCCATCGTGCCGATGCCGGGCACGCGCAGCAGCATCTCGAGGGGGGCTCGGTTGACTTCGACGGGGAAGAGGTGCATGTTTTTCAGGGCCCATGCGCATTTCGGGTCATATTCCTCCGGCAGATTCTCTCCGACGGCCGCGAGTTCGCCGGCAGAAAAGCCGTAAAAACGGAGCAGCCAATCTGCCTGATACAGCCTGTGTTCGCGCAGCAATCCCGTACATTTGTCCGGCAAAAGGGAGTGTCGGACGACCGGCACATAGGAAGAGTAATATACGCGTTTGAGTGAAAATTTTCGGTACAGCGCTTCGCTCAGCCGCAGGATCTGGCCGTCCGATTCGGGCGAGGCTCCCACGATCATCTGCGTTGTCTGCCCGGCCGGCAAAAAGATATGCCGCCGCTTTCCCTTTTCGGCCGTTTCACTCTTTTTTTCTTCGGCCAGTCGGCGGATGGGCAGCAGCACGCTGTCTTTATTTTTTTGCGGCGCAAGCAGCCGCAGGCTCTTTTCGGAGGGGAATTCGACGTTGTAGCTCATGCGGTCGACATACTGTGCCGCACGCGAGGCGAGCAGGCGGTCGGCGTGCGGGATGCCTTTCAGGTGGATGTATCCGTTGAATCCGTAGACCTTGCGCAGTTTGATCACTGTTTCCAGCATCGTCTCCATCGTCTTGTCGGGTGAGCTTTCGACGGCGGAGGAGAGGAACAGCCCCTCGATGTAATTGCGTTTATAAAAGGCGATGACCAGTTCGCAGATCTCGTCCGGTGTCGCCGATGCGCGCGGTACGTCCGCTTCTGCACGATTCGGGCAGTACAGACAGTTGTATGAGCAGCGGTTGCTCTGCAAGATCTTCAATAATGAAATGCACCGCCCGTCCGGCGTAAATGAATGGCAGATTCCGGCCGGGCTCGCATTGCCGAGCCCTCCTTTGCGGTTGGCGCGCGCCGAACCGGACGAAGAGCAGGATACGTCATACTTTGCACTTTCGGTCAATATTTTCAGCCTCTCTGCATCCAGCATTGTATCGCCTCCCGTTGTTCGCATTCAGTATAGTACAAAGTGCGGCAAAAGTCAAACATTTGTTCGTATTATTTGTGAAGGGAAAAGATAATTTTCACTTGTTTTTCATGGAATGATGGTGCTATAATAATATTGTTCCTTTACAATAAGGATAACTTACAAGGGGCCCTGCGGCCTGCGCAAGGAGAATAGAGATGAAAGTTTTGATCGTGGACGACGAAGAGATGATCCGCAATGTACTGCGGGAATACATCGAGTTCGAAGGGAACGAGGCGTTCGAGGCGGAAGACGGCATTCAGGCAGTCAAGATGTGCAAGGAGAACGACTATGACATAATCCTGATGGACGTCATGATGCCGGCGCTTGACGGCTTTTCTGCCGTCAAGGAGATCCGCAAGACGAAGGATATTCCCGTCATCATGCTTTCCGCACGCGGCGAGGAATATGACAAGCTGTTCGGATTTGAGGTGGGGGCGGACGATTATGTGACCAAGCCGTTTTCGCCGAAGGAGGTCATGGCTCGCATTGCGGCGGTGACCAAGCGGCATAAGGCGGGGGCCGTTTCCGCACGCGAAGTGCTCCAGTTCGAGGGGCTGGAGATCGACATGAAGGGCCGCAACGTCTATGTAGACGGAAAGAAGCTCGATCTGACGCCCAAGGAATATGAGCTCCTGTTTTATCTTGTCAAAAATAACGGCATCGCGCTTTCGCGCGAAAAATTGCTGTCCGATGTGTGGGGTTTCGATTTTTACGGCGACGACCGCACCGTCGACACGCATGTCAAGATGCTGCGCAGCAGCTTGGGCGAATATCGCAAATTCATCGTTACGCTGCGCGGGCTGGGATATAAATTTGAAGCATGACGCGCAAGAGGCATATCTACGGCATCAACTTCATCCTATGGCTGAGCTTTATCGCCTTTGCGGCGGTCATCATCCTGCTTACATGGCTTTTTCAGACCACGCTGCTGCGCGTCTTTTTCGGTGCAGAAATGACGGACGATTTGACCTCGGTCGGGGAAGAAGCGTATGACCGTATCGGTTTTTTAATGCAAATCCCCGGCGGAGAAGAGGAGATCAACCGCTTTATGGTGCAGGTCATGAACGAAAATGATCTCGTTACCATCTATCTGCTCGATACGTCCGGCAATATCCTGTATCCGACGGAGGTCATCGACCCGGATGGGTACGGGTTCGTGGTGGAGCCGGATGTCGCCGTGTTTCGCCGGGCAGCCACTTATTTAGAGGAGGCCGTCGCTGGCGGGCAGGACGCTTCCCGCGGCCTGGCTGCGGTCGTCAGCGGCGAAAATTATGTATATATTGCCCGTTATCCGGCGGGGCGGTATGCGGTCGATATGAATACGACGGGCGATATTTACCTGTACGTGGACTATTCCACGCAGCTCGCGGAGGCAGCGATGGGCTCGATGCGCGTACAGCTGATCGCGATTACCGTCATCGTCATTTTTCTGGCCCTCGTCATTTCGGTGCTTTTGTCCCTTTGGCTGACCAAACCGATCAAACGGATCACGCGCGCCGCGAAGCGTATGGCTGCAGGCGACTTTTCCGTCAACTTTAAGGGCGAATACTCCTATGCAGAAATGGATGCGCTTGCCGATACGCTCGATTATGCCAAGGAAGAGATCGGCAAGTCCGACGCGCTGCAAAAGGAAGTGCTGGCCAACGTCACGCACGACCTGAAGACGCCGTTGACCATGATCAAGGCGTATGCGTCCATGATCCAGGAGATCTCCGGCGCCGATCCAGAAAAGCGCGCGAAACATACGCAGGTCATTATCGACGAATCCGATCGCCTGACTTCATTGGTCAATGATATTCTGAATATTTCCAAGATCCGCTCGGGGATGGACACGCTCAAGCTGCGGAGGCTGAACTTGTCCGACTTTATCCGCACCGTTTTGGAGCGGTTTGATTACCTCGTCGAGACGCAGGGATTCACGATCGAGCGGGAGATCGAGGAGGGTCTGTATACCGAGGCGGATGCGGAAAAACTGGAACAGGTGGTCTATAACCTGGTCGGCAATGCCGTCAATTATACGGGTGAGGATAAAAAGATCTCGATCGGCCTGCACCGCGAAGAAAAGGGGACGCTCCGCTTTACCGTGACCGATACGGGCAAGGGGATTCCGGAAGAGGAGCGCGCGACCATTTGGGATCGGTACTATCGTTCGGCCGAAACGCACAAGCGCCCCATCAAGGGCACCGGTTTGGGTTTATCCATCGTCAAGACGGTCTTGCTCAAACACGATTTCCGTTTCGGGGTCGAGAGTGAAGTGGGGAAGGGCAGTACCTTTTATGTCTTATTCCCTGAAAAATGATCAGTCCCGCCGCCATGGCGGGAGGGCGGGGCGTCTCTTTAAGATAGGGCGCCTCGTCCTTTGTTTCAATCAATTTGTCTGGAGGAGAATATGAAAAATCGGTACCCGATCGATCGCAGTTTTGGCGTTTATGCACATTTTCGGCCGCCGTTCGGACGTTGGGTGTTCGGCCTGTCTGCGGCTGTTTTGGGCCTCTTGCCGAAGAGCGTCGGCAAAGGCGTGCGCGCAGAGCGCGTCCGTCTCGGCGGCGTACCCGCTCTCTGTGTTCGTCCGCAAACAGAAGGTGTGCTTCCTGCGCTCATTTACTTTCATGGCGGCGGATTTGCTTTTAAAGCCGCCGGTTATCACTATCGCAACGCCGGAATGTATGCTGGCGGCGCTTCCTGTGCGGTTTTCGTGGTCGACTATTCTCTCGCCCCCAAGCATCCGTATCCGCAGCCGGAAGAGGATTGTTTTGCGGCCTATCGTTTCGCGGCGGAGCATGCGGGGGAATGGAGGATCGATGCTTCCCGCATCGCGCTCGGCGGCGATTCTGCGGGCGGCTGCCTGGCAGCGGAAGTTGTTCGGCGGGCGGCAGAAGTCGGGTTGCGCCCCTGCTTCCTTCAGCTCATTTATCCCGTACTCGATGCGCGCATGCAGACAGATTCGATGCGCACATTTACGGATACGCCGATGTGGAATGCCCGCCTCAATGCCAAAATGTGGGATTACTATCTGCAAGGGCAAAAATATCGTTCCCCGGCAGAATGGGAAGATGTTCGCTTTTTTCCGCCGACTTATATAGAAACGGCGCAATTTGATTGTCTGCACGATGAAGCGGCCGCCTTTGCGGAGAAGCTGCACAGTCAGGGTGTGGCGGTCGAGTATAAGCGGACGGAGGGGACGATGCACGGCTTTGATATAGCGCGCCGCAGTCCTCTGACGCTGCGCGCGCTCGCCGGGCGGGTGGATGCGCTGCGCGCCGCATTTCGGTCTGCTCAGCTCCGATCATAGCGGGCGGCTATCGTCAGGTATGCCAAAGGAGTATTTGACAGGCGGCGGCGCCTTCGCGTATAATAGGGCCGTATAGAAAAACTGCATCCAAGGAGTCTATATTTTGGATATTGAAACGTACAGACAGATCGCTGCGCGCGGGGATCTCCTCGACGCGGAAGAATTGCAGGAATGGATGCGCGGGGCTGCCGCCGAGGCGCAGCGCATCACGTCGCAGATCAATGGCTGCTTTCATACTCCCGAAGAGCTGCGCGCCCTGATGACCGAACTGACCGGCAATGAGCCGGGGGAGGGCTTTTGCCTGTTTCCCCCGATTTATGCCGATTTTGGAAAGAATCTCTTTTTCGGGAAAAATGTTTTCGTCAATTCCGGTTGCTGCTTTCAGGACCAGGGCGGGATCTATATCGGAGATCATTGTCTGATCGGGCATCAGGTCGTCTTTGCGACGCTCAATCATATGTTGGATCCTCTCCGCCGCGCCAGCATGAAGCCCGCTCCCATTCGCCTGGGTAAAAATGTTTGGGTGGGATCGCACGCGACCATTCTTGCGGGGGTTACGGTCGGGGATAACGCGGTGATCGCTGCGGGCGCAGTGGTCGCAAAAGATGTTCCCGCAAACACGGTCGTCGGCGGTGTTCCGGCCCGCCTGATCAAGGAAATTGCCGCTCCGGCCAAATAAGCGGGCTCTTTGGAACGCTTTTAAAAAATTTGCACAGTATTATGTCAGATATAGTCTGCCGCCGCCCGACCGGGCGGCGGCGTTTTACAGTTAAAAAGTAAAACGGATGTTTGTTTTTTGATTGCATAAATGTATAAAATATTGTATAATATTTGCATGAACGTGGGAATTTACTGCAATCGCGAAACAAAAAAATATGCCCCCATCTGCAAGGCGCTCTTTGCACTCCTGCAAAAGAAAAAGATCGCCTACGCTGTCTTTGACGATGTCGGCTCGATCGGCGGAGTCGATGTGCTCGTCGTCCTCGGCGGAGACGGGACCATCTTAAAAGCGGCCATCGCGGCGGGGCAGCGGGGCATCCGCGTGCTCGGCGTCAACGCGGGGAATCTCGGCTTTTTGACGGAGTTTGAGGGCGAGCAGGTCGCGGAGGCGGTCGATTTGTTGGCGGGAAAAGCGGAGATAGAGAGGCGCAGCGTCCTCGAGGTGCTCGTGAAAGGGCGTTCTTTTTATGCGCTCAACGATGCCGTCTTTCAGCGCGGGGTCAGCCGCGCGGCTGACGACAACATCGTCGCGGTCACGGTCTGTATCGACGGCAAAAAAGTCGATGAGATCGTGGGGGACGGCGTCATTATCAGCACGCCGACGGGCTCTACCGCGTATTCGCTTTCGGCGGGCGGGTCTATTTTGACGCCCGATATCGCGGCCTTCATTCTGACGCCGATCTGCGCGCATTCGCTGCATAACCGTCCCATCGTCTTTTCCGATTCGAGCGAGCTGTGCGTCAAACTCTCGGAAAGCGAAGTGTCCCTCGATCTTTTCTGTGACGGAAAGTCCGTTCTGACGATGGCCGGCGGAGAAGAGGCGCTCCTGCGCAAGGCGGATTTTTGCGTCGAATTTCTCAAGCGGGGAGACAGTAATTTCTTCGATAAATTGCTGTATAAGCTGACAAAATGGAGCAAATGACGGGAGGTAGAGCATGAGAAGCGGAAGACAGGCGGCGATCCTGGAGATTATCGGGGCCAATGAGATCGAGACGCAGGAAGAATTGTGCGCGGAACTGAATAAGCGCGGCTATACCGTTACGCAGGCGACCGTCTCGCGCGACGTGAAGGATTTGCGCTTGTTCAAGGTCGCCGGCGTCTCCAAAAAATATCGGTATGCCTATATCGATGACGGGAATAATAAGATCTCTCCGAAAATGCACAATCTTTTTCGGGAGTGTGTCCTTTCCATCCAGCCTGCCATGAACCAGGTCGTCGTCAAGACCTTGCGCGGCAACGGCAGCAATGCGGGGATGATCGTGGACAAACTCAATCTGCCGGAGATCGTCGGTTCCATCGCGGGAGACGATACGCTGCTGATCGTCGCAGCCAGCGAGGAAAAGGCGCTCGTCGTCGTCGAAAAACTCAACGAATTTCTCAAATAATTATGCTTGCCAGACTGAATATACGCAACGTGGCGCTCATCGAGAGCGCAGAAATCGAGTTCGGAGAGGGGCTGAACGTCCTTTCCGGTGAAACGGGTTCGGGTAAGTCTGTCATTTTGGACAGCATCAATTTTGTGCTCGGCGCGAAAGCGGATCGTTCGATGATCCGCAATGGTGCGAGCGACTGTTCCGTTACGGCTGTGTTTTTTGTGCCGCAGGGCAGTCCTGCACTGGATGAACTGCGCGCGATGGACATGGATGCCGAGGAGGAACTGATCATTTCCCGCCGCTATCGGGCAGACGGGCGGGGGGACAGCAAGATCAACGGCTGTACCGTGAATGCGGGGATGCTCCGCCGCGTGACGGCGCATCTCGTGGACGTTCACGGGCAGAGCGAACACTTTTATCTTTTGAGCGAGGCCAATCAGCTTGCGTTGCTCGACCGCGCGGCTGGCATGCCGGTCGCGCAGGCGAAGGCAGAACTGGCGCAGTTGCTCGCGCAGAGGCGCGAGATCGCAGCCAAGCGCAGGGCTCTTGGCGGAGATGATGCAGAGCGCGGGCGGCGGCTGGATATCCTGCGCTATCAGATGGAGGAGATCGACCGTGCCTCTCTGGCGGATGGAGAGGAGGCTTCCCTTGAGGCGAAAAAGCTCTTTTATGCGAACATTGAAAAGATTGGCCGCGCGCTCGCTGAGGCGGCGCAGGCTTTGACGGAAGACGGAGCGGCGGTGGACAGCCTGCACGGCGCGCGCCGCAGTTTGTCGGAGATCGCTCGTTTGGACGCGCAGTATGCGTCCCTCTGCGAGCGTTTGGAGGGGCTCGCCGCCGAGGCGGAGGATGTCGGCGAGACGGTCTCGTCCCTCGCAGAGGATCTCACGTTTGACGAGCAGGATGCGGCGGAAACGGAAAATCGCCTCGATCTCATTCGCAGTTTAAAAAAGAAATACGGCGGGAGCATCGCTGCGATTTTGGCGTACCGAGAGCAAATCGGGCAGGAGTACGATCTGCTCGAGCACAGCGACGAACAGTCTGCGGCGCTCGCGGATGCCGCGGAAAAGAATGATGCGGCCGTCTATGCGATCTGCCGCACGATCACGAAAGCGCGCAAGGAGGCGGCGGACGATTTTTGTGCGCGCGTCACGGAACAGCTCAAAACGCTCAATATCCGCAGTGCGCGTTTCGGCGCAGAGTTTGCGGATTACGGCCGGCAGGATGCGCCCCGCGCGACGGCGGAGGGGTTGGATTCGATGCGCTTTCTCTTTTCGGCCAATGCGGGCGAGCCGTTCAAGCCTCTCAATAAAGTGATCAGCGGCGGTGAAATGAGCCGGCTCATGCTCGCCATCAAGACATGTATGTCCGCCGGGGAGATCTCTACCTATATTTTTGACGAGATCGATGCCGGCATCAGCGGGCGTACGGCAAAGGTCGTCGCTGAAAAATTTGCAGATATTGCCCGCAACACGCAGATCATTGCCGTCTCGCATTTGGCGCAGATCGCTGCAATGGCGGACGAAAACTTTCTCATCTCCAAACAGGAAACGCCGGACGGCAAGACGCGTACGGACATTGTTGCTCTGGACGATGCGGGGCGGAAAGCGGAGATCGTTCGTTTGCTCGGCGGAGAGGGGAGCGGTGCGGCCGCAAAGTTGGCGGATGAGCTGCTTGCCGATTGTGCCGCCTATAAAAGAGGGATTGAATAGAGAGCGGATGCGTATACTATCGGTATGAACAGCGTCCGCCTCCATATTCGGAACGCGGTGCGCGGAGTGCGCGCCGCGTTCGCCTATCTTTCAGCAAAAAAATATACGACGCTTGCCGGCACGATGGCTTTCTTTTTAGTCATGTCCGTCGTGCCGTTTTTGTTTTGGCTGACACTTCTCTTCGGAAAACTGCATATCGATTATGCTGCGATTTTTGATTTTGAGATCTTTGCGGATTTTAAGGAGATCTTTCTGTATTTTCGCGAGGCGGCCGAAAGTGCGACGGCGAGCGCCTCCGTCGTCCTGCTCGTGACGACGCTGTATTCTTCTTCCAATCTCTTTTATCACATGCGGCGCAGCGGCGAGATCATTTACGATGTTACCCGCAAAAAGGCGGCGCTGATCGTCCGTTTGTCCGCGGTCGCGCTTATCTTTATCGTGATGCTGCTGCTTTTTGTGGGGATATCCCTTTTTTTGCTGGGCACGGCATTGCTGCCGCGTATTCTTCCGTCCTTTGCGGCGCAATTTGCCGTTTATGTTTTGTTCGGCTGTGTCGTTTTCGCGCTGCTCCTCCTTTTGAATCTCTATATTTGTCCGTATCGCGTGCGCGTCGGTGATGTCTTATGGGGCAGCCTTTTGACTCTTCTTTTGGGCGGGATCGCATCCTTCGGGTTCAGTATCTATGTTCGGTTTTCTTCGATCGGGAAACTGTACGGGGCGGCGGTTTTCCTCATTTTATTCCTTTTGTGGCTGTATGTATTGATGACATGCTTCGTGATCGGCGTAATTTTGAATTGCTATTTGCTGGAAAGAGACAAAAAACAAAAAATTGTTCATAAAAGGTTCTGATTTTTGGTGAATCGGTTGCCAACAAAGGGGAAAAACGGTATAATAAAAGAGGCGTTCGACGCTGAAAAGACAATTAAGGAAGAGGAACCATGTATCAGCTGTTTTGCGATTCGAACTGTGAATTGTGGCATACCGTTGCCAAAGAGTACGGTTTGCGAGTGATCCGCATGCCGTATGTGCTTGACGGAAAAGAGTACTACTATGACCTTGGCGAGGCGACGGACTTCGCCCATTTTTATGCGCGCATGCGCGAGGGGGCCGTGCCCACGACTTCGGCGATCAACGAGCAGGATTATATCGATTATTTCGAGCCCGTCCTGCAAGAGGGAAAGGATATTTACTATATCACGTTCTCGCACAAGATGTCCGCGACCTTTCAAAGCATGGATCGCGCGATCGAAGTTCTCCTCAAAAAATATCCCGGGCGCGAGATCCGCACGTTTGATACCAAATCGATCAGCCTCGGGGCGGGATTTCAGGTGCGCTATGCGGCGGAAAAATACCGCGCCGGCGCGTCGATGGACGAGCTGGATGCTTATTTGCGCGAACTTTCGGCGCATACGGTCGTGTATTTTGTCGTAGACGATCTCGTTTATCTCAAGCGGGGCGGCCGCATTTCCGCTTTGACGGCAACATTCGGCAAGCTGCTCAACATCAAGCCCATGATTTCCATCATGCCGGATGGTTCTCTGCAGAGCGTCGGTAAGATCAAGGGAGCCAAGCGCGTCTTTTCTGAATTTATCCGTATCATGCACGAACACAACTGCAATGTCCGGGACTATCGTGTGGAAGTTTTGCAGGCAGATTGTCCAGAAACGGGCGACGCCTTTATTCGCGCGCTGAAAGAGGAGTTCGGAGACGGGTTGCAGATCGATTACCAGATCGTGGGGCCGGTCATCGCTTCGCATTGCGGCCCGGGAACGCTGGGGCTGATTTTTTACGGGGACAAATGATCGGAGCAGTACAATGTGCCGCATGAGCCGTGCGGCGGCCTGCCTGGTGTTGGCCGCAGTTTTCTTTTTGACGGCCTGCGCGGCATCACAGGCGGAATATTATGTCGGTTTTTCCCTGTCCTCGCTGTATGTCGGGGGAGAGGCGGTTTCGGCTCGTGAACGGGCGGCGGCCTCTTCGGCGATCGCCGATCTCCTGCACGAGATCGAGAGTCAGATCGGCGCCGACCGAGAGGACAGCGATGTCGCGCGCATCAATGCGGCCGATGCGGGAGAGCGTATCGCCGTCGGGGAACATACCTATGCGATCCTTACTCTCTGTAAAGAGCTGTTTGAAGAGACGGGAGGGGCATTTTCCCCGGCACTGTATAATTTGAGTGAGTTATGGGGTTTTACGCCGGATTTTGAAGGGCAATATTCTGTTCCGCGCGCAGAGCCGCCCGCAGACCAGATCGCAGCGGCAGTGGCTCTCTCCGATTTTGATGATATTATCTTGCACGAAGACGGTACCGTCTCAAAACGGCAGGCGGGGGTACGGATCGATCTGGGCGGCGTCGCTAAGGGGTATATGAGCGATGCGGCGGCGCAGCTTTTAGCGGAGCGTTTCGGTGATTCCGTGGATGCGATCCTCTCTGTCATGTCTAATTCTGTGCTGATGGGGCACAAGCGCGGCAGCAACGCTTCGCTCGGGTATACGGCTACCATTGAAAATCCCCGTGCCGTCGTGACGGCGGGCAGTGGGGCGAGTCAAGGCCTGTTTGTGATCGGTTTGTCCGACGCGGCTGTCAGTACCAGTGCCGATACGTACCGTTCGTATGTCTATGACGGGCGTATTTATTCGCATATTATCGATCCGGCAACGGGCAAACCGTCTGCCAACGGTGTCATCAGTATCATGGTCACCGTGCCGCGCACCGCATCCAATGCGGGCGCGCGGGCGGACGCTTATTCGACGGCCGGTTTCTGTATGCCGCTGACCGATGCGCTCGCTTTTTATGCATCGCTCGCGGAAGAACGGGGGATCGGAGCTGTCGTCATTACGGCGGATTGGAGCTATTACGTTGTAGGGGATTGCACGGCGCTCAATCGCACGGAATACGCGGCGCTCGTCAGTCCGGATACAGTCATCGAAGATATTTTTGAACGGGCGGAGATCGCAGACGCGCGCGATGAAGTTGTCGTCGATGCGCGCGAAGAAGAATATATCCGCTTTGTGGCGGAACGGAGCGGAGAATGAATCGCCGGGAAAAGATCGCGCGCATCCGCATGGGGAGATGGTTTGCGTGGGGAGATGTGATCGTCCTCGCGGCGGCTGTGCTGCTCATGGCTGCCTGCTTTTTGATCGCCTTCTATATCCCCAAAGAGGAAGGAGATTCCTTCTCTGTCTATTTCCGCGGTGAAAAGATCTTTACGGCAGGCATGGAGGAGGATGCGGAATACCTCTTCTATATAGACGGAGATGAGGGGATCGTGATCCCGTATACGGGAGCGGTCGATCGGAGCGACTATAACTTGATCCGCGTACAAGGAGGGAGCGTTTGCGTCCTTTCGGCAGACTGTCCGGATAAGACGTGTATTTATCTCGGCGAGCGTACCTGGGGAGAGATCCTCTGCATGGCACACGAAATGATGATCCGCGTCGAGGGCGGCGGATTGGAGACGGATATATGAAAAAGCATTTTTCGGCGCGGCGGATCGCTGTGCTCGGGGTCTTGCTTGCAGCGGCGAGCGTTACTTTTTTAATTGAGTCGCTCATGCCGCCGCTTCTTGTCTTTGCGCCGTATATTAAAATCGGTTTGGCAAATTGCTTTGTGCTCTTTGTCATTGTCTGTTTCGGAGCGGGGGATGCTTTCTTTTTTCTCCTGGCAAAAAATCTTTTGACGGCTCTCTTTACCGGCTGGTTTACGCTGTGGCTCAATTTGGCAGGCAGCTTTTGTGCCTATCTCTTAATGGCGGGGCTGTATGCGGCCTTTTTCCCGAAGGTCGGATTGCTCTCTGCAAGTATTGCCGGAGCGATCGTGAGCAACATTGCCCGCACGAGCGTGGCGGTCATTTGGATGGAAACGCCCTCTCTGTATGTGCAGTTGCCGTTTATATGTGCATTCAGTATTGCGGCGGGCGCCATCGTCGGGATTTTGACGATATTGTGTATAAAACATTTGCCGGAAAGATTGACAAATTTTCAATAATGCGGTATAATATACAAACGTGATGCAGAGATGGCGGAGCGGTCGAACGCGCACGACTCGAAATCGTGTTTACCCCCATAAGGGTAACAAGGGTTCAAATCCCTTTCTCTGCGCCAGGGCCAAATAGTAGACATATCCGACAGATATGTCTACTATTTTTCTGCAAGGACGGGCTTTCCTTCGTTTGCTTTTGGAAGAGACAGCAACAGGGAAGTCCGTCTTTTTTACGTTTCAACATTTTTAACACACGATTCTATTGCAAATACAGGCTAAAAATGGGTACGCGATGGGTACGTTTTTGTCGCGTTTTCTATAAAATTATCAATAATTTTCAATATTTCGGCGTATTTTTCGCGCATTATGGTATTTTTATCACTTTCCGAAATATCTCCGCGCAAAAACGTGGCGAGATCGAGCTGTTCCGGGTGGGTATAGTAGCGAAGAGTCGTCTGCGAGGTCGAGTGACCCATCCATATGGATACAGTTTTTACGTCGATACATTCGACGATCGCCTGAATCGTGCCGAAGCTGTGGCGCAGGTCATGCAGGGTGTAGTCGTCGATCTGACGTCGAAAAACAGTTTGCGCGACCGCACTGGAAAAGGGAAAGTAGCGGCCTTCGCCGTCGAGAAGGCGAAGAAGGGCGGCGGCTCGAGGAAAGAGCGGCATATGCCGGTTCGACTTCTTCGTCTTTTCTCCGGGCAAATGCAAGATCGAGTTTTCAAAGTCAACGTCCGCACGAGTGACGGCGAGGGCTTCGTTGCGGCGGGCCCCTGTAAGGTAAACGAATACGAGGTAGCACTTCTGCGGCAGAGTCGCGCGTTCGTCCGCAAACAGGTGTTCAAAAAACGATCTTTGGTCCGTAAAGGAGAGAGCGCGGCCTTCCTCCCGCTCATGGCCGACCTTGTCTAAAGGGGCGCAGGGGTTTGTTTTGATGACGCCGTCGGCGAGAGCCTTATTGAAAAGATTGTTCAGTAGCCCTTGGATGATCTGCGCTTTGCGCGTTTCCGCAAGCGAATGCAAAAATGTGTCGATGTCTTTCGGCGTGTAGGAAGTGATTGGCTTATCAAAGCCGGATTTGATCAGAAATTGAATGTTGTATTCGATCCCGCGCAAAGTCGATGCGGCGAGCTTTTGCCCCTGTTTATAAGGCAGATAGACGTCTTGGTAGAACTTCGACAAAAGCGGAGATCTTTTCTTTTTCGGCGCTTTTTTGGCAGAGGGCGCCGCGTGGGAGAGCTTTCCTTCAATTTTTTTACAGATCTCCTCGGCGCTATGGCCATACACAGAACCGAGGTACGGGTTCCGGAACTCCAACAGCCCGCTCGGGCGCTGGCGGATCGAACCGGAAATGTTCAGTTTCAGCAGCATGTCTTCGACCTCCTGAACGGGGTCTCTCGAAGTATCTGCTATATGGATGCCATTGTCGAAAGTAGGAGCCGCTTTGGATTCCTCCACGCCGCGTTGGTAGCCGATAGCGATCAATGTCGCTTTCGTCAGTTCTTCATTCGCCGTTTGAATCGTTTTAGCCTTCTCCAAGACGGTACGGAAGTACTCTTCCATAAAGTTGCTCATAATATACCCCCTTTGGTAAGAATTGGAAGTATATTATAATATGTCATGTATAAATACCGAAAGTATATAAATGGGGTTAGGCGATATTTTCTTCCTTTTCTTCATCTTCGTCATCGTCGTCGAAGCTGTTTGCAAGGGCTTCTTCGATGGCGTTGTCATCAAAAGCGACCGCTTCGCCTCTTTCAATGCTCAGTGTCTGGTTGTATTGAGCGGCAAGCATGGTGCGGTTAAATTCGGCAGCGGGCTGCAAGTCATGGACGATTTTTTCGAGCTCGTCTAATGAAACGCGGAAGAACTCTTTGCGCAAATTGACCTTATTTACACGTTTTGCATTCAATACGCGGTGTATGCTTGTCTCCAGTTCAGGGGCATTGTCTGAAAAGATAAAGGAATGTACATCGAAAGGGAAGGGCACAGAAGCATCGCCGAGCTCATTGATGCGTTCCTGCGGTTCCAAACGGCGCGTCATGCCGATCTTGAAGACGTCGTCGCCAAACGAGCCGAGGTTGCTGATCACGTATACATACCCGGCTTTTCCGTTCTGCAGCTTGGTGATCTCTTCTTTCTTTTCGTTGACGGAAGCAAGTTGCTTTTCCAGTTCGGCAATGCGTATGGTCAAGGCGCTTTCCTTTTCGACGCTGGCGGCTTGTAAACTTTTTTTTAAGGTTTCGATCTCGTTTTTATATTTCTCCTCTTCCTTCGCGATCTGCTTTTGCTGTTGTTCAAGCAGTTTGCGTTCGGCTGCCTCTTGGCGCAGTTGTTCGCGCAAGGCGCGCTGCTCCTCTTTGATTTGTTCTTTTTGGATATAGACCTCGTATTCGATTTTGACTTCTTGGATAAAGAGGGCTTCGATTTGGCCGATAAAGCGTACTAAAGTTTTGGAAATGGCTTGATTTCCGCTGGAAACGATTGCCATATATTTTGCACACATGGCTTCGACTTGAGAGGTAGCTTTTTCCAGTTTGCCAAAGTTCAGAGTAGAAAGGATGTTTTGCAGTTCCGCACGCAGGGCGATCACCATCAGCTGATACATCGCCGCAATCGATTTTGTTGTATAGCGTGATTTATATTCTTCTGCCAAAGCATCAATGGCCTTTTCCGTATCTTTGAATTTTTTACGCAGGTCCTTATAATTAAGGCATTGCAGCGGGGTTTGAACGGTAGGAGAGAGGCTATTTTCGAGCTCGCTGTTGATGTCGTCAATTTTTACAACATCCGGATCCGCCGTAGGGTTTTCGCGGTACTTGGCGATGCTGTATTCCATAGCTTTATAGAGGTCGCGCAGTTTAGAGACTCTCTTCGATTGTGACTCATACGATTTTTGGCTTTTTTCGATTTTTGCATCGAGAGCTTCCAGTCGGGCATATTCTTCCGCATAGTCATTTTTTGCCTGTTTTAAGGCAGACAGTTTGTCCGAAAGGGCGGCCTCGGCTTCATGACGGGCGTCCAGCTTGATCTTTTGGATCAAAGTTTCTTTGTTTGCGATTTGTGCGTCAAGGTTTTTGGCGTATTTTTCGCGGAGCGAGAGGGCTTCGCAATCGCGACATACGCCGTCTTCATTGACCTTTACAAAAAGTCCGCTTTTACCGCAAATCCTGCATTTTGCCATTTTTCATTTTCTCCTTTGATTTTATATTTACCGCAGCATCGGCGGGACGCTGATGCCGGCATTTTCTAAGTGTCCGATGATCACGCCCAGGATCATCAAGCGCTGGGCAGCATTCATCATTTTGTAGAGGCGGGCGTACTTGACGAACGTCTCATCCGAAAACAGATCTCCGAACTCTTTGACGAAGTTCTCCACAATGTCCGACTGTGCATCTCGCACGGTCGGACTTTTTTCATTTTTGCTCGGTTCACGTCCGAGAAGATAATCAACCGAAACGCCGAAAAAATCAGCAAGTTTTGCAAGACTCTTTTGGTCGGGTTCGTATGTTCCTTTTTCCCAATAGCTGTAGGTGCTTACGGCTATATCAAGCATTGTAGCAAT
>ERZ1643247.568-NODE-568-length-44292-cov-11.000520_pt1 | contig 44292 bp, 54 predicted proteins | sample MGYA00579264_ERZ1643247 | MGnify/ENA primary metagenome ERZ1643247 (study PRJEB29033, sample SAMEA4952262) | chicken gut metagenome | biome: Broiler Chicken; feature: Gastrointestinal Tract; material: Caecum | place: Ireland | collected 2018 | study: Broiler... | reverse complement strand
TATAAATAAAAAGATAAATCAAAGAGAAAGTTGCCAACGATTACTTGACAGTAACGCATAATGGGCCATTTCATGCTGAATATTGATTTCCAGAATTGCATATGCTATAATGCCGATAGGCTAAGAGATATAAAAAGTCCATTGTGGGCACAAGCGAAAACCCCGGAGATGCGACCTCCGGGGTTTTCTATACCTTTATTATGGCGGCTTAGACCATAGGCTGGTTGCCTACTTTTTATCGTTGTCCAGCCATTTGCAGATGAGATGGCTAATCACACCTGCCGCGACAGCGATAATAAGAGATATAAAAACTTCCATTGCAAGCACCCCCTTTCTGTCGCCAGATTTGGGGAGGCAACGAATTGATTATATCATAATCGCAACGCATATTCTACTTTTCCCCGCGCTCAAAATAACATATAGTGCTACGACATCGTACACGGCTCTATACCGGCTTTTAGCTTTTAGGCATATGTTAATATCTAAAAACGCCTATCGTTGGTCAGGCACATTTCGTCAAATTACGCTTATGATTTTTGGTGATTTTGTATATTGATTTTTTCTGCTGACTTGTTCCGCATTTAGAAGGGCTCCAGAGACCCCGGAGCCCATTGTGACATACTGTTTTCTGATTTGGAGGTGCCGTTATCTTATTTCACACGGATTTTTGTACCCGCATAGATAACATTAGCGTTCTTAATTCCATTCCACGACTGCAACTGACTTACGGTAGTGCCGTATTTCGCAGCTATTCCAGAGAGAGTATCTCCGCTCTTGATCGTGTAATACTGCGCAGAGCTACTCGCCCCTGAACCGAGCTTTTTGTTTACCTCGGCCTGCACAGCATTATAATCATAGCCTGCTGCCTGCAGCTTATTCTTTCGGTCATTTCCGTTGCCCCACTTTCCGGCGATTACTTCATCCGCAATGGCTGATACGCTTTTCTTTCCGCTTCCGTTTACGATCTTCTGTACCTCATCATATCGTGATCCAAGCGCAATCTTTCTGGTTTCCCCATTGCCATACTTTCCAGACTTAACTTCCGATGCCAGTGTAGATGCTGATGCCGTACTGATATGATTGATCATGTCCTGTACCTCATCATACCTAGATCCAAGCGTAGTTTTGCGCGCATCACCATTCCCGTATTTTCCCTGCATAACACCGACAACAAGATCAAGTGTTGATCCTGTTGGACTTGCCGGCTGAGATGGTGAAGCAGACCCGCCCGTATCTTCATGAGCGCTGTCGGGATTACAGTATTTCATCCATGCGTTTTTATCTCCATAGAACTTATTGAGATCCAGATTTCCGCTGTATCCACTCAGGCGTCCTGCCGAGCTATACTGTCGGATTGCGCAGGAATACGCCCCTTCATTCCACGGTGTGCCCTGATAACCCGTCCGATCCATATTTGCATACTGGGCAACCCACAATCCGCAATTCAGCTCTTCTGCAATTGGTTTTACCGCAGAAAGTCTCGACTGCTGCACATAAATCACCGGAGGAATGCCTGTTCTTTCAATGATTCTCTGCGCAACCTGTTTAAGATAGGCTTCGTTCCCCCACTGAGAGTTCTGATTAGACTCCCAATCAAGGCACATCATATATTTCCCGATCCAGTTCTTAATGTTATCCAGGTAGAAATCCGCTTCCCCCACTGCGCCTGATCCAGATATGTAGTGATATGTTCCTACCAGCTTGCCTGCTGCGGCAGCCTGCTCAACCTGACGCACACAATCAGGGGATACATAAGAATTGCCCTGTGTCGCCTTGCAGATTACAAAATCTGCCGGTACCACAGAGAGATTAATACCCGCCTGCCAATTGCTCACATCAATACCGTTCATATATGCCATAAAAATGCTCCTTTCAATCCTTGTGGACCGCGACGTTCCAATGACGTCCGCCGCGTGTCCAAATGTCAATTCTGTTACCATTGCGTACCACATGATCAACTTGTGGGCTGTTTATCACATCCCTGTACGCAGAAAAGGGGAGCGTTTCCTTATGCTCCCCCACTATCCTGTCAATCTCCTGATCCGTCATGCGTATAAACCTGCTGCTCCTGAGATCCGTTGATCTTCCCGTCATCCAAGAGGTCTTTGATTCCAACAAACCAGCTCTGGACAATCTGTTTCAGTGTAGACTCTGAGATGAAGACCTGCAGCCACTTAGGCAGGAGCCCTCTCGCCTGCTGAATTACCCACTCAAATTTCTGCTTTCCTGCTCCGGACTCATTATACAAGTGCTCTGCTTTCAGGATCAGCTCGTAGACATCATTCCGGATGCCGTCAAGTCCTTTCTGCTTCGCATACTGTACCGCGATCACAATAGTTACAACCAGAAGCACCAGAATTACGATCAGTAAGATCGGAACCGGGATCTGTTTCAAAAATTCTAATAATTCCATAATGTAAATCTCCTTTTCTTATATGCCCCTGAGCTTCATACAGCCCCGTGGGGCGCTTTTTCATTGTTGCATGAGGAAATATAGGGCACTGTCATTTACATTCCGATTTGAGTGAATATGTATCCGACAACAATGCCTATTACAGCAGTAATAACATAGCCAGTTACTTTTCTCCACATCTCGCCGTCTCTTCCTTCGAGCAGCTCCAGTCGGTCTTCCTGCCGGCTCTGAGACCTCGCCATCTGCTGTACGCTCTGGGCGAGCTTTTCGACGCTTGCTGTCAGTTCCCCGATCTGCCGGACTGTTTCTTCAAGCTCCGACAGTCGGTGGTTTGTGCGTTTATGCTCGTCCTCCATCCTTCGTACAAATTCCACGTGCTCCGCACGGGAAATCGGACCGTCCATACCCATCACCTCCTCTCTCCTCCGGATCGTCCTCGTCTGCATAGGGCCGACAGTAATACTCGATCAGATCCAGGTCTTTTTCTATTTCATCCAGTGTTTTCACCGGAGTGCCCTTCGCAATTAGTAAAAGGTCGTATATTGATGACCACAGTTTGCTGATGATCTGCAATTTTGTCATCCTGCTATTTCCTCCTGCCCCAAAAGATCTGGTAATACGGTTTCTCTTCCCCGAACAGTTTCCACCGGATTGCATCATCCAGGACGATCCCGACCCCGGAGACCAGGAACCATAATGCTGTGAACTGCGGGCAGATCTGTCCGAGTACGTTCCCCGGCAAATTGCTGTAGTCCCATATCCCGAGGCCGAGCCATAAATTAAAAATGCAGCCGAAGACAAATTCGACTGCCGTGATTGCAAGCGCCCCATATATCATCTGCTCTACGAGGGGAATGTCGTAGTCCAGGTTTTCGTTTATGCCCCCTATGGCAAGGAAACAGATCCCGCCGCAAATAAACATGCTCCAGTGTGATCTCCCCCGGATCAGCATCTCTGCGCAAAAATAGATCACTCCTCCGGTCAAAAACAGGATGAACAGTTCTAACAGTTTTTTCATTCTGCACCACCACCCATTTCTGCAACGTAGCTCATATAGTCAACCAGGACTTCGTTCTGGTACTCCTCCGGGATCTCGGCTCCCCAGGCGATGTTCTCCAGGTCGCTTGCCTTTTCCGCTCCTTTGATCCACATATTTAGGGCGTTACAATAAGTCGTGTTATAAGAAACATAGAACATCGCCGTATCTACGATCTTCTGCATGTCCGCCGGATTGAAATACCGGCAGGGCTGCCCGTCCTCGTGGTACTCCATTTTTTCTTCGCCCGCCAGGAGCTGCATCTTTTTCCCAAAGAGATTGATCTGGTCTTTCTCCGTGAGGCTGAAATGCTCCTTCCCGGTAGAGATGTCAACGTCTACTCCTGCGTAGATGGTCTTTTCGCAAGCCTCGCTGACCTCAAGGTATTTCCGGCGCCTCTGCTCTTCCAGGCAATACTTGTCAGCAAGCTCGCCCTCCGGAAGATCTGCGCATTTCTCGTACCAGTAGTCAAAATCCGCTGTTATCTGCTCCTGGGTGGCTTTCCCGGCAGTTACCATGAAATAAACCTCTTCCGCCGTGTACTGGCTCCCTTCCCCCTCCTCGATCCCAGGGACCGGCTCCTGTGCGTTCTTATGCAGATACACGTCCGCAATTCCAGTTGCTCTGGTAAAATACTGTATATCCTGGATCGGCTCAGGACTGTTTACGATTCCTTTCATTTCCTTTTGCTCCTTTCTAAGCCGCCATCAATTCCGGAATTTCTTTCCGGGGCTTTGCCGCTCTCTTTTTATCGTGATTGCTTATGAACTCCTTGCAGTATTCAACTATGCCGTCCGTTCCGTGTTTCTGGCACCACTTGTACAGGTCTGCGTTCTTGAACCATCCGTTATAGCTCATTACCCGGTGGGCCATCTGAGCCGTGATCGCCCATCCTCTGCGCCTATACTTCTGCACCTTCCGGAAAGCCCGGCGTGCTTTGAGGAATATGTGATCCCTAAGAACCGTAAACGTCCGGTACATCTTGAACCCCACCATATCAATATGGCAGCCGTGACGGACTCCGTACTTGTCCTCATAGTCCACATAAAAGAAACGCCATGACTTCTTAAACGTGATCTTAAGAAAGTCCCTGGCGTATTCTGTCAACTTCCGGTATGCCATCAGAATATACTTACGGTTTGCCCCTAACAGCAGGATGTCGTCCATGTATATCAAAATCCGGCGTATCAGTCTGACTCTGACGTTTCCATTTCTCCTGCTCCTCCGGGTAACGAACAGTTCATTTTCTGCATAATGGTACAGATAGCTCATATAGTAATTTGCCATGAACTGCGAAAGATAGGAGCCGATATTAAGCCCCTGTTTCATTTGCAGCAGCAACTGTGTTACAAGCCAGAGGAGAGGTTTGTTTTTGTTAATGTCACGCTCAAGCAGCCGGATCAGCGTTGGTATGCTGACGTTCTGGTAATACTTTTTCGCATCGCACTTGACAGCTACCCTCGTTCCCTCCGGATCTGTTCTGAGCCATTTGGCGATATGCTTTTTAGAGTATATCTGACCTCTCTTCTTGATTGATGCGGATTGGTACACGCCAACTTTCTTCCGGAACAACTCCTCCATGCACAGGACAGCTATGTGGTCGAATATCTGGTGTTCATAAGCCTCTACCTCTATGGTTCTTTGTTTCTTCTGCGACCCGTCCTGTATGATCTTTGTCCGGGTCGGCGGCAGTTTTAAATCACGGTTGTTTATCCTGCCGACAATTTCCAGTGCCAGATTGTGTACTGCCTGGCCGAGAAGATGCTTTTTCCCTGCTTTCAGAATGTCGAGTATCTGCTTCGGCGTATAATCACAATACCCAGAAAGCAGATTCCGTACATCACGGCGTTTCCACTTCCCGGTAAAGCAATTATGTATTGCCTGTTCCGCAAGTTTTACATCATTCACGACAACGTTTTTGCAATACGATTTCATGTATATCTAAACCTCCGATTAATATACCTTCTGAACCTCGAGACCTTTCGGTTTTACTACTAAGCCCACGCCGCACCCACTGTGTTACGACGTCCGGTTGCCCGGCGCTGGTGTGGTTAATTTTGTGACTCGCACAGGATGGTTTCCCATGTCCAGCGAACGTAGATGGTTCCCGGACGAAGTACGGCACACCTCGCAAAAATTAGTTCAGGTGGGCGAGCCGAGATGTTCCAGTTCGCATTCGAGAGGGAATTGTTCAGATTCGCAATCCGCAGGCCGGCAATCGTGCCATTGTTCAAATTGCCGAGCGACAGGAACTCCCAGGATACCGTAAATCCCTATACCATATCAGTTGTGCTTATTTTTACAGTTACATGAGGGGAGATCCCCTCTTTGGTGCTACGCACCTAAATTCACCCCCATTGTCTCAGCCCAGTCTACGACTGAGCCTCGCCGTCCAGTGTAGGAAGGGCGAGCCGAGAAGGCCCAGTACGCAACCGAGAGGGAAGCGTGCAGACTCGCAAGCCGCAGGCCGGCAACCGTGCCACAGGACAAAAAGCCGAGCGACAGGAACTCCCTCGTTCCGTTGGAACGTGATCCAGTATGGCAGGCATCTGCGTACCGCTTGGAGCTGTCTGCCCCGTATTTTGACGCCATCCGGATATGTGGGAAATTGATGTCATACCCAAGTTCGGAAATATACTTCCATGTATTTCCGGAATCAGGGATTGCATAGCCGACTTTCTTGTAATGCTCATTGATCGCCGTAGCGAACTGTGTACAGTCAAAACAGGTGTGTATTTCCTGCTCATAGGTGTCCTCTTCGGAGCTGTATACCCCGTTAAGGATCACATCCGAGCGCACAATATACTGCCCGAGCGCAAACTCGATACCGAGGAACTTGAACGGGTTCTTCTGGTTCGTATTGTTGTTCGGAGACCCGCACGTTCCCTTCACAGAGTCTGTGCTGCCCGTATACCACGGCATCGAGGTTATTTTACACGTCTCCGTCACATTGAACGGCACTCCGTCATTATCCACATAAATTGCAGTGTTTGCTCCATCCTCCAGTGCCTCTTTCTTAGTTACTTTCTTGCGGTTCACAAGGCTGTGCATATAAGAGTTTCCCCTGTCTGCACTTGCGTTTCCTCCCTGGTCTCCAATGCTGACCGTGGATCCGACCAGGATGTTTGCCGCCTGTGAGTTCGTCACAATAAATCTTTCCACGTTCTCTTCCGTAACAGCGGGCGTGTACTGGAATGAGTAACTCGTGCATCCGCTCATGATACTCTGGGAATGAAGCGTTGCAAAAACAATATGGAAGAGAGTTTCCCATATCTCAGCGTCTGCGCATGTCTCGCCGCAATACTGGGTTCCTCTCTTCCGGAAGTTTGTTATCTGGTTGTTATGCGATACGTTGTACACTGGGCTGTACCCCGGTAATGAATAGTAAGCCCCGTCATAGTCCACCGCCTGGTATTTCGGTATCAGCACATACGGCCTCACAGTCCCATCCGGGCGGATAGCGGCTGTATACGGGATGAATCCCTCCTGCCAAGAGTCCGTTACGGAGATCTTCTGTCCTTTCTGACCGAGAATACTTCCGTCCGGGTCAATGATTGTCCGAATATAGCCCGTTTTCAGAGCGATGCATACGTCTCCGTTGCTCCCGTCTGTCCGGAAAGTCGGTTCGCCTTTTACCGCCGTGATGTGAGGCTCTCCCTCTTCGTCCACATATCCGTTGCACTCAATTGGACGGAAAAGCGGGATCTCGTCATAAGGGTTCTCATTTCTCACGGTGTCCGTACTCGGGACCGGGTTGGGGATATCTGCATTATCGTCCTGTTTCGTTCCTGTTGGCACCATCGTATCGGCAGGATCAGCAAAAAATACTGAGTAGACCTTTCCGTCATAGTCACGGAAGAGCATCGGGTAGCAGTCATCCCGGATCAGCTCCGCTGCGTCTGCCGCCGCAGTCGCCTGCTTCAGAGCTTCTGCCGCCGCCTCTGTAGCGACACCTGCAGCACTATTGGCTCTGTCCCTCGCAGTATCCGCTCCCTGTGCCGCTTGGTTCGCTGTCTGTGCCGCCGAACTTGCAGTGCCGGCAGCCCGTGTTGCTGTCTGGGCTGCAGATTCAGCTGTTTCGGACGCTTCCACTGCTGCGCTTGTGGCCGCATTTGCTGTACCCGCCGCCTGGTTTGCGAGAGACGCTGCCTGATTTGCAGAATTCGTAGCCCCAACCGCGTCCTGGACAGCCTTTGAGATATCTCCTTCCACCTCTTCTGCACTCTGGATGGTCGCTTCGAGTTCCTGCTTTTTTGTCTCTGCATCTGACGTAGACTGGTCCACCGCTGTCTTTGCTTCATGGGCGTCTTCTGTGGCACTTTCCAAGTTTGTTCTTGCGGTATTCGCTGTCCCTGTCGCTGATTCAAGACTCTCCTCAGCTGTACCTGCATTCTCTATAGCCTGATCCAGGCTCGATTTCGCATTATCGGCAGCCTCCTTTGAGGCATCCAGATTTGCCTTGGACGTATCGGCGGCTTTCTTGGAATTATCCAAATTGGTCTTCGTGGTGTTCCCGGAAGAAATGCTCCCGTCAAGCGCTGCCTTTGCTTCCCTGGCATCCTCAATCGAAGTATCCAGAGCTGTTTTTGATTCTCCCGCCGTTTTTACAGAGGCATCCAGATTCGCTTTCGAAGTATCAGCGGCTTTTTTCGAGTTATCCAGGTTTGTTTTTGAAGTATTGGCTTCCGTTATCTTTGCAGTAAGCTGTGCAATGGATCCCTCGACTTCCTCTGTTTTTGTGTCGATCTCCTCCACCTGCTGTTCGACCTTTTCTGCGGAAGCGTCCACAGACTCCTTGATCTCCTGGTAACTCTCGTTATCATCGTTGATTTTCTCCATGCAGGAGATGAACGCCCCTCGGACTTCCTCTCCATAAACAGCATTCCGGAGCTGTTCGACTTCCTGTGATATATCTGCCATGATTTTTCACCTCCTACTCATCATCGATATTAACTTTTCCCTGTGTTTCCGGAGAGCCATCCGGTTCTTCAAACTGCCGTATGAGTTCCTCCTTCTCCTTTTCGTGTGCTTCCTGCATCTCACGGATTTTGTTCTCCAAGTCTCCTTTGTAGACCTGCATATCACTGGAAAGCTCCATTTTTGCCTCTGCCCTTATATCGCAGAGCAAGCCATCAAGAAGACTTTCAAACATAAAGACGGGCAGTGGAAACGCCTGCATAACATTTCGCACTGCCTTTGTAAGTGATGTCTTTGCATCAGCATACACAGAACTTAGCGGTTCTCTTGGCATCTCAATCTTTTCATTCTGCTCCATCTCTTTCCTCCTTCTGACCGACTGATATTTCAGCTGCGCCGATACTTCTGGATTCCTTTCTCACTGCCACCTCAGCTGACAGATCCGTTCCAGTCTTTTCCTCGGCTGTGTTTTCTTCATAGATAAATTTCTTTTCATCTTCAACCATCTTTGTCCATCTCCTTTATTCGTAATATGTCAAATCCACCAAAATACCATTTTTAAACCGCATCATTCCATTCGACCCCCACCTTTGCACTGTACCGTCGCTGTTCATTTGCAAAACCTGTACATATCTGATTGTCTGGGTTATGCCTCCATCTTCGAAAGACGGATTTATTAATTTCCAGCCATGCATATCAATATCGCAGCCGGCATGGAGTTTTCCTGCCGTGTAGCTCTCTACAGTTTTAAGCGCATATGTCCAGAACATTGAGTATGTGGACGCATTTGCCGTCTTCTTAGCCGCAAACGTCATATAAGCGCCCTCATATTCAAGGTCAAATGATAGGCCTCTTTTTGAGCTGTCGCCGGAATAATAGTTAGTTCCGATCCAGCCAACTTCATATCCGTCTCTCCAGAAATGATTTCCGTTCTGGTCGAATGACGCCCTTTTCTTTGATGTCGTGACGCCGTAATCGTAGATTTCTATTCGCCCGGCGCTGATCTGCACGTATTTACTACTGTTGTTAAATGCTACGATGACGGTGTTGTAATACTGTCGCAGATAAGAAGCGAAATCGCCTTTTTTCACTGTATTCGTGATATTATCGGCATTTACTTTTATAGAGGCGGACAGCTCATCTTCCGCATCCTGGGCTCTTTTTACCTCAGCTTCAATAGAATCATTCAGAACTGTCAGCTGCCCTTCCGAGAATTTCGTACTGTACCCGAGCACCTCTATATTTGTGATATAAACATCCGTTTGCGCAACATTGTTGTAAAAGTAGATGTACGTTGATCCAGTGGACGTTATATTGAAATCCAGTTCAAATTGCTTCCACGTGGTCGATAATTCTCCTACAGCTGTGTATTTCGATATTCCATCGAACATGCACCGAATCCTGGCTTTTGACTGGTCACCAGACGCACATGCTGCCCTGAACCTCACTTTGAAGGGTCCGGTTTTGGCGATATTATAAGTCTGCCTCAGATAGTACAGCGTTGTTGACGGGTTTGAAATCTTCGCACATACCCTGGAGCTGTAGGTAACTCTGGTCACATATGTTGTGTTGCTCCTGTACCATCCTGTAAACGATGTGCTTGGGAAACTTCCATTCACACAATAATCATGCTGTAAGTTTTCGTAAAGGTCTGATACTGTGGCAGATACAGAGCCTACTTCTACCTCAAACCTTGCATCCAGGTCGTCTATCAGTTCCTGTATGTCCCGGAGGCAGCGAATATTTGTGATATAGCATATATCTCCCGCCGCCCCGTAAACGGAAATAGAGGCTGTTTTGGCAGCCTTCGTAATCTCCACCGTCCTTTTGAAGGAATGGAACTCGTCTTTTGCATAAGAGCTGAAATACGTTGTTGTCTGGCTCCCTGAAAATCCGTATCTGATATAGCTCGGTCTCTGTGCAGTTCCATCCGGATATCCGGCCTCTGCTGATATCGTATAATTCCCCGCTTCTAGGGTTCCCAATGACTGGTTGATTGTGATAAGACCTGTGGCTGTAAATTGTACTTTCAGGCAGTTTGTGTTGAGCCATTCCTCTTCCGTAACCGTGGCGGCCGTTCCGGATACCGTAAAGGATGCCTTATCAAAGGTTTCGTGTTCGCCATTCTTTACGTAATTCCTCCGTGAAGCAATTTCCTTTGTACTTGATACCTGGAGGGCAATCCGATTTTCAATATTTGAGATTGACGTCTCTATTGTTTCCTTGGCCACTTTTACAGTTTCATCTGTGTACTTCTCCGCTTCTTCCTGAGCTTTAGCAGCCTGCTCCACAGCATACTCATTTGCAATTTTATTCGTTGCGTCCTCGATAGCAAGCTGATAAGCAGCCAGAGCCGAAGCATATGCGGTATAAGATATCCTGTACGCTGCCATATTTGTATTAGCCTGGCTGGCGGTTGTTGAATTCGCCACCGCATTGATCTTTTTTACAAGATCATTATATTTTGAACTGCTTGCAGATCCGAAAACTGCATCATATTTTGATTTCAGGTTTGACTTCGCCGTCCCAGAAAGATAGGCATTGTTGTAAAGATCGCTGTATTTTGTGTCAGCCTCTTTCTTTTCCTTCTCCACTGTCTGGAGTATCTTATTGATAGCCGCTTTCTCCGCTTCTGTAATAATTCCGTCGCTTGCTATGTGTACAACCTGTTTATCCAGATCAGTCAGGATGTCTGTCACATCGTCCAGTTCTTCCTGCGTTTCGGCGTAGAGATTTGCCGCATATTCTTTAGCAGCCTGCTCGGCCTGCTCCTTTGCTGTAGTTGACGTCTCTTTTATTTTCGTCTCAACCGATGTCCTGTACCCTGCATCTATGCTTTCAGCCACAATGGAATTTGCCAAGATCATTTTTCCATTGATTTTCCCGTCCATGGTAAGGGCAATCCCGTCAATCGGACCATCGTAGCCTTCGCTGTAATGTGCAAGGCCTCCCAACCCCCACCGCCAAAGGTTCTTCGCCTGACCTTTATAGTCCACGTCATCGGCCACAATGAACTCATTCGGCTCATGGATTGCATGGCCACTTGCTACTTGTGCATTTATTAGCTCTTGTGCGTCCCGTATAGCCTCCTGGAGGATTTCTGACTTGCTGGGTATAGAATTTATTACCTGCTCCATTTCTTCCGACCTGTGCTGATTTGAGGATGTGTACGTGCGGTTCTCAGTATCTTCGCCAAGTGTGATCGTGTTCTTTGCAAAATCTGTCAGATATATTTTCAATTCGGACACCGGAAATTCCCGGTCAAGTCCGTTTGGCTCTGAAATGCACCTAACCATCGAACCTATTTCGAACTCCTCAACCGTATCATCGGCAAGGTTCATATCTATGGCCTTCAATTCCAGCACCATCTTCTCAAACTGAGTGCTTTTCAGGTATTCCCTAGCTTTCGTCAGTAGGTTCTGCGGAACAGTCACATCATCCCAAGTAACTGTCTTCTGGATCCTCCCGTAGGTTGCTACTGCATTGTCGTCTGTCACATAGTCAACCCCACCGTTTACGCTTTCAATGGTCAGCCTCTGTTCCTTTATCGCTTCCAGAGACTCGTCCTGGTCTTCCTCTTCTAGCTTTGCTCCCAGAGGGATAATACATGTAGCAAGGTCGCTTGCGTCTATATTTCTGGAGAAATCCAGGAGGTTTTTTCCAAAGCGGATCGTCTGAGAATTTTTCTTATAGAAATCATCGTCATTCAGGTAGTCCAGTATGCGGAGTCCATTTTCTTTCCTTATGACCAAGTGCCCGCCGAGCCGACTCGTCAGCTTTTCTTTAAGAATTGTCCGGGTATTTTCCCAGTTCGAGTACCGATATAATGAATCATTCGAATCCGTCACGGTTACTCTTCCAAGGACAAATTGTTTTCTTTCCTCTACCTGGGAATTATGGACGTCAATGAGATCCTGCAAATATGCCCGGACTGAGTAGTTATGGTATACTTTCGGTCTCTGGATGCTGTCATTGAAATAGGCAAGCTCTCCTTCGACGAAAACTTTCTTTGAACCTGCACTGTCTTCGTCATCGTAAAGAACCCGCCCTGCAAATTTTTCAACACCGTCTTTATAAAAAAAGATATCGGTTGTCAGTTTCTGAACGTACTTGTAATATGGGTGTGTCGGGTAGACTGTAAATTCAGCCTGCCCGTTCACGTTATCGCCCTTCTGGTAGTATGGGCTGCCAAGCGTCAGAGCTTTTACTTTCGGATTATGGATTGTATATTCCTGATCCCCCACAAAGGCTTTTACTGTAAACATTATAGCGTCCCTCCTCTGTGTATGAGAGTGATCGTTCCCGATCCCTGGAAGAACAGCTCGTTCTTTCCTTCAAAAAGCTCGATATCGTACATGATATTCTCGCCTACTGCTATTTCAAATATGTAATTACGATACCTCACCTTCATTGCCGCATTTGATACGATCCGGAGAGTTTCGTTGTAATCCCACCCATCCAGAACCACGCTCTGCCATCCGGTCGTATTATTGATCTTAATATCGGATGTATTACGGATTACACCCTCAACAAAGTTGAAGGTGTCCCATTTCCACGGCTCGTTTGACGATGTAATATCCAGTTTGTAAGGATCGCAGTTGCATTCGATCGCAATTTCGGCCGTAACCTCATTGGTCTTATCGGTGCTTATGTGGCACCTTCCTGTGTAGTAATATCCGGAGTCGATGTCGATGACAATGCGCTTCTGTTTCCCTTCAATATCCCTGGCTATCCTGCTTATGATGTTCGTCCATCTCTGGTAACTGCAGTTCCGGGCATCAAAAGTAAATTCAAGGGTTCTCATTCCGTATTTTACTCCACCGTTCTGTGCTTCTGTGAGGTCGAGGGATCCATCACTCCCAGGGACATCCACGTATACCGTTTTTGCCTCTGGTATACCGATTTTTACTTCTTTGAGCCTGAGGCCCCAATCCGTATATGAGTGCATATCGTCAAAAGATACACCGATTTCTGCATTTCCCGGCATAATCAACCCCCTCTCTTTTTATGCGTATCAATTCGTGCAAAATCTTTATCCACAGTCGGTACAACTGCGTGTCCAACCTCTTCACCTTCAAGTTCAAGGTGGACATGAGTCTCACCCGTAATCTCTACTGCTGTATCTCCACTTTCAAACATTCCGTGCAATTCTTTTTCTACTTTATACGTAGCATTTGCGCCCTTGTCAAAAGCGATCCTTCCAGTCTGGAAGTTCACGGCAGCTTTCATCCTCTCAGCAATTCCTTCTGTGTCAATACTATTCATAACCGTATCTGACATCCGCTTTCCAGCTGCTGCAACCGCTTTCTTCCTGTTATCCATTCCGACAACCATACCGTCTCCGGTATATTCACCCGCTTCTATCGTCGCCTTTGCCGGGGAGTTGATACCAAGGGTACTCTTGATCGCTGATAATGCACTCCGCGCAAGGCTTGCCGCTGCATTAACCGCGCTTCTGATCGCGCTTGTGACGCCTCCGCCGAATCCGGCACCGAAATTGTATCCGGCGCTTCGCGCGCTAACGGACTGTAATCCCCTGTATCCTTCCGCCGCCCTTGCGATATATGATGCGGATGATTGCGCCTGTGCACTCCTGTTCCTGATCGCATCAGCAAACGTCTGGCCAAACGAACGCCCTTCTCGATCAGGGCTTATGCTCCCGGCTCCTGCCCGAGCCGATTCAGCCACCGATCGTCCTGTAGTGTTCAGTGTCTGGCTGATCGCGTAGATTCCGTTCGACAGCATTGTTCCGAAATCACGGCCTTCGCCTGTCGGATCTACACTCGCCGCGCCGGTCCGCGCAGACTCAGCAACCGTCTTTCCGGTTGAATTGAGAATTCCGCTTATTGATCCGATCCCGTCTGACAGAAGTGTGCCGAACGTCTTGCCTTCTTCCGTAGGATCAATGCTGCCGGCTCCCGCTCTTGCCATGTCAGCAATCGATTTTCCTGTCAGGTTTAGGATTGTTCCCATCGCACCGATTCCAGAATTCAGCAGCGATCCGAACAAGTTTCCGGTTGGAGTCGGATCCACACTTGCCGCTCCTGCATTTGCGGAATCAGCATTTGTTTTTCCTGCCAGATAGGAATTTTCCGTCTGTGACAGGGCACCTCCACTAAAAAGTGAAATCAGCGTTGCTCCTGCTGTTCTTGCCCCTTCCAGAACGCTTCCATTTGTCAAAGAAGTCAGGAAGGACTGCACCACAGTGGATCCTGTTTCATTTAAGCTCTCCTGTCCCTCTGACAATCCTTGTACAGCTCCAGGCCATACCTGTGCGAATATGCGGGCAACAGCTCTCGACGGTGAGTGAACCTCCAGTACTTCCGCGAGTGCATCCAGATACGAAATTCCCATTTCGTCAGCCTTTGCAGCCACTTCATCTCCGAACTCGCTTCCTTCAATAGCACCTCTGACGGCATCTTCGAATTTGCTTCTTGTTTCTTCGTCAAGTCCGGAAAGTCCTTCTATGAATCCGGCAACGGCGTTCCTTGACTCTTCGCTAAGCGATCCGGACAGTCCTGCCAATGCTCCAAGCATCTGAGGATTAATTTCTTCTGCAATTGCAGCCGCGCCGCCTGGCATTTTAGACAACTCGGCGAGATATGCCGCAGTCGAGTTTGCCATCTCGGCAACTCCGGCATCTCCAGCTTTTATTGTCCCATCTTTAATTGCCTGCCCCAGCTGTGCCATATTGTCAGTTGCGGTCAAAACAATCTTTTCGAACTCTTCATCCGCAACTTCTCCATATCTCGTGAAGTTCGTCTGCAGATTAAGAAGAGCTTCGCTCATTGCATCTACGTCTCCGGATATAATCGCTGCAGACAGTCCCTCGTACTGCTGGATCACCGACTGATATCCTTCATACGTGGATTTTGCTTCTTCTGTTTTAGAAACAAGCCCTTCATATTTTGTCGACAGCCCTTCTACGTTGTCCATTGCGGCTTTTAGAGCCTCGTTCGTCTCTACCGTAGCAGTTCCGTATATTTTCGCTTCTTCTGAGGCTTTTGCCTCTAAGTCGCTAAGAGTTTGCTTCGCGGTAGCCAGATCAGCCGATACTTGATTGCTCTCTTTCGCCACTGCCATCCATTCATTCAGCTTTATCGTGCTCTGCTGCACGGCTTCCTGATAGCTCTGCTCCATTCCGTCAAGGGCGGCCTGGGCGCGCTTTGTCTCAATCAGTTCCTGAATAGCTTCTTTCTGATCTGCATACCCCTGCACAACACCGTCTATAAGCTCCATCTCCACGCCAAGAGCGGAAGACAGCTCTCCTGTTATGTATGCAACTCGGGCTTCATATCCCTCTTTCACCCGGCCATTCGCATCAACAAGTGTTCCCAGCTCTGTCCACAACGCGTTTATCGCGTCCGTCTCCTGCATTGATGACTGTACAGAATCCTGCATAGATGTCTGGAAGTCTTCTAACTCTTCTGCACTCTGATCTATGCTTTCGCATAGTTTCTCCTGCTCCTCTGATAGCTTCGCCGTCTCTAACGTCTGCTTTTCAGACACCAGATACAATGCTCCTATACCCGCCGCAAGAGCTGCAACCGCAGTAATTACAAGACCAATCGGATTTGCAGACATAACCGCATTTAATGCAGTCTGAGCTTTCGCCCATAGACCAGTAAGTGCAGTTGTAGCCGTAATCTGACCGTTATACACTCCCATGAGAGTCTGGCGTATCGTAAGGCCGCCATTCGTAGCCACAAGTTGGAGAGCATTCGCTTTTTCCATTGCAGTCATAGCGGCTGTTGCCGCCGCATTTGCCTTTGCCTGAACTGACAGCGCCTGCATTACCGAGCCATACGTCTTAAACGCTGCTGCCCCGGATACAGCAAGTGGAAGAATAAGATCCATGTTCTCTGCACACGCATCCAGAGCCTTTGTGAGCGGCGGGAGCGCTGTCTTCGCAAGAGATCCTGCAACATCAGTAATATTTTCGAATATTCTTACGACTGTCTCCCCTGCTCTCTTAAGGCCGCCGTTTTTCAATGACTTTGTAATATCATCTATGGCATCTTCTACCGGTTCCGACAGTTCCTTCGGGAGCATTTTAGCAAGCCCTCCTGCCAGAGAGCTTGCTATATCTACGCCCGAATTGTAGATCTTATCTCTATTCTTCACTATGCCATTGAGGAACGCACTCACAGCATCCGCGCCTGCATCGGCAAGTTTCGGGGCCTGCTCTGCAATGCCAACCGTCAGCTCTGCGAACTCTTCGCCAGCTTTCTCTACGGCCGCTTCTATCCCTCCGCTTCCAAGAGCGTCTGAAATAGCATTAATGCTTTCCGTAGCCTCCTGAGCAGCGTTCTTTAATGGATCCGCTATGTGTTCGTAGATCTTAATTCCAAGGCTCTCAGCAGATCCACTTAATTCTTCGACAGCGCCTTTCACGTTATCCATCATCGTATCGGCTGCAGCCTTAGCCGAGCCGTCGCACTGCTCATATGCGGATGCCAGGCTTCTCAGGCTGCCCTCGCCCTCATTGATAAGGGCGAGCATACCTGACAATGCTTCCTGTCCATACAGTGTCACAAGATAGTTGTTCTTCTGCTCGTCTGTCATTCCTTCCATCGCAGAACTGAGCATTCCGACCTGATCTGACAGTGACAGCATTCTACCTTCTGAATCATAGAAAGAGACACCCAGTTCATCCATTGCCTGCTGCATATCAGCTGTTGGTTTTGATAACCTCGACAATGCTCCTCTCAAGGTTGTTCCTGCCTGCGATCCCTGTATGCCTGCGTTCGCCATAAGGCCGATCGCCGCAGCAGTCTCTTCAAGGCTTATTCCTGCCGCCCGAGCAAGTGGAGCAATGTACTTCATCGCCTCGCCTGTATCTGCAACAGATGAATTTGTTCGGTTCGCGTTCTCGGCCAGAACATCCGCAACGTGTCCAGCCTCAGACGCAGCGAGTCCGAATCCTCGCAATGTAGAGGCGGCTATATCAGAGCTATTCGCAAGGCTTTCACCGGATGCAGCCGCCAAATCCAACAGGCCGGGCATGGCATCCATGATCTCGCTTGTCGCAAAACCGGCTGCAGCCAGATTTTCCATTCCTTCTGCGGCTTCCGATGCAGAAAAGGAAGTATCCGCTCCAAGTTGGATAGCCTGATCTTTCAGCTTTTCAAATTCTGCGCCGGTTGCTCCTGATATAGCTTTCACTCGGGACATTTGAGCCTCGAAGTCAGCACCGGCTTTTATTGCCGCGGCTCCAATACCCGCGACAGCAGTCGTTCCTCCGGCAATCGCAGTAACAGCAGCTTTCAGGCCTGTTTTTGCTGTATTCGCGAGCGTCAGGATGCCTTTCTGGAACCCCGATGTATCAATCCCTGTGTCAAATTTCAGTGTGCCATCATAAGCCAATGTTCTCACCTCACTTCTCGGCTAAATCATCGGCTCGTAATGGCTCTACTTGATCTGTTTACCGTTTTCTATTTTCAACTCAAAAAAGGCGTGACAGTTCCTTCCCTTGCACGGGACCATCACGCCTTTGCATTCCGCATCATCATTGTAGTATAGCGGCATTTTATATCCGCATTCCGGGCACGTCACCCTTTCAAGGGGATTTCTTTTTCTTACTTCTTCAATCTCTGTCACCCCCTATAACAGCCCTGTAAGATCTCCGCCGTTCATAAGCGCGTCTGTGATAGCTTCGTATTTCTCACGCTCGCCATCAGGGATCGGCAGAGCATACATTCTCTGCATCTTTTCATAAAATCTTCTCTGTTCCCGAGACATTTTGCTGCTTATTTTCATGCCTCTGTATCCCATAATCTTTACGATCTCCTGATCTTCCGAGAGTCCATGGAACATTGATTTGAACTTCCACCAGTGCAGGTATTCAACATCTTGCAGGTCGATCCCGTACTGCGACAGAAATGCTGAGTAGATATAATCATCGTCATGCTCATACGAATAGATGCGATTTACACCGCCATCTGCTCCAGAATCCGGATCATTATCCTTCCTCCACTCTTTTCCGCAAGAATAAAACCAGAGAATCTGATCAATCGCCTCGTCCACATTAAACGGACGGTCACCATAAAACATACGCAATGCTGTAACGATCTTCTGAGCATCATCCACAGTATCATCCTGCATCATCAGCTCAAACAAAATTCCAGTACGGAAATTCGTCTCAATCGGAACTTCCGCACCGGATATCATCACTGTCTTCGGGAGTTCATCAATAAGCATATTATGATTCATTTCCAGTATCAGCTCCCGGCTCCTCATTGGTCTGCTCAGTTGTAGTAGGTCTGGGTCTTCTCTTCTTTTTCTTCTTATGATCCTGCAGCTGCGCTCTTCTGGCGGCCCTGTTCGGAGAGTATTTTTCATTCGCTGCTGTGACATTCTCTTCAAGCTTCTTCGTTTCATCCACGATAAGGCTGAAAGCATCTGAATGAATTTTCAGATCAGCTTTTCCATTAAACAGCTCCTTAGCTGTCCCCTCTCCAAACACGCTGTCAAAAAATTCATCAATAATCTGGCACTGGAGACGGAGATTTTCATGGAGGCGGAGACCCTTGAAATTCTCATTGTTCCCCATCATCTCGATTACCTTGTCATTTGCATTTTCATACCGCTCTACAAGGTCAGCATCGTACAGGTTAAAATCAATCTGAACCCCGTTAATGTTTAATATGCTCATTGTGTTTCCTCCTTAGCTTAAGCCGCAGCGCCAGTCGCTACAAACTCTTTTGTCTGTGTATTGAACGTACCGTCTACCGGATCTCCTACGGCATTCAGATTGCCCGACATCTCCTGTTTGTTCTCTCCAGTGATATCAGTGACCTCGGCGGATACAACGAATTTTCTCGCTGCGAATGTATTTGCAACCGGTGAATCGGCCTGCTGCGCCTGATCCCACAGCTCTACTCTACAATACTCAAATTCAGCATCTTCACCGACCAAGTGATTCCTGCCGACCGCATAGATGGCATTCACTGCCGCTTCTGACGGGATCAGATGTGTAGTGAACGGGAACACCGATGTATACTGTACGACAGATGACGATGCCGTGGCTTCATTCACATATTTCACAGACTCACTTTCGGCTCCAAACTCTTCATCAAGAGTGGTGAATCCGAATCCCATGAGCTCCCACTGCGGTTCTTCTGTCGTTCCAACATTCAGATAATCCGCGTACTGATGTCTGTAAATTGCTCCTTTTTTCATCTTCTTTAAGCCTCCTTGTAATAAACTAACCGCAAAGGCAACTGATACCTTGCGGTCTTCATATCTGCGTTAAAAATATAGCCAGGGGAAAGAACCTCCAACGTGTCGGGTTTCATTCCCTCTGGCAGTTCCGGCAGATTTCCTTTCTTGCTCTGCTCCTCTACCCATGCCGCAAATTTCTCGTAGAACTTTATGTTCTCAATATTCTGCAGCCGGTCCATATCGTAATATTCGCGAGATCCAAAGCTGAACTGGTACTGCCTGATTGAACTTCCGTCAACAAAGTTCTGTACTATCGGGTCAAACGTACCGGTCTCTATTGTGTACTCAACCGGATCAGGTCCCAGCGCATCCACCCTGAATACGCCATCTTTCAAAAGAGGGCATTTCATAAAGTATTCGCTGATTCCTTCTATGATAGTTTCTACCGCCATTCCTGCCTCCTTAAATCTTGTCTGCGCCTCTGAGAATGTCGTCCTTTTCTTCTGTCTTCATTCTTTCAAACCATTTTGCGCCTCGGTTTCCGTCATAAGGTCGGCTTTCCGCTGTATTGTAATACTGCGGTGCCGCATATGGAGCGATATAATTCACTTCTCCGCTCCCAATCTCGGTTCCTAGCTTCCCTGATTTTTCCAACATTCCTGTGTCGATAGGCACTCTCGGGCTGCAGCGTCTTAATACTTCTGAGTCAACATATTTCTGCTTCCTGCTGAAGCTGTCGTTCCTGCGTGCAGCAAAAGAAGGATTCCATTGCAGCTGTGCTTTACCGTTTGCGGTCTGAAATATGCTGCCTCTCGGAGTGGTAATCTTCTTCAAAGACATTACGATCCTCCTATTCTCCAGTGCTGTGTCGCTCTGGTGCCTCTCACTGTATTGTCTGCATATTCAGTGACTGTCGCAAAGTCCTCATTCAGTTCTCTCAGACTTTTCAGATCTTCCGGTGATACTTCCGTAATCACTCCGCTTCGGAAGCTGAACGGATCAAACTTCCATTTCTTCGCATCCTCGTACTGCTCTTTTACTACATATGCTCCCTTCTGGATTGTCCAGTAACTTCCTGCCTCTTCGTCTGACAGCTTTCTATATTTCTCTTCACTTATGTAGGTTCTTCCACATTCTACAGATGCATCCACGGGTATTCGGATGATATACCGTTCGCTTTCCGACCGGTCGTTTCCGGAAGGTGTCACTCCTTTTGTGTCATACCAGAATACACCGGAAATCTTTGTCGCAAAAAATTTTTCGCGCCGGTCTGCACCAACGCGAAGATTAAAAATCGTGATATCAGCATTTTTTATCATAATCTTTCGACCATCCTCTATACAGAAGGCCTGTATTCGCCAAATATGACTTTACCGAACTGAACATTTCTGATCTGAACTCAGGATCTTTTTCTACGTCACCGTAACTGACAGAATATCCGTCGTTGCTCTCTGATTTGACCGCATATGCATTCTTTTCTTCCCGCAATGCCACCGTGTCGGCTGCATTGCAGATAGCATCTTTCACGCAGTCAGGAATGCTTTGGAGTCTGGCGATCCGTCCGAATGTCACTCTGTCCACAAATGCTTCCGCGAGCTTTTCAATCCTCTTGAAATCCGTCTCAGAAGCAATCTGTTTACCGCGGTAATCATCCTGGTAATACTTGTAGTCCACATACGGCCTTCTTACATCCTCCTGATCCATTTGAACACTCCTTTTTGATATTTTATATGGCTACAAAGAAAAGTCAGCTTTTCTCAGCTTTTACGCTGTTTTCAGCCTTTGTAGATTTCTTTGCGGATTCTGCCTTAGGAGTGTCCGCGTCTTTCAGTTTCTTTACTGTATACCCCATTTTCTTGTAATACGGCACTTTACTTTCGGGGATTCTGCATTTCATGCCATCCTTCGTTGCTGTATACATCACTCTGCCTCCTGTCCTTTTTCCTCATTATCGCTTGCCTTTGCTTTCGAGGGCTTTTTAGCAGCGGGCTTTTTGTCCTCTTTCAGACCAGCGATCTCCGCTTCAAGATCGGCGATCTTCTTATCTGCATCCTCGGCATATTTCTCAGCCTCTTCGAGCTTCGCTTTCAGATCGGCATTCTCCGCCTCCAGGTCAGCGATCTTCTTTGCTTTATTTTCCGGTTCGAAAATGATATTTCCTTCACCGTCTTTGATTGTGTAGCCGAGTCCCGAATACTCTTTTATGCGGCTTTCAGGGATCCGGAGAACTCTGTTGTTCTTCCTCGCTTTAAATACCTTTTCCATTCTTTCTCCTTTCCGCGGAGGCTCTCATTAATTGAAAGCCTCCATCATCTTTCTGTGATTTCTTTATCAGCCGCCTACTCCCGGAGCAGCGTCAGGCTCAATGTTGAACGCGACCGCATCTGTTCTGTGGGGAAGAAGGAATACATCCTCGAATGACTCTTCAAAGTAGTCCCATTTTCCTTCTGATCCCGCAGACGGCGGATCGAGCTGTGCAAACTCGTAAGAGATCGGAGTGATTACAGCGTCCGGATGCACCAGCATCATATTGATCTGCTTTGCTTCTTCGTCAACTTCCCATCCTTCTGTGAAGTCATACAGTGTCTTCATCATGTCAGACGGAACAGACGGCGGGATCTTCACTTCATCGATAGATGTGATACCGCGCTTGATCGCATCAGATGTTTTTGATACATCAATATTGCGATAGAACTGCTTCGCGTTTGTAATCAGGGTCCTTGTTGCCGGTGTCACGTACAGGATGCGCCCTGATCTCGGAACTCTCTTATCGTCCATCTCCTCCATCATTTTGTCGAAGACTTCCAGAACGTTTTCCGTTGTCAGAGCTGTTTTATCAGCCGTCTTGGATTTTCCTGTCCAATCCGCGTACAGCTTTGAGATCAGGTATGCATTCATCTCCGGGAACTTCTGCTCCTGGTTGAATACCCTCGTGATATTTGCGATAGATGCCACCTGATTTGTTTCGTCGATATCGCGCGGATGGACAAGTGTGCTCCATGTTCTGTGGTTTGCTAACGTCAGCGGAGTCCACTCATTGTTGTAGTTGCGTTTCTTGGTTCCGATCGTATCTCTGTTGCCATCGACACGGCCGCTTGTCGTAATTGTCGGAATCTCAATCACCTGAGAATTAACCCAGCGATATCTTCCGTTGTTCGGCGCTGCGAACAGGTCGCCGAAATACAGGACATACGGAAATTCCTGCAGAAGCGCCTGTAAATACTGTGTTGCATAGTTAAGTGTTGCCATTTCTTGTTACCTCCTGTTTATTTTCTGCTTCCGTCAGGCTGTGTCAGCCTTGAAAATCCCCAGTCAAAAAGAGAGCCTCTGTCATTCGGCTTAGTCTCAGATCCGGAACCAGATCCCCTTGAGAAGAACGGGGGCTTGTCCTTTCCTTCGCCGTCTTTCCCGTCCTTTCCATCATCATCAATGACAAATGCGTTTTTATAGTCATCACTCTCCATAAGCGTCTTCATAAAGTCCGCAGCTCCTACAAGCGTGTCATTGTCATCGATCTGGAACTTTTTCTCTCTAAGTTCATCAAGGATACCTTTCCGAGCTGCCTTAGAAGAAAACTTATATGCAGACAGGAGCATATCCTCTGCGTGTTTTCTTTTCTGCGCATCCAGCTGATTTCTGAGATCCTGAGTATCTTCGTTATACTTTTTCTCCCAGTCAGATGCCTTCTGCCTTACGGTTTCGATATCCTGGTCTTTGTCCTGGAACGATTTGATCTGAGCATTTGCTGCATCAAGCTGTCCTCTTACGCCTTTCAGTTCAGTGTTTTTCGCATCGAACTTTTCTTTCGAGACATACTCACCGGCTTTCAGGTCGACCACCTGAATATCTTTATCCGCGTCGATCGCCGCTTCCAGTTCTTCATATGTCATCGCCTTAGGCTCTTCTCCATCTTTCGGGGTTCCAAAAAGTTTCTTTAAAAATTCGTAAGCCATCTCTGCTTACCTCCTTCGCTGATTTTGTTTAGATTCCGGTTCACTCCGGCACTGCTATCGTGCATTTATATCCCAGCACGCAAGGGAAAGAGGCGGTTTATATGCCACGCCACACGGCAAAGAGGCAGTTTATATGCCATACCACAGGGCAAAACAAAAGCAGCGCATTCCGTCAGGAATACACTGCCTTAAAATCAATAGATACGCTCTCAGAATATGCCTGCGAGCTTCTGAACGTCTCAGGAATCCCTTTTATGCGTTCAGACGTTAATTTATTAAGCTATGCTCATAACCCTGAATACAGGGCGCATACCGTTTCACCCACGGTCGGGAGATATCAGGATCACCCCCTTTCTACTGATAACCGCTTGCCGTCATATACGATAACATCGCCGATCTCTGCGACTTCATGGTTCACTTTCACCCCTTTCATCTGCACTGCACCGTCCACCAGATGGTACAGTAGCTTTATATTCTGTCCGTCAATGCGAACAGCCAGCCATGCAGGGGCTAACCATTCAGCATCTCTCCGGACCGTGTATCTTCGCTTATGCTTTTTCTTCCTGCTCACATTCATCATCTCCTGCGAAGATCCAGTCATTCGCAAGCATATCTGTCTGTGACGGTGCCCACGGCACTACACCTTTTGGTGCATCCGGGTTGTCTGTTACAAGAGCGCTCGTAACAATGTATATATACGGGAGTGTCATCTTGCTGTGTTCATCCGGCACCTGCATTTCAAGATAAATTCCTTTTCCATTCCAGCCTTTTCTCGCAACTCTGTACCCACGTTTCAAGTACTTGATCGCTTCTCCGAATGAGAAAGCAGCCTCTCCGCCAAGCTGGGGACAATTTTCTTCATCGGCAACGATCCATTCATCAGACAGAAGATTTTCCAATGTGTACTCCACTCTGTCCGTTTCGCGGATATCAAGCTCTTCTCCGTCCTTCGTGTGCATCATTACCGTTTTCTTCTGATCGTCCCAGTACCAGTATCCGCCCCATGACGGCAGCTTCACTTTCGCTCCGTTCTTCATATGCTGCAGAGCATCGTCAAAGAGCATTCCATCCAGCGATATGGTGAAATCTACTCCGGTGATGTAGATGTCTGCACAGTTCGCATGAACCAAATCGTCATTGTAGGTCTTATCTATGTATGCAAGCTTTTCTTCCACGTTCGGATTTATGATGATCTCTTCCTCGCCTCCCGGCATATGGATATTCAAGCTGATGCAGAGGACTTCATTTCCCGCGTTTACAAGTTCCTGATGTTTCTTGAATAATTCTGATTTTTTCATGTTGCATTTCCTCCTTGAATTTTATTTTATAAAGCCGTTTCCGGTTTCATACTGTAAGCACATCGCCAGTTCTTTTGACGTCCTGAGAATCTGATCATATCTGATCTGGAGCAGAAGATGTTCTTTCTCGGAAGCCTTTGATTTTTCCAGTTCCACCTTCAATTCTTCTATCTGAGCTCTCATACTATCATTCTCATCTTTTATTTCGTAAAATTCTTCCTCTGTCATTACGACTTTTCCGTCTTCATTCAGGTATTTTTCTATATGCATATCTATTCTCCTTTCTTCGCCGCCCATACTGCTTTCCCTCTGACAGACCGGTTGAACGATACGAGATTTCCATTCTTGTCCAGAACAGCCGTGACCTGTGTACGTTCGTTCTTTATCCTTCTGTTTGTATGGTTGCAGAAATCTTTCATCTGCCGCTCTTTTTCTTTCAGTTTCACAGACTCTTTTACAAACTCTTCTCTCAAATACATCACTGTACTTTCATCTTTCGCTTCACTCATGTAAGAGTCATACGATGCCAGAATCCTCTTGTATTCCCTTATGCTTCGCTCGTATTCTCTCTGCTTCTGCATACATTCATATTCTGTCAGACGCTCTCCGTTATATTTGAACTTTGCCCTCTTATATTCATTCAGATCTGCTTTCGTGTATGCCGGCTTTGATATTCCCGGCCAATACGGATAGAAGCTATGCCTGCAGTTCCAACCGCAGAGCCCTGCGCCTGTCCCGTATCCCGTAAACTCAGCAAAGTTCGGATAATCAGGTGTAGATCCGTCAATCTTACATATCCTGCCCTGCCATACAGCGTGTGATGGTCTCGCTCCCGGATGGGCTGTCGTCTCGTAGTATTCAGCTCCGAGATCCGCTGAGTACAGCTCAGTCAGCTTACCTGCTGTCTGGTTTACTCCCGTCAGAACTGCCGTCCTTATCGCCACATCGATCTTCGACTGGTATCCGCTGTCATATAACACATAGGCACCAGTTTTCGCCGTAACGCGTAGAGCCTGTCTGATTGCTTCCTGATATGAAAAAGCACCGGACGTTACCTTCATATAGGCTTCGTTCAGTGCTTGTATGTACTGTTGCTGCGTTGCCGCCGCTGTCGTAAGTGTCAGGTTGCTTATGTCTCCTTTGCACTTCTCAGCTGCTGCTTCCATCGTCCGCTTCATCGCGCCGGATAGAACGATCTCAGACTTTTTGATCTTCCCGGCTTCCAAAAGCGGGGCTGCATCATTCATCATGCCTTCGATACCCGCATCGCGGAACATGGCAATAATTTCTTCCTCCGAACGGTCCGTCAACTTACTGACATCTTTTACGACATCATCTATTAATGCTCCGGACTGTTGCGCTTGTTTAAGCTGCCATTCAGCAGATGCCGTTATCTTCCCCGTCTTCGCTATCCTCCTGGCCACATCCTTCGCAATCTGTTCGTTGAGGATATCACACATTCCGAGGTATCCATCCGTAAAACTGTTTAGATATTCCGGCGTAAGCATCCCATCACCTACTCTTCCTGCGGGAACATTCTCCTCTGATCAGGCATCATAGCCGCAGCCTCTTCTTCTGAGCATCCAAAATACCATGCTAAGAAAAGTTCCGGCTTCAACTTGTTGGACACCACCATACTCCACCGTCTCTGATATTCCATATCGGTATCCTCCAGTATTCCGTCACCCCATGTGCAATTGACTTCAACTTCGCTGTCAGGTGCCATCTCATACAGAATCGCCAGTGTCCTCATTGCATACGCAAGGTTCTCGAAACCATCCTGCCACGCTTTCTGCATTGCATTGACTGTGTGATAACTTCTTTGCTTCGAGGTCCGGATCTCATATGCCGTCTTCTCAATCTCAGTAGGCTCTGACAGTGTTCCATATGCCAGCCCGACAAGGAACTCTATCTTCATAAGCAGCTTGTTCAGCCCTTGAAACTGTGCTTCATATCGAATCGTAGGCCCGTATTCCTGCAAGAGTCCGCCTTTGGTCTTGTCCACATTATCAAAATCAAATGTGCGGAACTGCCTTTCTTCTCCGTTCGGTATGATCGGTCTTCCTTCGGCGTCCGGCTCAAAGAGTGACTCGTCCGCAAGGATGCCGGCCTCCGTAGCTTTGTACTCCCATAGAGCCCTGCCGAACTGAATATCTGCCTGCTCTATAATCTCTACCGCTCTTGAAAACACAGATACGCCTAACGGAGAGTCCGTATCAACCGTGTTTGCCTTCGGAACCTTAATGTACACAAAAAGCGGTCTGTCGATATTGCCGATCACCACCGGCTCTTCCGACAGCCCAGCCCATTCCGGTATGGAAGAAAGGGGAACCGGCTCATTGAACCGATCCCGTACAGCATACGTTCCATCATCTTCATACTGATATATCTGTTCTGACCGGAACGCCTTGTTTACGATCGTATACATCCGCCCTGTCAACTCGTGATATTCCAGTCTTGTATACAGGTAATCTCCTACCTTCTTTCCCTCTACGAAGACGGCTGCAGTAACTTCGCCCTTCTGGGAGAACGCACACGGGAAGAAATCTACGCTTTTCACAAAGTCCAGTTCTATTGCCGTTGGATTCCCATCATCGTCTACATCTGTAACATACGGTTTTACGACTATTCCGCCGCCCGCGCAATACCATTCAACATACTTCGGCAGCTCTGTGAGCTGATCCTCTATCTGCTTATTGAGGAACTCTCCCATCTGCCCTCCGGTGATACTGATTTCAAACTCCGTCAGGATGAGCCTCGCGAACTCTTCCGATATGGCTGACGGGAGATTGAGAGGGATCACATTCTCTTTGCCGCCTCTCCATGGCGGGTTGTTCTTGTACATATCGTGCCATAATTCAATGGCGTTTTTCATAACCCCAGTCTCGCATATCTGCACGCCCAGGATCTTTTCTATACTGTTGTTCGGCAGCAATTTTCTCAACACCTTCCTTAGCAAATTTCCAAATATCACCTTTTTTCACCCCGTTTGATTCTTATTAACTTATTGATTCTTCTCTCAAAGCTGTATTCCATAGCATCCAGAGAGTCTATATCACTCGTGCCATCGTCCAAACGCTCCAGATCTGTTGTCTTCGCATCCCACACAGCCATGCTTATTGCTTCCTGCACACTCTCACAGTCTTCTGTAAATAAGATTCTTCCAGATGCAGACAGCGTAGTTACAGTAAAAATACGGTCAGTAATCTTACACTTGAGCGCATCACCGATTTTGATATTTCCCATGTTGGCTGTAATCAACGCTTTCTTCAACCCTCTTATGAGGACCTTCTCTGCTGAGTCGCAGTATACATTCGTGATAAAGCCGTACTTGGCTTTTATCCTCTTCACGAACCTCATAAACATTCTGCTTAGATCATCAGGATCTGTTTCATCTGCATTGTGCCATTCAGACGAAAGAACTATGAGTTTCTCAAAATTCTCTGTAATTCCAGATGCAACAAAGGCGTGGCCGGAGCCATTGCCTCCGAAATCCACGCCAATATTGATCTCTATGATTTTCCCGCTTTTCGCCAACTTTGCAGCTTCGTCTGAGCTAATGCTGTATTCATCGCTCCCCTGCGCAATAGCCGTCGCCAATTTCACGTATATAAGACCTTGTGCAATACTTCTCTGACCTTCAATGTCTCTGATATACCAGATACTCTTCGGATCGTACTGGCTTACGATCTCTTTCAGTCGCTGCTCAGGAATATTTTCATTCTCAAATATCGTAAAATGCTCGTAGTTGTATCCTCCGAGAAGAATCCCTTCTGCATCTCGCTTTGCGTAGTTATCTATGTAATCCACATAGATCGGAGCTTTCGGGTGATCCGGGTTCAGGTCCCAGAATATCTTTCGCCTCTTAGCCGCAAGCTGACGGTTAAAGGCTTCCTTGATCGTATTGTCGTGATGCAGGTTTATCTCTGTAGCTATCCACATCCCGTAGCTGTTACCACGAATCTTCTTGTAACTGTCAGAGGCGGCTCCACCTGCGAATATCACTATCTTGTCCTTGTAGGACGTATCCGGACCGTTTATCAGCAGACAATCATTTCCTTTGTACTGCGTCCACTTGCACTGCCCACGGAAAATATACTCCAGACCGTATCCGTTTGCATCACCGATGTTCAGCTTTGCATTTGCCATTGTTGAACCGGTGGCAAGATGTATCCGGTCTGGTGTCGTTTTCAGTTCATGGGCAAAGGCAAACACATTGTCAACTGTCTTTCCGGCTCGGACTGCTCCTTCTGCGATATTGTATGTGCAGCTCTCGCATCTCCGGATATATTCCTTATGCTTTTCTCCGAAATTGAACCTGATCCTCTTGCGCCTGTTTACACGGATATATGGATTTGAGAGACCACTATTCCGCTTTGTTGCCGTAGATGTCATCCTCTACATCCTGATAATCTTCAATCTCATATATTCCAATATCCTGCTTATCACGCCAGATATCAGGTCTTCGATTCTTAAGCCAGAAACAACACGCTCCTACGTCCGGAACAATGTCTTCCTCAGTTGTCAGCGTCTCGATTTTCACAGGCTTTGTATTGCCATCCTTGTCCATCTCGACGATCTTCTTTGTTACTGATGTTTTCTTTTTAATGCCTTTCGCCCTTTTATACAGACTCAGTTCGACTTCTGAATCAGCATAATCTTTTCCTTCTGTCATCGCTTCGTAAAAATCTTCATGCTCTTTTTTCCATCTGATGATAGTGCGGCGGGAAACTCCGAAGGCTTCTGCAAGATCTTCGTCAGTTCCGCCTCTCATGCAGAGCACCTTCGCTATTTTTACAAAACGGTCATCATACTTCACCTTCCCTGCCATGAATCAGCACCTACTTTCCGGCAAGATAATCCGCTGCCCAGTATTCGATCATCTGCCATTTGTTTTTAGATGTGATCGTTCCTTCCTTCTCTGCCTTTTTCAGGGCTTTCTTGATTATTTCAGCAGATTCAGCAGGGATAGCGGCGCTTCCGAACACTTTCGCAAGATATGTCCATTCCATATCCGGATCAAAGCCTGCATCATTCATCTTCTCATTCGCCGCATTGATCATTGCGTGGACAGCCGCCCCAATGTTCCTTATGTCTGTGAACAACTGGTACTTATCCAGTGTCTCTACAAATGCCTGGCACTGCTCATACGGTGCAACACCGACAATCTCTGCGCAGGAGCTTTCAAGCTGCTTTACAAGAGCGTCCATGTCCTTGATCTGATTCGGAAGGAAGGAAAACACAATGTTCTTAAAATCAAACTGAACCGCAGGGGCGTTCATCTTCTCAAACTGCTCCAACGGTTCTTCCATGATATCCTTCCCTATGTAGCTTTCAAGCATATCGTCCACGTCCTCAATCATCTTAACGATTTCGCGGAGTGTGCTATCATCGTCAAACCCTGAGATCGCATTATGAGCCAACTGCTTCGCGGCGATCTGGCTTCTCGTCAGCCCGCTCACATCAATGATTGCGATCACTTCTTTCATGCCTGCTGCCCTTGCGCTCTTGATCCTGTGATGTCCTGATACAATCTCCAGTTTCCCATCCACAAGGGCCAAGAACGGCAGACTCTCCAGCTGGCCTCTCTTCTTGATGTTTGCAGTCAACTGATCCTGCATCTCATTCTTCATAATGCGGGCATTGATGTCCTGCTCTTTCATCTGGTTTATATCCACTCTGGCGATTACAAGACCATGCCCCATATCGTAGATCACTTCGTGTCCTGTTTTGCTCTGTTCTTCTGCCATTGTCTCTCCCTCCTTAACCATTCTTCGAGTGTTTCCTGTTCTGACCTGCTCTGCAGATCAGCCTCATAAGTCAGCTTGTACCCGTTGCTTTTATCCTTCTGTCTGTTCACCAGCTTCATGATCCCACGTACTTCTTTATTTTCCGGATACTTCGTGAGCATAGCTGTCCGCACCTTCGTCACTTTCTCTCTTCCGATATCGTCAAGGATCGTATCCGTAAAACAATGGTTCTGTGCAAGCATATAGCATAGTCTACCAAGCCGATACGTGGTGTGTGGCACCTTCATAACATACCAGATGAAGAGAGATGTGGCTTGCATCTTTGAAATCCCAAATACGCCTGCTATCATGCCGTCTATAAGCACAGCTCTGTTGAATGTAGCTGATGATCCGACAAAATTATGTGTCCACAGCCTTCTGTAATACTGGGCCTCTGTTGCTTTCACCGGAATCACCTGCACCGTGCTTTTCTCTGTGATCTCATAGTCTCTCGGCAGCATACTGCATGATATCGGTTCCAGTCTGCTCTCGGAAGGTCTCTTGATCTTTTTTCCTTCTGCCAGGGCAGTAGCCTCCGCGCCTCTATTCGATGTAATATAGCTGTTCAGGTCAGCCCTTGTCCCAGATCTGGCATATATGGCTTCTCCCACCTCCTCACCGGGGCGCTTTTCCTGATAGCAGATCACGAGGGCATTTGCATTCATGCACCTGTCAAAAAGCTCTGTATGTCCCGTCTCCGGATCGAACATCTTGTACTCGGGCTCTTTCCAAGTCATCTTTCCCTGCGTATCATAGAACTTCTCATATCCTGAAAAATATGTAGGCGGATTTGCTATTACAATTGTATGCGGATCGTCCAGAACTTCGTCCAGATGATCCCACATATCAAGCGGCCGGTAACTCATTCCGTACATGAGCTTTTTCGTCTCTTCAAGCCTTTGCCTTATGTGCTCGATATGTTCCTCTCTCCTGTCCTTCAGGTCTTTCAGCAGATTGAAGAAATATTCATTTCCTGCCGTCTTCGCAGTCCTGAGATACATCTGAGCATACAGCGCAACAGCGGGATCTAACAGCTCTTGATCCGAGAAACCCTGAGCATGGATTTCAAGCTCGTCCAGAGGCTTCCCCGTAATAGCGTATCCCATGACCGAACTCATCATTGATACATCGCTCGTCTCGATCTGCTCCGGCTTATATCCGTTCTGGATTGCCAGATTCGCCATCGCAAACGTCCCCGCGCATACCTCCACAAACCGCGTATACCCGTTCTTTGCTGCATTCCTTATCAGCTTTACAAGATATCTCTGCTCACAAGTCCCTAGGCATCCAAGAAACATTTCTCCCGGATCTCTAAAAAAGGCCATACACACTCTCTCCTTTCTGATTTTTGGTAACATTGCATAAAAAATCGGCTGCTGATCTCGGTATAAACTCGGGGATCCGAGAGACCGCAACTGTCACATTGCACAAAAAAGGCACCTCTTTCGAGATGCCGTTGTTTCTGGACCGGCGCCCTGCATCGAGCAGGATCTTTTCCCTGGAAGGGAAACGTGAAGCTTTTCACCAACGCCGGATATTATATTTTCATGCCCATTCCGAACAAGCTCATTTGCTGGTATCCATCACCCATCCCCTGAGCTTCGGGCTTTCCTGTGTCCTTCCTTTTCATCTTCGGCGGAGCCGGATCTGGAAGTTCATTTATGATCTCCCCTGTTTTCTCTCTCCACCATTTTGCAAATACAGTTCTGTGACACCAGTCACCGGGTACTCTGACATCTTCAAAGCACAGGAGAACCAGATCTTTCCCGGCTCTCTCAGCTTCCTCTTTCATTCTCAGCACCATCCGGATTGTTCTTTCCGTTCCGATATCCTCCAGTTTCTTGTAGTACGCATTCTCGAACTTATCCAGTTCCATCTGAAGCATATACCCTTTCGGTGCCAGAGAGAAGCACTGCTCGTCCAGTTTATAGTCCAGCTTAAATCTGGGCTTCCCTATGCTGATTCCAACGCAATAATGCCTCTCGTTTTTCAGAGCCTTATTTGCATACCTGCTTACCCATATTGCCATCTTCCAAAACTCCTTTTCCCTTGAAAACACGATGTTTTCCGTTAATATAATTATACCATTTTACCTACCTAAGTACAGAAGACACGGGAAGTTTATCGTTTTTTAACAATCCTTCCCGTTCCTCTGCTCTTGCTTCGGGAGAGTAAAGCCTTTTTGGTGTGACATATGGTTTTTTGGCACTTACTATCTTAACTCTGTGTTTTTCTCTTCGCAAGTGCGAATTTTCTATTCTTTTTCCCTGACATTCTGTCACACTCCGAGAAGATAAACTGAGATGATTTTGCAGGCGTTCCCGATATCCTTATATACTGTCTTTTCGCTGACACATTCTTCCTCTGCGATCTGTGCGACAGTCTTCTCTTCCTCGTCCATATAGTACCCATAGACTTCCCTGAAACACCGCATAGCTTCGGGCTTTCTCGACACTTCGCATTCCTGCCGGTACGTCTCCACAGCTTTCTCAATTCTCTCTATGTAGTACATATTTTCCGCCCGCCGCTTCTCTTCATCCTCTATAATGCTCTCCGGCTTCTTTGCGTATGCCGATCCCATCAGATCCCTTATGAAAGCCCACCGCTTTTCTACTTTCTCCGCGATAGAAAATTCCTCAGATTCTGGTATCTCCCTCTTCAATCTGCGGTAATCTGAGAGCAATTTCTTTGTCCTTTTTACCTTGTCAGCGCTATTTCTCTCCTTCTTTTCGCTCTTTTTCTGCTCTTCCCGGTACGTTTTGGACGCTTCCCGAGCCGCAATCTCTACAATTCGTCCAATCTCTTCTGCTGTTATCAGATACCTTACAGCAACCGGTTCTTTTTCCTGCACAGGTTCGTTACCCATGCATTCTGTTTTCTTTTCCATGCCGCCATACCTCCTTGACTTTTCTCACTTCACACATTTATAATTAGTGCATCACCCATTTAGGAGAGTCGCCGATTCAGTACGGCGGCTTTCTTTTTTATTTGCGCTTTCTCGCCTGGCGCGCTGCCGGACAAGATGCGAAGTGTGACTGATATCCCACTCCGTCGCCAGGCTTACCGTAAACGATCTTCCCTGAGACTACTTCTCCATTCGGAGTTACAATCTTATCATTGCCATCACTAAGCTCATAATTGTAGAGTTCCTGATCTACGGGCATATTCTTTCCGGAAGCCATCCGCATCCAGAAGATTCTCTTGCTGCAGTACCGGCATGTTCCGCTTCTCAAATTATTCAACGCCACTTGCGTACTCCTTTCCCTCCGGCGCTTTCGCCGTCATCTTAGCTCCTGTCCGCAGAGCCTCATTCAGCAGAGCTGCCATTTCCGAAATACTGACAGTAACCATCGTATCTCTCTTTTTATCCCGGATAGAAACCACTCCGAGCGACAGGCTTGCTTTCATTGACACCTCTGTCTCCTGCTGCCGGAATATAGTTTTCTCACGACCATACAGCCCTTTTCCTCTGAACTTTGTATGTACGCCTCTCGTTTCTACCGAGCATCCGTCCAGCGGTCCTTCCGCCGGATCTGTTACGTGTGCGATCTTAAATTCTGATTCTTTCACTCTCTTCCACCCCTACTCAACTCTGTAATGCCTTTTTCCGTCTTTTACAGTTTTCATTTCGCTGCGTGTCACGTGCGCCCCGTCCATATCGACCACGACCCGACACATCGTATCAAAGTTCTCTCTCAGGAAGTCCCGTATCGGCTCCGACAGAAGATACAGTTCATCAAGAAGAGCTTTTGTCTTCTGCCGTTTTTCTTCTTCCGGATGCATGAGCTTCTCATAGTCCGTCCAGAAATCGTCATTGTATCCTCTAGGGAGCAGCCTGCGTGTTCCATCACTCTCTTCAACCACAATCTGGCATCCTACTGCCGAAATTACCGTCACCGGTTCTTCTGTATATTTTTCTATCTCTTCCGCACTTGGTTTTACCGGAACTGCATATCCTTTCTGCATATCAAATTGCATTGCTACCATCCTTCGTGTCCTTATGGCTTTTCTTCCAACAAGATTTTCTATTCTCATTACTCTTCCTCCCGTTCTTCATAATCATAGACATCGTCGTCATCTTTCGGTTCATTCATGCAACTGGAGCTGAATGAAACCCCGTTGCCGTCTCCTGCTCCCTCCTTATCACCGCCATCGGAGTTTTGTGTGTCTTCACCTGTAAAACCCTCAGAATCGTCACATACGCCGCCTTCGTCATACTCTTCTACGGTTCCCGGGAGCGCGCCTTCGTCATACTCTTCTACGGTTCCCGGGAGCGCGCCTTCGTCTGCAACTTCTCCCGGCAGAGCGGGATGTTCGATGTATCTCTGGCCGGTTTTGGCCTCGATAGCTTCCGCCGTTTCGTCTTCTGCCTCTCTGAAATCCGCGTCAAAGATGCTCCTCTGCGTTGTGTCCGCCACCGGACGCATTTCATATTCGCCGGTTTCCTCATTCAAGAACAGCTCCATCTCTGTATCCAGATTTCCTGATTTTTCATCCTTGATCTGAACCTGTGATGTTACCTTGTGCTTAAATTTCGGCTTTGAAACCATGCGAGTCTTTTCTTCGATCTCAGGATTGTAGTTCGGTACCCATTCCCGGACCAGGCTCACATCGATCTTCACCGTCATCGTACCGTCCGTGCTTCCTTTCTCCTGCATATTTCCGAGAAGCCTCTGCAGTACGAAGTTCATATCGCGCTTGATATTCTCAAATGTATCGCTGTCAAAGTTCAGTTCTTTCACGAAATCATTCATTTTACTTTTCCACCTTTCCAAATTCAATGCCCTTCTCAGTCATGTACTGGGAGAGCTCCTGCAGCTGCTCAAGAGTTCCGATCGCATAGAATGTTGCTTTATATCTCTTTGTCTGCTGCGGACGTTTTGCCTGCTGATGATCTGAATCATCTTTTGCTTTCTCATTCACGCTTTCAGCACCTGCATTAACAGCAGATCCCTTTTCACTGACATTTTCGCCCTGCTCAGCAATAATTTTCCCATCTTCCGATCCGCTTTCAGGATCTGAGCTTTTCTCGCTCTCGGCAGCCTTTTTGTCCATTTCAGCATTTTCCGCTTCTATGCGTCTTCTCTCTGCCTCCTGCTCTTCTTTCCGCTTCTGTTCTTCTTTCCGCTTCTTCTCAGCCTCTTCCCTCTTTTTTCTCTCAGCTTCCATCTTTTCTTCAAGATCCATCAGTCTCTTATTCTCCGCCATGGCTTTAGAAAGATCCAAAGTCCGGATGTACACATCTTTCACATTCAGCTTATATTTGCTGTCGAGGGATTCTATTGTGCTCATGTCTGTCAGGACGCGCATGATCTTGTCCTTGATCTCTCCTTGTGCCTTTCTCTCTGCAAAAGAAGCGTTCAGATAACGGCTGTCAAAGAACTTTTCGAACGGGAAGTTTTCTTCCAGATTGCCGATATTTTCTTTGTAAAACGCTCTCAGCCGCGTTTCCTTCTCCTTCTTCTGCTGTTCTTCATAGTCCTTTATCTGCTTGTCGATCGAATCAACCTGCTTCTGAACGATTCCGACAACCTCTTTCACTTCTGCTTCAAACGTTTCGTACGGTTCGTTGAGCTTCTTTTTCACCAGCTTTCTTCTGTCTTCAAGACTGTCGATTAATTTTCTAAGATATGCCCTGTCTTTTTTTGCATCAGGGATCGTATCTTCTGTGTATGCCAGTCCCTTATATTCATCTGTAATCCTTTTTACTTCCGACTCGATCTCGCTGCGGTTCCACTCGATTTTCCGCAGGAATCCATCTTCTGTTGGATTCAGGAGCCTTAATTCCATATGTCCGTCCACTCTTTTTTCCCTCCTAATGATTTTCTATAACGACAAGTATGCTTGCTACTATTACATACAGCGCGATAAGTACTGTGTAGCATACCGCAACACCAGTATTCATTTTCCCTTTGCGCGTACAGCTCACAAACATATACCAAGTGATGCAGTGAAACGCTGTAAAAAATGATGCAAGAAAACTCATGGTTCTCCTCCTATCTGCCTTATCTTTACTACGATTCTCGGCTTCTCTGAATAAAATTTCCTTACCTGTCCATCTGTGACCTGTGAATCATCTTTATACGCTATCGTATTCAGACTGTCGCAGACGATCTTCGCGATATTGTCAAAATCCGGCTTCTTAGTCGGCCTGATTTTTCCCTCCAGCATCATCGCTCGCTTTTTCTTTGATACGCTTTTCGGGATACCGTAATATGCGATTATCCTGCAATCAAGCATAGCATCCGGCGGGAATATGAACTCGCCGCACTGGCTTGTATACTCTGCCCTTATCAGATTTTCATAACTCACAGTATCTTTCGGGGTATACGCTTTTGAAAATGACTTTTCTTCACCGCTTCCATCTTTGAACTTTCGCACGGCCACCCGTGGTCTGCCCTTCCCTTTCGGTTCTCCGTATACCACAAACTTGACTTCATCCAACGCTCTGTCCTCCTACTGGCTTCCCATATTACTGTCATCCAGCATTGCATTGATGCAATACCAACTGCTCTTCTTGTTTTCTCTCTGGATCTTAACCTGCCTCACGGTATATCCGTTCATCGTGAGTATGCCGGCCACAGTCTTTCGATCCTCCTGGGTGAATATTCGCAGCGTCGCATCCGGTTTAAAATCATCCTCCGGATCTCTTGCCCCCAGGAGCTTTGCCGGCTGCACATCCAAAGCCTCTGCTATCTTAAGAAGAACAGATGCAGGGATATCAATTTTCCCGTTCTCATAATCGCCTACAACTGACTCGCTTCTGCCAATTGCGTCTCCGACCTCTTTCTGGGTTTTATCCGCTTTCCTTCTGTACTCGCGGATCAAACAGCCTATTTCTTTTAACTGCACTACGCCTCACCTCCCGTCAGCATCCATTTCCACTGTTTTCTATCTTTTCTATCACAGACATTAATTCAGAGCGGGATCTCTTCATCATCCCCTCTCCGCTTGCTGCGCCCTTCTTTTTCGAAGATGCGTTTTCGTTTTTCTTTTCGATAATGTCCCAGATGATCCCCTTCCAGTTATTTGACATACACTCTTCTATCAGATCTACAACCGCTTTCGGTCCGTACTTATCAGTCTGTTTCTCAACCCTTCTGAGAAGAGACTTCATCCCCTGCTCTTTGTATGGTTCTTTCCGTTCCGTTTTGTACTTAAACCACTCACGCATCTTCACGCTCACTTCGTCCGGGATAGCATAATCAGGAGAAAGCCTTTCGAATATCTGTATCGTCGTCTCTTTTTTTGGCTTTTCTTCTGCATCTGGTTTGGCTTCCATTACTGCCACAGGCTCTCTGCCGGCCACAGCCGCTTTTTCTGATTTCACCCTGTTGTAATACGCCCTCTGCCGGTCCGCTTCCGTCGAGCTCTGGCCGATAAAGTTCTGAATGTCCATCATGTAAATTGCCCCGTTATCCAGAACCTCTATCAGCTCAAGAGCTTTAAACGTTTCGATCGCCTTTTCTACCGTTCCTACCTGATGCCTTGTCAGCGTAGCGATCGCTTCTACCGAATAAGGTATGCAGTTCTTATACATCAACTGCCCCTCACCCTTTAGGCTCCTCAGATACATCTTGAGGAGAATATCGCTGTAGAGGTATCCGTCCTTCATCTGCTGTAAAAGAACCATCTCTTCCGACTCGAAGAAATTTTCTTTCAGTTTCAGGTAGTAATACTTCTTGTTGCCCATACTGCGCCTATATGCCTGCTGTAAGATCCAGAATTGATATCGGGGCTTTCAGAACTTTTGTGTTTCTGCAGCAATCACACATCTCGCATCTGTCCGAGGCTTCTTCTCTATTCTTCACTCTCAGGATCCTCGGCATATGCCTTTCGACAGTGCTTAACGCTTCCTGAAGGAAATTGTTCGTAACTCCGATGATCTCAATATTCGGTTCCTCTTCTTTTGTCGCTGCTGCTATGTAAAACGGAAGTGTGTCACCGGTGTTCTGCCTGACGATTTCCTGATACACTGCGCCCTGGATGTCATACCCCCAGTACCGGACAAAATCCAGATATCCAATATCCCTAACCCATTCCAGCTTCGTAATCGAAGCCATGACCTTAAGATCTGTAATAGCAATGCCATCAAGGTAGCTGTCCATCTTAATTTTCCACTTCGTTCCGAAAAGCTCTCCTGTCATAATCACCTGCTTTCTTCCGCTCATATACTTCATAAACAGGTCGTCCCTTTCAATCCTGCGGATGATCTCTTCCGCTTTCCTGAAATTCGCTTTCAGCTCTCCGCTCTTTGTAAAGATATCAGGATTCTCTCTTCTAAACTGATCGAGCGTTCCTTCGAAGTATGAATCCACGTAACTTCCGACCATCATGGCTGTTGTCTTTTTCTGCTCCCATCTTCCGTTGAGCTTTTCCATTGCGCAGAACTCGCAGGCTGGCCTTCCAAACGTTCCGGCGAAATCTTTGTACTGTGATACGCTCATGTACTCTCTATTCGCTTCTGCGCTGTAGTAATTTTCTGCTGTCAAAACCATATGTCATTACCTCCTACGCCTCTTCGATCGCCATTCCGTCTACGACCGGAATCGGATCCTTTTCTTTTGCATTCTGATCAAATACATTTACCGGTCTTTCCTTCGCTTCAATAGCAGCGCGGTTTGATACGGATAACTCAGGAGTATTTTCAAATGTCACGTCTCCGCCGTCATCGTAAGCCCTTGCCTGCTCAATATTGTCAAACGACAGGTCAATGAGCTTGCAGAGCCTTCTCAGAACCGTCTTCTTATACATCTCACCTGTGGATTTCACCCACGCTTTACTATTTGTAGCCTTTGAATAGTTATCTCTTACGTTTTCGATCTCCTTCTTGCTCATTGTGTCGTACATCATGGATCCGTCTCTAAAAACCACAACCGAAAACGCCCCGATCATTTCCTTGTCAGAAAATGAAACCGGCCTGAATGTCACATTCTGAACGCCACCATCGATCTCTTCCTGAAAGAAGTCTCCTTCCCTGACCACTTTCGCGTAGATATCTTTGATCTCATTCACACTGTATCTCTTACAGAGCTTAATCTCCCCTTTATAGTCAGTCTGGAACTGCATTGTCTTTCCATACGGGATCGCATAACACTCACCGTTGAAGAAATCCAACCCAAGATATGCCGCCTTTGCCATACATACCGGTATGGACACCGGATCTACTTCTTCAAGTTTTTTCTTTGTCTTTTCATCTTTGAGCATATCCTGAATCACTGTGATACAGTTCAGGACGAATCTCTGCTGATTGAACCCTTTCGGAAGGGCATTTTTATTTTCTGTCAGCTTTTTCACTAAGCCTGTCTGAATACCGTCAAGCCAATCCTTAGTTGTCATCTGTCCCATTTATCCATCCTCCTTACGCTTCTTCTAGGCTTTCGCCCAACATTTCAAGTAATTCTTCTGAGGTCATGTCTTCTATGCATCTCTCGCATATGTATCCGTCCGGCCCGTTAAAACACTTCTCTCCGGAATAGATTCCTTCGAAGCATTTCACGCAGATATGAACCTCTTTCTGTTCCGGCGCATTCGGGCACCGCGGATCACATGGCGTCTGCAAACACATTTCACACATTTAACCCTCTCCCCATATCAATTCATCGATCACCGAAACAGCGCTTATGATCTGCTTTTTAAAGATCACTGCCGCCGGGAGTATAAGATATTCTCCGCCGATTTCAACTGATCCTCTCTGCCCGCAGACACAGACAATAAAAAAGCACTGGATCACCACTGCTATGCTGATATACGAAACCCATCCGATGATCCGTTCCTTTCTTCTCTGTTTTCTGCGTTTATCCGGCTTTGCTTCAAATCTTCTTGCCTGATTCATCCTTTTGTTACTCCCTTCAAGCACTTTTCGCTGGCGATCTTTAATTCGCTGATCGTCTCAGCAATTTCTTCCAGAAATGCCAGGATCTTTTCCAGTTCCGGCTTTTCTGTCTCGTCTATAACACCGTCTTCCGTAATGCTCACAAGCTGCTTCTTGATCCGATTCAGTTCTTCATGATCCAATCTCTGCATCAGGCGCAACGTGATACCTTCCAGTCCTTTTGCTTCTGTCGCAATAGGGAGATAGCCGCCGATCGGACACTCATGCTTGCAATATCCTGTTTTCAGCTCCGGGCAGTTATACAGGTCCGCCATCAGAACAACCTTGTCGACCGGAACAACTTTTGTGTTTCCGAGTTCGTAATCTGCAAGTGTTGAAACCGACAGCCCGAGCAGCTCCGACGCTCCTTCTCTGCTGCTTAGCCTCTCATTGTACATTGCGGCGTTTTTTCTGGCGCGGAAGTATACGTTTTCAGTGCTTTTTATAGAGCCTTTTCCCATTCAATCACACCATCTTTCCTGATAAAATTTAACTGAACCTAAAGGAACCGCATCGTTTCTTCATCATTGATTCCAAGTTCACGGTTTACAGCCTTAATAGCCTGAGCGGAAAACACTCTGCCATTTACGATTGAATTCAGATATTCGACAGAGTATCCAGTTGCCTTCGCAAGATCTTTCATGTTCATGCCCTTCTTCACCAGTTCGATCTTAGCTTTCTTCTGCCAGTTCTTCGTAATCTCTCTCATGGATTTTGCCGTAGCTGTAACACCAAGAGCTTCATTGATTGCGCTTACAATCGGCGGAGAATCTAATCTTCCGTTTATCACTGCTGATGTATTCTCCCGTGATTTCCCGATCTTTTTTGCCAGATCATTTACTGACCAGTCAAGCTCAATCAGCCTGCTCTTTACCGCTATTCCCCAGCTTGTGATCGTATTCTGCATTATGCATTGCCTCCTTTCTTTGTGGATTTCGCAAATGCAGTTTACTTTTTCGAGAATTTATGATACAATTTACATACTCGAAAAAAAGCTACATTATGCAACTACAAATTACTCTTTTTCAAAAACCGTCTCGCAAACGTGAAATAAAGTAGTTTGTATTTGTATTGTAACATTGTACTTCGAGTTTGTAAAGTTTTAATTTCGATATCTCGAATATTTTTAGGAGGGTACTACATGGATATCATTGATCGCGTCTTTTACTTACTCGACGAACAAAACAAGAAACCTGTGGAATTATGCGAATTTTTGGGGATCAATCAGTCTTCTCTTTCGACCTGGAAGGGAAGACACACGGATCCGCCGGTACGCCATTTAGCAGGAATATGCAAATTTTTTCGCATAACGGCAGATTATCTTCTCACTGGCGAAGAATCGTCTTATGCTGATTCCGGAAAGAATCCGCCAAAATTATCCTTTTCTGACGATGAAATAGAACTGGTTGATATTTACAGAAGCCTGCCGTTAGAAAAGCGTTTTGAATTCAAAGGGGAAATGAAGGGATACGCAAAAGCCCTTAGCGAACAAAAATATCACGATGCGGAAAAAAGATTATCAATTTAGCATGGCATTTCCGATTCAGGAGATAGCCGCATAGGAGGTCTTATGTTCTCAGAACAATATGCCGCACTCGCACGAAAAGAAGAGCTGGCCGGCAACGTTCCGTCAGCTCTTCTGCTATATTTATCTTCTTTCACAGCCGCCATTGATGAATCACCATCTTCCCTCTCGGCAGGCACAGTGAATAAGATCGCTATGTTAAGATCAAAGTTAAGTCTGCCCGCGAAGGACTTTCTTTCATCAGTACACGGGTATTCTGATGATCTGACAGACAATGATTACCGCAGGCTGCTTATCAATGCGCTCGAAGGTAATATTAAATACATCACCGATTTTTACGAACGGAGGTTGTAATATGGCACCATTAACCGCAAACGATAAATTCACCTTTCACGGTTCTGACCTTGATCTTTCCGTCGTTGACTTCTGGTCATGGGCGTACAGTGATCTTCTTAACAATACAGACCGTGGGGTGTTGGCAGAATTTATCGTATTCTCAGCATTGATGTTTTACCCCCCCCCCCGCATCGAAAATGCGAATTGACTGGGCGCCCTACGATTTAACTGGGCCTTCCGGACAGCGAATTGAGGTAAAATCTGCCGCTTACCTCCAGTCCTGGGATGATAACTATCACGAACATATTTCCTTTGACATTGCCCCGAAAAGAGCGTGGGATCCTGAAAATGGATATTCGCCTTGTGCTAAGCGCAATTGCGATCTATATGTTTTCTGCCTGTACAAAGCGCTGTCGAAGGATGTTTCTCCGCTCGACCTCGACCAGTGGGAGTTTTACGTACTTCCGACATCAACACTTAATGAAAAGGTTCCTAATCAGAAAAAAATCGGTCTGCGTTCATTGCTCGCCCTGCATCCCATTGTTACTGACTATGCAGGCCTGCGTGATGCGATCGAAACCATAAAGGGGGAATAGTCTATGACGATGAAACTGCCGAACGGCTACGGAAGTGTATCGAAGCTTTCCGGAAAGCGCCGCAAGCCTTACGTTGCCCGAGTAACCACCGGATGGGAATATGACGAAGAAAAAGAAACCTTCAAACAACTCCGACCATCCCTCGGAACATTCGCCAAACGAAGCGAAGCCCTGTCTGCTCTGGCTGAATACCATAAAGACCCTTATGATATCAAAAAATGGTGTACCACCGTGGAGCAGCTTTATTGCTCATGGACGGAAAAGTATTTCAAAACCCTGCAGAGCGATTCCTCTTCAAGGACCATTATGGCTGCGTGGAGATATTGCAAACCACTGTATAACCTGCGCGTCAAAGACCTGCGCGCGCACCACATCAAAGATCTGATGGACAACGCTTATATCATATCCGACCGCGGATCAACCAAAGGACAGCGCATTCCTGCCAGTCCGGGAACTAAGGCCCGAATCAAATCACTGTTCAACCTTATGCTTGACTTCGCGCAGGAATATGAGGTTGTCACAACAAATTATGCGAGAACATTCGACATTTCTACAGAGATCATCGAGGAAAAAGAAAATCAGAAGCGTTCCCATATCATCTTTACCGAGGACGAACGCAACATACTATGGGAAAATGTAAACACGATCAGATTTGTGGACTGGATCCTCATACAGACATATATGGGATGGAGACCGCAGGAGCTTGTGAAGCTCTCTCTCGAAGAAGTCAATCTGGAGGAATGGTACATCAGGGGCGGAATGAAAACTGCTGCCGGGAAGCAGAGAGCTGTCCCCATCCATTCCCGGATCAGAGATCTTGTGAAGAGAAACTACGCCGAAGCAGTAGAACTCGGCAGTGATTTTCTTTTCAATGATCCGGAATCAAGAAACGGGATGAAAATGACCTACGATAAATACTCCTACCGTTTCAAAGAAGTTGTCCTCGATCGTTTGAAGCTCAATCCGGATCATCGGCCACATGATCCGCGGACCACATTTATTACAATGGCCAAACGGGCCGGAGTGGATGAATACGCCATAAAACTCATGGTCGGCCATAAAATCCAAGACATCACTGAGGGCACGTACACTCACAGGGACATTGAATGGATGCGTAAGGATCTGGAGAAGATGCCGTAGCATCCGCCATTGCCGGCATTCTTTCACATTTCTTTGTTGCCTACGTATGTTACCTACTTGTTGCCTACTTGTTGGTTTCGGAGCAAAAAACAGGACTCGCCACGGCTTTTCACACCGTAACGAGTCCTTGTTTTTAGCGAATATCTTAGAACTTGCCGGCCTTTGCTGCTTCCTCGATGGAAACTGCAACTGCAACAGTCATACCAACCATCGGGTTGTTTCCTGCTCCGATCAGACCCATCATCTCAACGT
>ERZ1643247.566-NODE-566-length-44485-cov-7.531690_pt1 | contig 44485 bp, 34 predicted proteins | sample MGYA00579264_ERZ1643247 | MGnify/ENA primary metagenome ERZ1643247 (study PRJEB29033, sample SAMEA4952262) | chicken gut metagenome | biome: Broiler Chicken; feature: Gastrointestinal Tract; material: Caecum | place: Ireland | collected 2018 | study: Broiler... | reverse complement strand
CGGCACCATACCCGGACTCCCCGGCGGAAGTTCTCTTCACCCACAAATTCAAATTTCAGAACCCTTCTGTTTTTCTTCTCATCCGCATTTCTCTTCTTTTTTCAGCTGCCTCCCACTCTGCTTTTTCAGATTCTGTTTCCACTACAAGCCTGGGCACCCGTTTCGGTCTGTCATTTTCATCCAGCGCCACCATTGTAAAATAGGCCCTGTTAATGGGATGTCGGGTACCGTCTTCCAGATTTTCTACATAAGTATCTGTGCGCACCTCCAGAGAAGTATTACCTACATAAGTAACTTTCCCTATGATTACAACCATCTCCCCTTTATATGCGCCATGGATAAATCTCAGATTATCTACAGAGGCCGTAATCACATTTGATTTTGTATGGCGCTTTGCAACCAGTCCGGCCACCTCATCCAGCCACTGCATCAGGATTCCGCCGAACAGCCGTCCTGCCGCGTTCAGATGATTCGGCCTGACCATATGAACGGTTTCAACCAGCGAGTCCTGTACATGTTTTTCTTCCATAACCGATCTCTCTCCAATCTTTTTCCACAATTATTTTCTGTCCATATATATTTTTTCTATCCATATATAGTATTGCTGACAATTTGTATTATAGATAGTCTTTTCCGCAAAAACAACACTGTACTTTGCAAAAAACATCCTGTATCATAAAACAATAAAATACAGAACAGGAGAACAGACAAAATGCAGAACATCCTTCTCACCATCCAGTATGACGGAACACGGTACCTGGGATGGAGCCGTCCGGAGAAAGACGGGCATCACAAAAGTATTTCCTATAAAATAACAGAAGTTTTAAAGAAACTGACCGGCGAAGATATCACACTCTTCGGAGGAGCAAAAACCGATCCCGGAGTCCACGCCCTGGCTCAGACCGCCAGCTTCCGCACCGGTTCCGGACTTTCCCCCGACCATTTCCGCACCGCGCTCAACGAATATCTCCCCCTGGATATTGCCGTTCGAAAGGCCGAATCTGTGCCGGAGCGCTTCCGCGCGGATCTGAAGGCTGCCCGCCGCACATATCAGTACCGTATGTGCACAGCTCTGGTATACAATGTGTTTACTGCTAAATATCAGGCACACATTTTTCCGGAGCCGGATGTGAACGCCATGAAACAGGCTTCCGATTTTCTGATCGGGAAACATGACTTCCGCGGTTTTACTCCTGTCAGAAAGAAAAAGGGAACCATAAGAGAAATCTATGAAACCACTGTTCATCAGACAAAAGATGAGCTTATGATCCGCATTACAGCAGACGATTTCCTCTACCAGATGCCGGTCATAATCGCCGGCACACTTCTGGAAGCCGGCCGCGGTCTGCGTGCACCGGAAAGCATACAGAGGATTTTCACAGGCACAGAAAAAGCAGGTGCCCCTCTGGATCCAAAGGGACTCCTGCTTCAGAATATTCAATACTGAATCCTTCTTTTATACAGCTTCTCTACAGCAGCACTCCTGCGATATGGTAAACAATAAAACTTACGACCCACGCAGTTACAAGCTGGAACAGAATAATGCCGCCTGTTATTTTTTTGCTGCCCACCTCACGGTTAATGGTGGCAATGGTAGCCGTACAGGGCACATACAGCAGGCAGAATACCATCAGCGCATAAGCGTTTGCCGCGCCGAATCCCATAGTGCCAAGCAGCGCCGCCAGCTGCCCCATGCCTTCACCGCCGGTAATATTATTCACACCGAAAAGTACGCTGCAGCTTGAAACAACAACTTCCTTTGCCGCAATTCCGGAAATCAGAGCTACAATGATCTGCCAGTATCCAAGTCCCAGCGGCCGGAAAACAGGTACAATGGCCTTTCCGATTATAGAGCCGAAGCTCTCGGAAATATCTGTCACATATCCGGACGGACCGAAATTCAGCAGCAGCCACATAACAATCGATGCAAGAAAAATCACGGTTCCGGCTTTTGTAAGGTAATCTTTTACCTTTTCCCATACATATACCGCGATTGTCCGGGCGTTCGGAGCTTTATATTCCGGCAGTTCAATCAGAAGTGCGTGTTCCGCCTTGCTGCCGTCAATCTTTGAAAGAATATAGGCCGTCACAATGGCAACCACAATTCCCAGAAGATACATGGAATAACATGCAAGCATGGCGTATTTACCGAAAAACATCGAGGAAAACAGCACATATATGGGAAGTCTAGCGCTGCAGGACATAAACGGTGTCACAAGGATCGTCTTCAGCCGGTCGCGGTTGTCCTCCAGAGCCCGGGACGCCATAACAGCCGGAACAGAACATCCGAAGCCGAGAAGCATGGGCAAAAACGCTCTGCCGGAAAGTCCCAGCTTACCCATGATACCGTCCATGACAAAAGCAACCCGGGACATGTATCCGCTGTCCTCCAGAAAAGCCAGGGCAAGAAACAGGATAAAAATATTCGGCAGGAAAGTAAGAATACCGCCCACACCGGAAATAATACCGTCTACAAGCAGGGACTGAAGAGCAGGCGACACGCCCCACGCTTCAAGGGCAGAACCTGCCGCTCCGGTAAGGAGTTCCAGCCCCGCCTCAAAATATCCTTTCAGCCAGTCGCCGATTGTAAAGGTAAGGAAAAATACAAGCGCCATAATTACCAGGAAAACCGGAAGTCCTGTCCATTTTCCTGTCATGACCCGGTCAATCCGGTCTGTCCGCTGCTCCTTTTCACTCTTATTGGCCAGCGTCTCCTCTATAACCTCTTCTATAAAATCATATTTCTGATTAATGATTTCTTTCTCATAACTCTGATCCTTCAGCCATTCCAGTTCAACCGGATACTGGTTCATTACGGTTTCATCCTGCTCCAGCATTTTAATCGCATGCCAGCGCATATTTTCCATATCCGGATATTTTTTCCGGAACTCTGCAATAATCAGGTCAATCTTATCTTCAATCTCATCACTGTAAACCATGGCATATTCGCTGTGATGATCGTGCTGATGGCCTGTTTTATCAGAATGGTGATGGATAAACGGCCCCTGTTTTGCATATTCATTGTGATGTGCAACTGCATGCATCAGGATCCCAAGTCCGGTCCGTTTTCTTGCAGAAACCGGAATTGCCGGAATTCCCAGCATTTCGGGAAGACGGTGAAGGTCGATCTCCATTCCTCTTTCTTCCACCACATCCATCATATTGAGTGCCAGCACAACCGGTTTTCCCAGCTCGATCAGCTGCAGAGTCAGATACAGATTGCGCTCCAGGCAGGACGCATCTACTACATCCACAATCACGTCCACCTCATCACTCATCAGACACTCTCTCGTCACCTTTTCTTCCATTGTATAGGAAGTCAGGCTATACGTGCCGGGCAGATCGATCAGTTTGAATTCCTGACCTTTATAGCTCGTTTTTCCTTCTTTCTTTTCTACCGTAACACCGGGCCAGTTAGCCACTTTCAGATTGGCTCCCGTATATGCGTTAAATAAAGTGGTTTTTCCACAGTTCGGGTTGCCCGCAAACCCCACATTGATTACTTTTCCTGTCATGCTGCCGCCTCCCTCACAATAATATGGTCGGCAATACGCTTTCCAAGAGCAAATCTTGTTCCCCGGAACCGGACAGTCATCGCACCTTTTTTGTCATTGTTCAACACTTCTATGCAGGAGCCTTCTGTCAGTCCGAGCGCCTCCAGCCTGCGCTCCAGATTCTGTTCAATCTCAATCCTCTCAACAATATATACCTTATTGTTTTTTCCCTCTTTCAGTCTCATATGCTCATCACCCTTCGTAATTCTGCCTGTATCCATATGCCTGCCGGAAATCCCGGCATCATGCCGGACTCCGGTGCCGTATGCCTGAACGGAATTTTTCCGTCCGGGATCTTATTGATAATTATTCTCCATAAGCATTATATACGTTTACAGGATAGAAGTCAATTACAGGTCAGGACCCATAATCTTCCGTATTTCCCTGTCGTAGGTATATACCCCGTTTATTTCCTCTTCAATATCAGACCACTGAGTATATATACAGGCGCACAGACCATCCGGAATCAGCTTTTCTATCTTCTCCATTAATTCTTTATACGCCCGGTTCAGACTTTCTTCCTCTTTGTACGCACTGTAGCCATACCGTTTTTCACAGGCGCTGTGTCCTTCCATACGCAGCGTATAGCCTCCGGTTTCCGAGAGCACTACAGCACGTTTTTCATCCGGAACTGCCTGAAGTTTAAAGAAATAATTATGGATGCTTTTCAGATCTCCGCCTCCCTGATCAAACCAGCCGCTTGCCGGATCAATCAGCCTGGAAGGATCCAGCTTTCTGACAATCTCCGTCATCTTTTCCGTCTGAAACTGCCCCCATCCCTCATTGAAAATCACCCAGACTGCAATGGCCGGATGTCCTTTCAGAATCCGGATGGTTTCTTTCATCTCCCGCACGAACTCCAGCATTCCTTTTCTGTCCTTTCTCCCAAAAAGCGCCGGATGCGCATCCTTTATTTTTATATTTCTCCAGGACAGAACGGTCGCCGCATAAGTGACAAACCAGCGTTTATACTCTCCGCCTCCGTTCACCATATCCTGCCAGACAATCAACCCCAGCCAGTCACAGTGATAGTACCATCTCTGAGGCTCGATTTTCAGATGTTTGCGCACCATATTAAAACCTGTCTTTTTCATTTCCCGGATATCAAAAATAAGCGCTTCATCCGAAGGCGCTGTATAGAGCCCTTCGGGCCAGTATCCCTGGTCCAGCACGCCGTTCTGAAAAACCGGAACACCGTTCAGGCAGATCCGCAGGATTCCTTTTTCATCCCGCTCCACGGAGAATCTGCGCATAGCGAAATAACTTTCCGCCCTGTCTTCTCCCATAACGACAGTAAACGGATACAGATACGGCGTTTCACAGGTCCAGAGCATCTGATTCTCAATCCGGATTTCCAGCCGTTCATTGGTCCGCCCGGAGAACAGGGAAGTCTCCGGCGCCTCCCCGTTTTGCGTGCAGTCCAGCACAGCGTCCTCCGGCAATCTTATGGGTTCTTCATATATCCGGGGCTTCTGAATCCGGATTTCCACCGGCCGGTCCACATCTGCTTCCACCGTAATATACACAACACCTTTTTCTGTGTCTGGTTCTGCATTCACATTAGTTATATACTGTCCCGGCACTTCTTCCATCCAGACAGTCTGCCAGATCCCGCTCTGTGCCGTATAGAACATTCCTCCCCGCCTGAGACGCTGTTTGCCGCGGGCATGGTAAGAAGTCTCCGTCAGATCTTTTACCGCCACAACCAGTTCATTTTCCCCCTCTGCTGCCAGCTCTGTGATATCCGCCGAAAATGGCAGATACCCGCCGGTGTGCCGGGCCGCAGGCTGTCCGTTTACAAACACCCTGCAGGCCTGATCTACAGCGCCAAAATGAAGCAGCAGACGCCGGTTTTTCCTCTCCCGCCATTTTTCCAGACGGAATCTTCTCCTGTACCATAAATATTCGTCCGGCTTCAGCTGTCTGGACACACCGGATAAAGCGCTTTCCGGCGAAAACGGTACGAGAATCCTTCCCTCGTACTTCTCCGGCTCTCTGAATTTTTCTGTAAACGCATACTCCCAGTACCCGTTCAGATTCGTATAGTTCTCTCTTACCAGGAGAGGCCGTGGATACTCCTGCAGCACGTGCTCCGGATCTATCTTCCTCCCCCATTTTGTATACAGCTGTTTCATTCTTCCTCCTGCTTTCTGCTCCATATCACTTCCCGGGAGCCTTTTTCACTGCCTGTCCGCCGCAATATGCAGAAGCCAGTTTTCTGCCATAATTTCATTATACCCTAAAGCGGAGAACCCGGCGAGCATTTGCGCTCAATTTGCCGGCTTGTAGCGATACTGCTGACATTCAGCCGGCTTGCTGCATGCCCGCCGGTCTGTTTGGGATTTTTCCCGACAGGAAGCTGTTTATACAAAGAGAATGCTCCAGATACAAACGCCGGAACTGCCGCCGCATAATCTGTCATGCTGCTGCAATTCCGGCATACACTGTATGATATAAAGTTGGAAGAATCTGAAGAAACTTTTTCCGGTACCTCGGCGGTTATCTCTGTCTGCTTCTGCGTACAGCCGTTACGCCTGCCGTACCTGCCGCTGCCAGAAGAACAGCTACGTAAAGTCCTGCCGGACTGTTATCCCCTGTTTTCGGCGCTTTGCTTCCGGAACCGGACAAACTTCCGCCGTCTGCATCTCCTTTATTTGTACCAGCAGGATCTTTGCCGTCATCCGGATTCTGTCCCTCATCCGGATTCTGTCCGCCGTCCGGGTTCTGTCCGTCATCCGGGTTCTTCCCGTCATCCGGGTTCTTCCCGTCATCCGGGTTCTTCCCGTCGTCCGGATTCTGCCCGTCATTTTCTGTCAGTCTGTATGCTGCAACTGTTCCCGATACTTCACAGGCAGCCAGCAGATAGGCATTACCGTCTGCGCTGTCCCCGGCCGGAATAAAGCACAGTCCCTCCGGAGAGTCATCTCCTGCAATATCCTCACTGAAATCTCTGGAGTTAATATAGTTTACAAAAGTACTGTTCTCCGGATCAGTGATGTCATAAACCATCACCCCGCCGACTCTTTCAAGTCCTACAAATGCATAAGTTTTCTCACCTACGGTTCCGACTGTCACGCTCTCTGACTCCGGTCCTTTCTTTCCGGAACGGTCGTCAATTGTCTTATCGTCATTGGAACAGTTGAAATGATCCGGCACATATTCCGCCGTCTTTGCCTCAAAGTCGCTGCCGCTTCCATATACTTCTGTCAGCCCCTTTTCCTCTGCCCTGTACACGGTAAAGGAGCGTCCGCCAAAGAGATAATCCGTCCCCTCATCCAGGCCGTCGTAATCACTGCTGTCAAAGAATACGACTTTTCCGTTCAGGCCGCTGTTTTCTGCCGTAATTTTTCCGGAGGGAGAAGTCTCGCCGTTTTTGAAGTTCCGTTCATCTTCGTTGAGGTAATCTCCCCATTCTCTGGAATCCCCTTCATTTGCCGTTACAAGATAATCTGTACCGTCCACAGAGTAAAGAGCAATCCCATCCGGCATACGGATTCCTTTCAGAGACTCATATGTTTTCGGATTATATGCCTCGTCTTTTTTGTCAATATCAACCGGCGTCGTACTGTAGTCTTCATAGCCTGCGGAATAAATTCCTGTAACCTGAAGGCTGTCCAAATCAATTACCGCAATGGCGTTTGCTTCCTGCAGCGTTACATATGCAGTATTGTTTCCTGCCGCAATGTACTCCGGTTCCAGATCTGCCGACGGAGCTGTATCCTTTTTCATCACAATTCCCGCGTCTGTAAGAGTCTGTCTTGCTTCCGCGCTGTCATACGCCTCAAATCCCACATTTGCCGCTGTACCGTCTGCCAGAGAGATAACGGTTACTGTTCCCGCAGGATCTGTCACCCCTTCTCCGTATCCTTCTCTCGGTTCGCCTTCATTTGCCGTCAGTATTCTGCTGTCATCCGGGGTAAATGTTACCATATCCGGCTGCACTCCTGTCTCATATGCCTGCTCAAATGTCAGCGTTCCGTCCTCATTGCAGGTGAACACCGCCACACGTCCGTTGTCTGCATATCCTTCCGCCTGAACTGCAGCTGCAAGTTTCGTGCCGTCTGCCGAGACCGCCACTGAAGTCATATCACCGTATGTAAACCCTTCGCAGTTTTCTTCAATAATTGATTTTACATCAATATCATTGCCGTCCAGCAGGTCAACATTTTCTTTATTTTCCATGTCTTTTATGGCAATCGCTGTCAGATTTCCTGTCTGTCCGTTTACCGCATAGGCCCATCCGGTTACCGGATTATAATCCACAATCTCCATAACACCGCCATCTGCATTTGTCATGCCCGCGTCATATCGTGCGTCCTGCACAAGATCCAGAGAAGAATTCCCGTTCCCGGCCCCTGTTGTCTTCGTACCGCCGTCTGTATTCTTCGTAACACGGAAGGAATCAATCAACTTGCTGTCCGGTGCCGCACTATCACCGGAAAGATTATATACGTTGACAGAAATCTTGTCCCCATCCACATTAAACACTGCATAACTGGGGCTGTATTCCTGGTTCCACTCCTGATTGCCGTATGGAAGATTGCCTGCAAGATATGCCTGAGATCCGGTCTCGCCGTTTGCAAGAACCGGGAAGTCTGCATTATTCTCTTTGTCCACTTCCGCAAAGGGAGTGTAATACTGCATATCTGAGCAGCAGTTGCCGGTCAGATAAATCGTTCCGTCCGGATCATGGAAAGTATCCAGCCGCTCGGCATTTCTCTGTCCGTCTTTGAGCACGTAGCTTCTGGAATATACGTGATCATGTCCGCCCAGGACGAAATCTACGTCAAACTCGTCCATTACTGTTTCGAATCCCGCATCCACATAGTTCTCAATATCGGAGTCTGCCGCATGCTTTGCTACAGTCTGGGTGGATTTATGATGGGTGACAATCAGCCACTGGTACTGACCTGCATATTCAGAAGTGGCTGCATTCAGCGTAGTTCTGAAATTCTCCACCATTGCCTCTGCCTCAGAGTTGTCCTTGGAAGCGCTGGGTACATCCGGATTATCCGCGTTTTCCTCATCATTTCCTCCCGGATATGCTCCGGTATTTAATGTAACAAAAAGTACATTATTATAGAGGTAATAGTAATTTCCTTTTGTCTCCATCTCCCGGCGTTCAGTAAAATCATACTGGCCTTCCTCATTCGGGGTCACGCCGTTGGACTCGGAATTGTTCGCAATCTCATCCGCTGTTGCCTGAATGTAGTTGCCATGGCTCTGGCTTGTGCCGTTATTCTGTCCCCGGAATGTTGTCTGCACCTGCTCAAGCTGTCCGTTCTCATCCACGCCGTCAACAGACATTTCGTTCGGCAGATTGAAGTGATCCGCAAACATATAGTGTCTGTCATGGTTTCCCACTGCCGGAGCATATGCGATGGATGTCATCTCCTCCGGAGCAAAAAACGCCGCGTACTCGCTGGATTTTCCCCAGCTCTGATCCTCCACCTGATCCCCTGCGGATACTACAAGACTGACGCCCTCTGCCGCAAGCTTTTCCATCATGGCAGCCCAGCCGGTCTGGTTGGTACCGTCCGAGGAATTCCATCCTTCGCTGTTTGTCTCCCCGCTCTCTTTGATCTGCGGGTCACTTGTAAATCCAAAGGAAAATTCATCTGCCTTTGCAGTTGTATACGTATATGCCTCTGACCATGTCTGGCCTCCGTCATAAGAAATCTGGTATGAATAGGATGTATCCGGTGTCAGTCCGCTCACTGTCGCCTTGCATACCATCTTTCCTGTATCCGTGTACTTCCCTGTATCCAGTTTGGTAGGTGCTGTCAGTTCGTTGACAACTGCCTCCGCGGTAATATCACCAAATTTCACCATTGCCTGCTCTGTACCGTCCGGCGCATACCAGTTCAGATTAACGGATGCTGTTGTCGCACCCGGCTGTACTGTCAGATACTCAACAGAAACGTCCCCTGCCTCCTGAGTATCAGGCTGCGCCGATACGCTCATTCCCTGTGTGCAGAGCATCGTTGCTGCCAGCGCGGCCGCAGCAGTTCTGTGCCACATTTTTTTCATAAATAACTCCTCCTGAATAACAATTGTAAATGATTGCCGGAAGAAATTATAAAAAAGTATTGTTAAATTTATATATAAACTTTGTAATAATTTATGTTAAATCAATGCGGTCTATTGTTTTCACATATCAAAAGTTTTATATTATTATCAGAATATAATCAAAGGAGGAGTATTTATGAAGAAACATTCTGCAGCTCTGCTTTTCAGTGTCTGTTTTATTCTGGCTTTTTTCACCGGCTGTTCATCAGCCGCCGCTTCTTCAGCAGACAATAATAACGGTTCAGAATCCGGCACAGAAGTCACACAGCCGGAGCAGGAAAATAAAGATTCCAAAGACGAAACCGAAGATCCGGACGAATCAACAGATGCCCCGGACGCCTCCGATAATAAGAACGGATCAGATCTGACGCCGGGGGCAGCCGACCAGCCTATGGAGCAGACAACAGAGGGCTTTGTTCTTTCTGTAGAGAATGATATCATGTATGTGGATCTGGAAAATCCCGGTTCAAGAACATATCCCGGAGAAGGGGAAGACCGCAAAGTGGCATTTGACATATCCGGTGCAGAGCAGATTCAGACAAATATTTCTGAATTTAATCCCGAAAGGAAAAACATTATCCGTTCCGGCATAAATGTTTCAATTGAATATTATACGGAAAACGGGAAAAATATTGCGACAAAAGTTTCCACCAACGGCGACGAACTGGAGCCCGCCCCGTCCTTTTATGAATAACAGAAACCAATGTAAGTTTTCCGTTAAGTATCTCTGCTTTCTGTCTGTCCGTCTGAAATCCGACAGAAAAAACTGAGAATTCCGGAAAAATATTAAGGCCTGAGATGAAACTGTCTGGTCACAGTAAATTTTCATCTCAGGCCTTTTGAATTTATTTCCCCAGATCCGGTTCTTTCTCCGGCAGCCTTCCATACAGACGTGTAACTCTTTTTATTTCTTTTGCTGTATTTTCGTTAAATTGTCCTTTTTTCAGTCTCCATACCCAGTTGCCTCCCAGAGTGGACGGTGTATTGATCCTTGCGCTGCTATCCAGTCCCAGATAATCCTGCATGGGAATAACGCACAGATCCGCCACACTGCTCATGGCCATTGCAATGAAGTCTGATGTAAGTGTATCCTCATCCAGTCTTGGCTTGCACATGTATTCCTTCGCAAAATCTCTTGCCTCTTTCCCCACTGTATGATACCAGCCCCTGGTTGTATCGTTGTCGTGGGTTCCTGTATAAACCACACAGTTTGCAGGATAGGTATGCGGCAGATAGTTGGAAGACTCGCGCGCGTCAAACGCAAACTGGAGCACCTTCATTCCCGGGAACCCGCTGTCCTTAAGCAGCTTCAGCACACTTGGCGTTAAAAAGCCAAGATCCTCGGCAATAATTTCCGGTCTGCCCAGTTTCTTCTCAATAGCACGGAACAGATCCATTCCCGGTCCCGGCATCCATTTTCCGTTTACCGCTGTTTCCTCCCCGTAAGGAATCGAGTAATACTCATCGAAGCCGCGGAAATGATCAATCCGCACAACATCATACAGTTTCAGGCAGTATGCGATTCTTCTGATCCACCACTCATAGCCGGTCTTCTTGTGATATTCCCAGTCATAGAGAGGATTGCCCCACAGCTGTCCGGTTGCTGAAAAAGCGTCCGGCGGACATCCGGCAACTCCCACAGGATTGTTTTCTTCATCAAACTGAAACAGTTCCGGAGACGCCCAGGTATCCGCGCTGTCAAAAGCCACATAAATCGGAATATCTCCGATGATCTTAATTCCCTGCTTACTGGCGTATGCATGAAGGCTTTTCCACTGCCGGTCAAACTCATACTGCTGGAATTTATAAAAAGCAATCTCCTCAGCCAGCTCTTTTTTCGCAGCGGTCAGCGCAGCCTCTTCCCTTGTTCTAAGAGGTTCCTCCCACTCTTTCCAGCTGATGCCGCCGTTTCTGTCCTTTATAGCCATGTACAGGCTGTAATCATCCAGCCAGTCCGCATTTTCCTTTACAAATCTCTCATAATCTTCATTTTTCTGAAACCGGTCAAAGGCTTTTTTCAGTGCTTTGAAACGGGATTTGTAGATTTTCTCATAATCGATACCGTCCTCCCGGTCTCCAAAATCATATGCCTTGCACTCTTTTTTGGTCAGAAGCCCCTCTTTCACCAGTGTTTTCAGGTCGATGTAATAGGGATTGCCGGCATACGTGGAGAAAGACTGGTATGGGGAATCCCCATAACCAGTCGGTCCAAGAGGCAGAATCTGCCAGTAGCTCTGTCCCGCTTTTTTCAGCAGATCAATAAATTTGTAAGCTTCTTTTGAGAAGCATCCGATCCCGTATTTTGACGGCAGTGAAAATACCGGCAGTAAGATTCCGCTTGCTCTTTTCATATCTTCCTCCTTATCCGCACATTTTATAAGTGCCAGATATCTCTGTTGTATTCTTCAATGGTTCTGTCTGAGGAGAAGAAACCTGCTTTGGCAATATTAACCAGCGTCTTCTTCGCCCACTCTTTTCTGTCCGCGTAAGCTTCCAGCGCCTTCTCCTTTGTCTCCTTATAAGAATCAAAGTCAAGAAGTGTCATAAACCAGTCTTTATTAATCAGCTCTTTCTGGAGTCTCTCCAGATTTTCCTTGCATCCTACTTCCAGCATCTTGTCACTTGTTATAAAATCAATTGCCGCTCTGATCGCCGGATTCTTCTCATAGTAATCTTTTGCCACATAATCTGCTTTTGCGTAGTGTTCAATCACCTCGTCGCTGGATGCTCCGAATACGAAAATATTATCATCACCTACACACTCGTGGATCTCTACATTTGCACCATCCTCTGTTCCAAGAGTTACGGCTCCGTTCAGCATGAACTTCATGTTTCCGGTTCCGCTGGCCTCTTTGGATGCAAGAGAAATCTGTTCGGAAATATCGCATGCAGGAATTAATTTGCCTGCTTTTGTAACATTATAGTTTTCTACCATAACAACTTTCATGTACGGACTTACTTCCGGATCATTGTTAATTATCTCCTGCAGACAGAGAATCAGGTGAATGATATCCTTGGCGATCACATAAGCCGGAGCCGCCTTGGCGCCGAAGATTGCCGTAACCGGAGCCGTCGGAATTTTTCCGGCTTTGATCTCCAGATATTTATCAATAATATAAAGCGCATTCAGCTGCTGCCGTTTATACTCATGGAGACGTTTTACCTGGACATCAAAAATCGTATCCGGGCTGATCTGAATATTCTGTGTATCTTTCAGATATGTGCACAGTGCTTCTTTGTTTTTGTGTTTGATCTCCAGAAGCTTTTCAAGAACGTTTTCGTCATCTTTGTATTGCAGAAGTTTTTCAAGTTCGGAAGCATCCTTTTTGTAGCCCTCTCCGATGGTCTCATCCAGGAACTCTGTCAGAAGCGGATTGCAGTGAAGAAGCCAGCGCCGGAATGTAATACCGTTTGTCTTGTTATTGAACTTCTCCGGATAACTCTTATAAAAATTATTCAGCTCAGAGTTCTTCAGGATCTCTGTGTGCAGAGCTGCCACACCGTTTACACTGAAGCCGTAGTGAATATCAATGTGCGCCATATGAACCGTGTCATTTCTGTCAATGATGGCAACGCTTTCATCCTCAAATTTTCTTCTTACCTTGTCATCCAGCACCTCAATAATCGGCACAAGCTGGGGAACAACTTTCTTCAGATAATATACCGGCCATTTCTCCAGAGCCTCTGCCAGAATGGTATGGTTTGTATAGGCGCAGGTTCTGGATACCACATCAATGGCGTCGTCCATGTCCATGCCCCGTTCGGTCAGCAGACGGATCAGTTCCGGGATCACCATTGTAGGATGGGTATCATTAATCTGAATCACCGCATAATCCGGAAGATCATAAAGATTGCATCCCTTTGCCGTACATTCATCCAGAATCAGCTGGGCGCCGCTGCTTACCATAAAGTACTGCTGATAGATCCGGAGCAGTCTTCCCTGTTCGTCGCTGTCATCCGGATAAAGGAACAAGGTCAGATTCTTTTCGATATCTTCTTTGTCGAATTCGATTCCGTTTTTTACGATTGTATCATCCACGGAATCCAGATCAAACAGATGGAGTTTATTGGTCTTGTTGTTGTATCCGGTCACCTCAACATCATACATCCTTGCATTAACCTTCAGCCCCTTAAACGCAACCGGATATGTAACATCCGTCTTTTTCAGCCAGGAAGCCTTTTCAATCCAGGGATTCGGTGTCTCCATCTGCAGATTATTCTCAAACACCTGTTTAAACAGACCCAGATGATAGTTCAGTCCGATTCCGTCGCCGGCCAGTCCCAGTGTTGCTATTGAATCAAGGAAACATGCAGCCAGACGCCCCAGGCCTCCGTTTCCAAGAGACGGTTCCGGTTCAACTTCCTCGATCTCACAGATATCTTTTCCGTTTTTCTCCAGGATGTCCTTTACCTCTCCATAAATTCCAAGGTTGATCATATTATTGGAAAGAAGTTTTCCGATAAGAAATTCTGCCGAGATATAGTAAACTTTTTTCTTGCTATCTGTGCGTTCCCTCTCAGCTGCCATCTCCTGAACAATATTCAGAAGAGCATGATAAATCTCCTCATTATCTGCCTGTGCTACCGTCTTTCCAAGATACTTCTCCATTTTTTCCTGAATGTTCATGGTATAACTCCTTTCAAAAATCTTCGGCGTCTTTCCCTGCCCGCGGCAACCTGCCGGGAGCTGCGCCGATACTGTATCTTATCTCTATATTCTGCATTCTAATACTCTTTTCCTGTAATTTCTTGCAAAATACTTTCATTTTATTGTACAATACTATCATCAGCAAATTATCTTCCCCCATATATAATTTGTAAATATAATTTCTGCAAATAAATGAAAATCAGCTATAATAAATCTGTAATTCCATATAACGTACAAAAGCCGGATTTTTCTGTTTTCCTGACAATGGTTGTCCGCTCCCCGATATCAGCTCAGCGCTGATTCCTTAAAACAGCAGAAAGACAGCACATTTTTAAAAACTGCATTCAGCAGAATTTCCCCGGAGGATATGCCATGAACCTTAATGAATACCAGAACTATCATGAAACAAAAGCCCACACTGCTTCAGAATTCCCCTACAATACTTATCTTTGTTCCATACCTCTGGATTTTACTCTCGTTCCTCTCCATTGGCATACCGAGCTGGAAATTGTAGTAATTAAAAAAGGAACGGGACTTATTTCGGTTGATTTTGACAGACGCATTGTCACTTCCGGCGATATTGTGTTTATCCGTCCCGGGCAGCTCCATTCTATTGAGCAATATGAATCCAGGGAAATGGAGTACGAAAATATCATTCTGAAGCCGGAACTTCTGATCTCCGGCGAAACAGATCTGTGTGCCAGACAGTTTATCACGCCATTAATGAGAGGAGAACTGCACTGCGCCTGCTTCCTCACTCAGTCAGTCCCCGGATATCCGGAAATATCAGATTGTATCAGCCGAATCGACCGTCTCTGCGAAAAACGTCCCACCGGATATCAGCTTTCAGTAAAAGGATTTCTTTTCCAGATTCTCTTCCTTCTCATATCACATCAGCAGAAAAAAAGTGCCGCACCGGCACTTCAGACAAACTCACTGGAAAAGATTAAAATTATTCTGAAATATGTAGAAGAACACTACACGGACCACATAACAATCGATGATATGGCAGCCCTGACATTTTACAGCAAATCTCATTTTATGAAATTTTTCAAAGCCTACATGGGTACCGGCTTTATCGAATATCTGAACGACTATCGTCTCACGATAGCAGAACGGCTCCTTCGCACATCTGATGCCACAATTCTGGAGGTTGCAGAGAAAAGCGGTTTTGACAATCTTTCCTATTTTAACCGCATTTTCAAACGAAAATACGGACAGTCTCCCGGGAAGAGGCGCAGGCTCTATGTCTCTTCAGACTGACGCCTGCTGCCTTTGCTTTCCCGGGCAGTACTGTCCGCAAAGCAGCTGTACACTAAGAATGATAATATAACTCGACAGGATCAATCGGGTCAAACGGGTGCTCCTCTTCCATCTTCTTATTCCTTCCCCGGCGTTTCAGAAGCTCGCCGCTCTTGTTATACACCCAGAAAGAATATACAAGGAGCTTGTTTACCTTTCCCATCTTTTCCTTGGTAGTTTTCTCATAAAGTACGCCCCCGGCTTTAAACGGAGTCTTCTTATGAATCATGGAAATCAACTCCGTCTCACATGTTACCGGCTCCGGCAGGATTGTATATCCTCTGCCCACACAGTCAGGCTTGTGAGAATCGCTTCCCCCGGTTGTAATCTTACCGTACTTTCTGGCCAGTTTCATTGCCCCTGCGTTTGACTCCGCAGACTCACAGCTGTTAAAGCCTTCCACAAAGTCAAACCTTTTTACAATTTCCGGAGAAAGATAATACCTTCTGGCATTGGTAAAGCTCATATATTTTTCCCCGCACGGATGTGCCGGTCCCAGCACTCCGCCGTTCCGATGAACCAGATCAATGAGGAGCGCCAGAGGCATTCCCCGCATTTCCAGCAGCTTCATCTTAACTCCTTCGGGCATAATCACAATAATATGTCCCGCATCCCTTGTATCATATTCTATTCCTTTAAGAACTACAAAGTCTGTATGTTTTTTTCCTTTGATATTGTTCTTCCAGTAGCGGTATCCATTATACGTATCGTGGTCTGTAATCACCATGCCCTGGAAACCATGTCTCTTCAGAATTGTAATATATTCTTCAAGTCCCACCTTACTGTCAATGGAACCTTCTTTTACATGGCAGTGCATATCAATTTTCATAAACACACCTCCTTTTTCATCCGATATGGAACCAGATCTGTAGTTTTCTTTCTTCTATATTATAGCGCTTTGTTCCATAACTGACAACCAAAGGACATTCTTTTTTCACGTATCGAAAACCAATCTCATCTTCTGCTGTTTTTTCCCGCCATATGAGATATAAAAAGCAGGCAGACAATCCATGCACCGCAGAATATTGTAGGTGGTATCTGTGTCTCTGTAAAACAGAAAACAGCCGCCAGTGCAATAAGAGCGCATACTCCCGCAAGAATAATAATACCTTTCATAACCGATCTTCTGATATACATAAAAACACACCTTTCTCTGATAGAATTTTTACTTTTAAAAGTATCCTAACAGACAAGGTGTGTCATAAAACGGACTCAATCTTATATTTTCACATCTGATAATTATTCTTCGTCGTCCTCATCCCCGCCAAGATCGATAATTTCAATATCCTGTTCTTCAGATTCGACTGACTCCTCTTCCGGCATTGTATCAAGATCATCAATCAGCGATCTGGCTTTTTCTATTTCATTCTCTGTCGAATGGGTCTCCCGTATTTCCGCCGCCTTTTCAAGATTTCTGCGTTTTCTTTTTCTTGACTCCAGTAAAAGCTGTACAAGAATACCAAGCACAGCAAATATCACGCAGAAAAGAATACTTATCATTTTTCCCTGTACAGGTACAAGCTGATAAACCGATGTACCTGCTACAATTCCGCCCCAGACAGACGTTGCAAAAATTGTAAGTGCCACTACGAACCGTACTGCAAGCGCAGCCAGAATCAGGGCAACAGCCAGACCAATTCCTGCCGAAAGATATTCTTCCGGCTGAATAACCTGCACATAAATACCGGCTACGGAAAGAAATACTGTCAGGAACACTCCAAAACGGAAGAAAAACGCACCAAGAAATCCCAGAATAATTCCTGCTATTGCGCCGGCAATTAAAACCGCCATACCGCCGGCATCTGTCTGATGCAGTACTGCTGCCGCGCCGAAAAATCCGGCCGAAACTCCCAGGACTGCTGACCATACCCGGACAATTTTCAATCCAAGCAGACACAAAAGAAGTCCTGCTACAGCCAGAACTGCAAAACAAATGATCTCCGTTCTGGAAATCGCCTCTATCTTGGCGTCCCAGGAAAAGAAGAAATCTTCAGGAATCATGCTTTTTACTCTGTCAAATAATCCATTCATATACTCCACCTCAGCTTAATGATAAATAACGCGTGCCTGCAGAATTTTCTTCCGCCATAATTAAAGCACGCGATTCCCCTCATTTATTCTACCAATTTTTTCTCCATAATACAATACAGAAAAATTCTCAGGACACAAAAAGAAAGTGGATGCTAATCATTCTTCTGATCAACATCCACTTTCAGTTTGATATTTCTATCATTCTTTTTACCTCTTTCTTTTCTATCCTTCTGATTGATAGATTTAACTTATGTTCCCGGCGGTCCGTACCTCCTTTTCATAAATTCCTGCCGGACTTTGGTATTTGTAACTGCCCCTCTTCCCGATACAGATTTTACTTCTCTCATAACTTTCTCGTCATTATGATATTTCTCCGTATCTGACTGTTACTTTTCCAATCACGACATCCCGCAGGTTTTATAAAACTTCCTGTAACTATCATCCATTTGATAATAACTACTGTTATCTTCTCCTGTCAGATTGTTCATTCAGTTTTATTTGTTGGTTATATATTACCATTCAATTATTCGTTTGTCAATAAGTTTTTTGTATTTTTTTAGTATATTTTTATATTATCTGTTAATTTTACCAATGAACTTTTTGACGCCTTTTAATAGAAGGGATAATCTGTCCCTATTGACTTCTTCCTGCTCCCTCAGTAAAATAAAATAGATATGTCTAAATTTTGCAAAAGGAGTCTTATTATGGAACAGTTAAAAATACCGGATGGCTACTCCTCTCCTCTTACAATCCGCGAAACTGAAGTTGCCATCAAAGAAGTAAAAGATCATTTTGAGCGTGCCCTGGCAAAATCCCTACATCTGACACGTGTATCTGCTCCGCTTTTTGTCCGTCCGGAATCCGGAATGAATGATAATCTGAACGGAGTCGAGCGCCCGGTTTCTTTTGGAATCAAAGAGCAGAACGATGCTGCTGCAGAGATTGTTCACTCTCTTGCCAAGTGGAAACGTTATGCGCTGAAAAAATACGGATTTCACTCAGGGGAAGGTCTGTATACAGACATGAGCGCGATCCGCAGAGATGAGGATACTGACAATGTTCATTCTCTGTATGTTGACCAGTGGGACTGGGAAAAAATCATCTCAAAAGAAGAACGTAATATGGAAACGCTGCAGTATACTGTAAGAAAGGTATACAGTGCGCTGAAAGATACAGAAGATTTTATTTCCCGCAGATACAATTATATTGAACCACTTCTGCCGGATGATATTTTCTTTATTTCCTCTCAGGAACTGGAAGATATGTATCCTGACTGTGCGCCAAAAGAACGGGAAAACCGGATTGCCCGCGAAAAAGGTGCTGTATTTATTTCACAGATCGGGAAAACTCTTGCCTCCGGGCAGAGACACGATGGCCGCGCCCCGGATTATGACGACTGGGAATTAAATGGTGATATCATCGTATATTACCCGGTTCTCGATATGGCTTTTGAAATTTCTTCCATGGGTATCCGTGTTGATGAAAATTCTCTCAGAAGCCAGTTGAAAGAAGCAGGATGCGAAGAGCGGGCTGAACTGCCTTTCCAGAAATCGTTGTTAAACGGCGAGCTTCCCTACACTGTAGGCGGAGGCATCGGTCAGTCCCGAATCTGTATGTATTACCTCAGAAAGGCCCATATCGGCGAGGTTCAGTCCTCTCTTTGGCCGGATCATGTAGTAGAAAACGCACTGGCAAACGGCATTCATCTGCTTTAATTTCACTGGCATGCATGAACTGCCCGTCCAGGGTCTTACATACTGAATGCAAAAACATTTGCTGCGTTTTTCAGAAAACATAGCAAACGCAGAGCAGATTCCGTTTATCGGAAGACCGCTCTGCGTTTTTTATTTCATATTATTTACTATGCGGATATTTATCTCAGCTCTTATCCTTCGGGCATTCTACAGCCCCTCCTACTCCTGCAGCAGAAGTACCGCGGCCTGACAGCTGTCCAGTGTAATTCGCCCTTTTTCATGGATTTCCAGTTCAATCTCGCTTTCTTTCCCCATATTTGACAACAAGGCCCTGGCAGAATTGCATCCAAGCGGAATTTCACATGACTCTTTTCCATAATTGGCGGCAACGAGAATATTCTGACCGGTTTCCTCTAAAAACCGGTGATAGGCAAAAATACTGTCAGAATCTTCCTGCTCCGGAATAAACTTTCCATAAGTCAGCACTTCCCTGAATTCAGGGGATTTTTTCAATGCAATCAGTTTCCTGTAATAAGAAAGAACAGAATCCCCGCGTTTCTCCTGCTCAGCCACATTGATCTTCCTGTAATCAGGATTCAGCGCAAGCCAGGGGGTTCCTGACGTAAATCCGGTATTTTCCCCACTGTTCCACTGCATAGGCGTACGGGCATTATCGCGGCTGTTTTCATAGCAGCATTCCAGCGCCTGTTCCCTTGAGCATCCTGCCTGCAGGGCTTCATTGTACTGGTCTTTTGTACTAATATCATCATATTCGGAAATATCCCCGCGTCTGCAATTGGTCATGCCGATTTCCTGTCCCTGATAAATAAAGGGAATTCCATACAGAAAGAGAAAAGTTGTTGCAAGCATCTTGATTCCCGTCTCATTCTGCGCATATTCCGGGAGAAAACGGCTGGCGCCTCTTGGCTCGTCATGATTTTCAATAATATTTGCCTTAAAACCTATTCCCTGCGCTTCTTTCTGAGAAGCGAAAATCACATCTCTCCATTCCTTAAAGACAAGAGGTCTGGAATCATACCACCCATGACTGCCCTGTGCAAGCTCATGCGCGCTGAAATCAAACATGGATGAAAAATGCCCTTCGTCCCCGATAAACTGAGCCAGCTCATCTTTTTTCATATTGAAAACTTCTGCAACGGTAAAAGCATTATATTTTCCATATGTATGCTTCTTCATATCATCAAAATATTCACCGACTCCCTGCACTTCCTCAACCATTTTCACACAGGATGCAAGCCCGTCCGGGCCGTCCGGTTCGAATGATGGGAAATTTAAATCTTTCTTAATATTTATAATTGCATCTATTCGGAATCCTGCCAGTCCTTTATCCAGCCACCAGTTCATCATTTTATAAATTTCATCCCGCAGCCTCGGATTTTCCCAGTTCAGATCCGGCTGCTCTTTTGCGAACATATGGAGATAATATTTATCCGTTCCCGGGACCTTCTCCCATGCGCTCCCGCCAAAATAGGAGCGATAATTACTCGGCTCCTTTCCCTCTTTTCCTTTCACAAAGTGAAAATACTGTGCATATTCTCCGTCCGGATCCGCCAGTGCCTTCTGAAACCATTCATGTTTATCAGAACAATGATTTACGACCAGATCCATAAGAATATACATATCCCGCTTCTTTGCTTCAGCAAGAAGCTCGTCAAAATCCTCCATTGTTCCAAATTCTTCCGCAATTTTATAGTAATCCGAGATATCATACCCCTGATCCACAAAAGGCGACTGATAAACCGGAGACAGCCAGATAATATCAATCCCCAGCTCTTTCAGATAATCCAGCTTTGATATAATTCCCTGCAGATCACCAATTCCGTCTCCATTCGAATCCAGAAAACTTTTCGGATAAATCTGATATGCAACCTTGTCATGCCACCATTTTCTTTCCATTCCCATTCCGCTCCTTATTGTCATTTTTGTATGATGCTGTTATTATATAGCTGTAAAAAAGAAAATTCTTGTACAATATTTTCATATTTATTGCACAATTCTGCCAGGGGTCAGACCCCTTTTCAAAGGGCTACGTCCCCTTTGGGTGAAATTGTCAGAAAGGAGTCAAAATGGCACACAATTCTTCTCTTTCTCCGGAGCAAAAAGAACAGACCCGGCACGGCGAGCATATGTTTCCTCTGAAAAAATATATCACAACGCTGACTGAGCTCTATCCTTCTGTTTCGGCCCACTGGCATGATGAAGCCGAACTGACTCTTATTTCCGAGGGCAGCTGCACTTATCAGGTACACCTGGATAACTATGACGTCTCAGAGGGGGATCTGCTTTTTGTGCCCCCTGCTGTTCTCCACGCAATTACCGCTTCTTCCCAGGATGGCATGTGTTCGGAAACATATGTGTTCCATATGAACTTTCTCGGAGCAAATTCCGCAGATATCTGCGCAGTTAAATATCTTACTCCTGTAATAAACCAGACACTGATCCTGCCATGTCTGATCAATAGAAGTCATCCGGCATACAGAGATGTTCTTGCTATTTTCCGGAAGATCAGCCGCACCTATGAGGATATGCCTGCCGGCTATGAACTGCTTCTGCGCTCTTTACTGCTTCAGGTAATTGCTGCACTGCTTCCTTACGGTAGTGAACGTGCTGTACATTCCCCTCTTGAATCAGAACATACTTTTAAATTGAAACTGGTACTGGAATATATCGGCGACCATTTTGCAGAAGAACTTACAATTCCTCAGCTTGCGCGGATCTGCTATTTCAGTGAATACCACTTTATGCGCTTTTTTAAAAAATATACCGGCACGTCCTGCCTGGAATATATTAAAAATCTGCGCCTTGAGAAAGCCGCGGAACAATTTGCCCAGGGGAATCAGTCCGTTCTGGACACTGCGCTATCTGTAGGATTTTCAAATTTGTCATATTTTTACAGGGAATTTAAAAAGAAATACGGAATGACTCCCAGGAAATTTATAGAAAGTATACCTTCCGGAGCCATTCAGGCTCCGTACCGGTATCAGTAAATCACAGAATATTTTTTATGCCGTACCCTCTGGACCGCTGAAGAATCTGCTTTTCACATCAAATCCGTGATCCATTGGTCCGCTGCCCCTTCCAAGATCGAGCATTGCTCCGAGCGCACCGGAAATGTACTCTTTGGCCCTTTCTACCGCCTCTTCAAGCGGGAATCCTTTTGCCAGATTAGACGCAATCGCGCTGGACAAGGTACATCCGGTTCCATGCGTATTGGGATTATGAATCCGCTGTCCGCAGAACCATCTGCCCCGGCCGTTCTGAAACAGATAATCATTTGCATCATTCAGATCATGCCCGCCCTTTAACAGGACAGCACATCCGTACTCTTTTCCGATCTGTTCCGCTGCGTTCTCCATTTCTTCCCTGGAAGAAATATTCCTGCCGGAGAGAACTTCTGCCTCGGGAATATTCGGAGTGAGTATATCTGCCGCCGGCAGAAGTTTCGTCTTGAGTTTTTCCACGGCGTCCCCGCTGATCAGCCTGGCACCGCTGGTTGCTACCATGACCGGATCCAGGACAATATTGCCGGCACTGTACTGCTCCAGCTTTTCTGCAATTACCTCAATAAGCCCGGGAGAAGAAACCATTCCGATCTTTACAGCATCCGGACGGATATCCGTAAAAATACAATCCAGCTGCTGTCCCAGAAAATCCGGCTCCGCTTCCATAATAGCAGCTACGCCAGTCGTATTCTGAGCAGTCAGAGCTGTAACGGCACTCATGGCATAAACTCCATTCGCCATCATTGTTTTAATATCAGCCTGGATTCCCGCTCCGCCACTGGAATCACTCCCCGCAATCGTTAATGCTGTTTTCATAGAAACTTTTTCCTTTCATATTCTAGATTACACTTTTCATTTCAATTGTTCGACCCGTTTCCAGAACAGATCAAAGTCCGCAAATTCAGGCAGATAGATATCCGCCGTATTCCAGATCTGTGCAAGATTCTTATCATTCGATCTGTCATAGACAGCAACTGTTCTGAATCCTGCTTTTTTCGCTGTTCGAAGAGCATGATACGCATCTTCAAACACCAGTGTCTCCCTGGCATCTGTATCCAGCTGAAGAGCTGACGCATAGAAAATATCCGGCTGATTTTTCCCGCTTCCGATTCCGGAGCAGGTAAAAATCCCCTGAAAATACGAAAATACCTTCAGGCGCTTCAACGCAGCTTCTGTATTATCCCGGTCTCCGGATGTAGCAATTACCATCGGGATTTTCCTTTCACGGAATTCTTCCAGGAACTGGCGTACCCCCTCTTTCAGCGGAACCCTTTCCACATAAAATTCCCGCACTTCCCGTGCAAGCCCCTTTACTACCTGTTCACATGTCATTTCAAGGCCATAATGGCTGATCAGATACTGGGCTCCTTCTTCCAGGCTCATAGAAAAGAGGATCTCACCCAACCCCTTTTCTGCCGGAATTCCTCTGGATTTTAGATATAGTTCGCCCAGATTTTCCCACACAGGCATGGAATTCAGAAGCACACCGTCTACATCAAAAATAACACCGCGAATCATCTTATTCCTTCACCATCTCTTCAGTAAGCATTCTCAGTTCTCTGGCTGCAGCTTCAATATTTTTCTGTGCAAAAATCGCACTGATTGCAGCAATTCCGCAGACACCGGTATGTTTAAGCTGCCCGACATTTTCCCGTGTTATACCTCCTATGGCAATGACCGGAATATCAACCGCACTGCAGATCTCCCGGAGAACCTGGTGATCCACTTCTACCGCATCCGCTTTGGAGCCGGTATGAAATACTGCTCCCACACCCAGATAATCCGCTCCCTGCCGCTGTGCCTCGAGAGCTTCATCCACCGTGCGGGCAGATACACCGATAATCCGGTCCGGTCCCAGTTTTTTCCGAGCTTCCCCGGCCGCCATATCACTCTGCCCCACATGTACTCCATCTGCTCCGATCTGTGAAGCCAGAGCAACATTATCGTTAATTATAAAAGGTATGTGATACTTTTTGCACAGCCATTGAATTGCCTGCGCCTCCTCAAGAAATTCCTGCTCATCCAGCTCTTTCTCTCTGAGCTGAAGAAATGTGACGCCTCCTTTCAAAGCCTGTTCCACCTGTTCGCAGAGAGTCTGTCCCTTCAGCCAGCTTCTGTCTGTCACCGCATAGAGCAGCAGATCTTTTTTATCGCAGTTCATATTTTGCTCCTTTCTCCAGTTCTTCGCCTTTCATATTATAAACGGCATCAATAATCCGGTTTCGGTAGGTGGCATTTCCGTCTCCCTTCTGCATCCTGCCCCATCCGATCTCGCCGGCAAGACCCATCATACACACCGAAGCAGCCGCAGCCTCCAGGCCACAGTCAGGATTAGCCGTCAGATAAGCTGTCATAATTCCTGACAGCTGGCATCCTGTTCCCGTAATTTTCCCCATTTCCGGGCGTCCATTTCGAATCACATAACAGACGCTCCCGTCCGATACCAGATCAATCGCACCGGTAACAGCGGCAATACAGCCGGACTTCTGTGCAAATGCCTTCACGAATGCCACAGCCTCATCCAGCGTATCCTCCGTGACCGCATCAGCTATATCCGCATCAACACCTTTCGTCTTTCCCCTGCCTTCTGCCAGAGCCCTGATTTCGGAAATATTTCCGCGCACAGCACTCAGGCGCAGTCCTCTCATAAGGAAAAGCGCTGTATCGGTACGAAAAGTGCTTGCGCCAGCCCCTACCGGATCAAGTACAACCGGATGCCCAAGCTCATTCGCCCGGCGTCCTGCCCGGAACATTCCTTCAATACTTGTTTTGTGAAGGGTTCCTATGTTAATATTCAGTCCCCCGCAGAGAGAAGTAATGTCTTCCACATCTTCTGTCTCATCAGACATAATCGGGCTTCCCCCGCATGCAAGAATCACATTTGCCACATCATTTACCGTAACATAATTTGTTATATTATGAATCAAAGGCGCGCATCTTCTCACGTTTTTCAGACATTCTTTAAACATTTTTATTTCTTATGCTCCTTTTTCATGTACCGCAGATAAATCAGCCCTTTTATTTCCGTGTCATCCTCTGCGAATACATCATTTCTTCCCTGTTCCGGCTGTTCCCGTCTTCGGCTCCAGATTCCCCAGATAAATATCGAATACTTTCATTTTTTTCATGGCAGTCACAAGAATCGCCGCAATAATCGTTCCTCCGAAACTTGACACGAAAAACGGGAACACAAATCCATATACAGCGCTTTCGCTCCCCATAAGGAGTGCTGCGATGGGATAACTGAGAAATCCTCCAATAACAGATGTACCAAACAGCTCCCCTGCATATGCCAGTGGAAGACGCTTTCCGTACTTATATAAAATACCGCACAGAAACGCTCCGCACATGGAACCCGGGAATGCCAGCAGTGTGCCTGTTCCCATAAGATTTCTGAGCAGGCTGGTAACAAATGCCATTCCGACCGAATACCCGGGGCCTAAGAATACACCGCCGAGTATGTTAATAAAATGCTGAACCGGGGCACATTTGGATGCCCCCACCGGAATAGACAGCGGAGAGCATACAATTCCTACTGCAACAAGAATCCCCGCAAGGGCAAGTTTTCTCACATTTACTTTTTTCATCTCTATACCTCCTGATCCGCCGGATTCAATTGCCGGCGTGCGGAAAAAAACGTATTTTTAATCCGAAAATAATGTTACCACGTCCGCATAAGAAATGCAATACGATTGCCCGGTCATCAGATAGACGTAAAAAATCAATTCCCTAACGCTCTGATTCTTGGTATAATTTATTCAAATACTAGTTTAAGGGAGATAAAATCATGTCTGTAGAAAGTGTTAGAAGTTATTTTAAAGCTAATCATATTAACAAAGAAATTATTGAATTTCCTGTATCCAGTGCAACGGTCGAGCTGGCCGCGCAGGCTGCAGGCGTTGAGCCGGCAAGGATTGCAAAAACCCTGTCATTTTATACAAAAGAAAAAGATGCTGCTATCCTGATTGTCACTGCCGGAGATATGAAAATTGACAACAGCAAATTCAAACATTTCTTCGGGATGAAAGCAAAAATGCTGGCGCCGGAGGATGTTGAACCTCTGACCGGACATGCCATCGGCGGTGTGTGTCCTTTTGCCAATCCGGATACCGTAAAAGTTTATCTGGATGTTTCCATGAAACGTTTTGATACCGTCTTTCCCGCTGCCGGAAGCGGAAACTCGGCAGTCGAGATGACCTGCGGAGAACTGGAAAAAGCCGCCCGCTCAAACGAATGGATCGATGTGTGCAAATAGAATATTCAGAAAACTTCAGGCAAAGGGGTCTGACCCCTTTGAGTAGAATTGTCCGAATTTTTCTTTAATTACGATTTTATATGGAAGGAGGCTTTATTTTGGCAAAATATATTATGGCACTTGATGCCGGAACTACCAGTAACCGCTGTATTCTTTTTGACAAAAGAGGAAGGGTATGCAGCTCCGCTCAGCGGGAGTTTACTCAGTACTTTCCCCGTCCGGGATGGGTGGAGCATGATGCGGACGAAATCTGGGCCAGTCAGCTTGGGGTGGCAGTTGAGGCCATGAGTAAGATCGGCGCCTCTGCTGAAGACATTGCGGCAATCGGTATTACCAATCAACGGGAAACTGTCATTGTATGGGACAGGGCAACCGGTGAGCCGGTCTTCCATGCTATTGTATGGCAGTGCCGCCGTACTTCTGATTACTGTGATTCTCTGAAAGCGAAAGGACTGACGGAAAATTTCAGAGAGAAAACCGGGCTTGTCATCGATGCATATTTTTCCGGGACAAAGCTAAAATGGATTCTGGACAATGTTCCAGGAGCACGGGAACGCGCCGAAAACGGCGAACTTCTATTTGGCACCGTAGAAACCTGGCTGATCTGGAAACTGACAAAAGGCAGAGTTCATATTACAGATTACTCCAACGCATCCCGTACTATGCTCTTTAATATAAACACTCTTGCCTGGGATGATGAGATTCTGAAAGAACTTAATATTCCCCGAAGTATCCTGCCGGAAGTACGTCCGTCCAGCTGCGTTTACGGGGAAACTGACCCCGCTTTTTTCGGAGGTCCTATTCCCATTGCCGGAGCCGCAGGAGATCAGCAGGCCGCGTTGTTCGGCCAGACCTGCTTTGCTCCGGGAGATGCAAAGAATACATACGGCACCGGCTGTTTTCTTCTGATGAACACCGGAGAGACTCCGGTCTTTTCCAGAAACGGACTTGTCACTACGATAGCCTGGGGACTGGACGGTAAAGTAACCTACGCACTGGAAGGATCGATCTTTGTAGCAGGAGCTGCTATCCAGTGGCTCAGAGATGAGATGCGCCTGATTGATTCTGCCGACGATTCCGAATACATGGCGCAAAAAGTACCGGATACGAATGGCTGCTATGTTGTGCCGGCATTTACCGGCCTTGGCGCGCCTCACTGGGATCAGTACGCAAGAGGAACCATAGTAGGAATTACCCGGGGTGTAAATAAGTATCACATCATCCGCGCAACACTGGAATCCCTTGCCTATCAGGTAAATGACGTACTGACCGCCATGAAAGCGGATTCAGGCATTGAACTGGCCTCTCTCAGAGCAGACGGCGGAGCCAGTGCAAACGATTTTCTGATGCAGGCGCAGGCTGATATTATTAATGCGCCGGTCAGGCGTCCGGCCTGTGTTGAAACCACGGCGACAGGAGCTGCATATCTGGCCGGCCTTGCCGTCGGATACTGGTCCGGTAAAAATGATGTAATTGAAAATCAGATCATTGAACGGATCTTTGAGCCTTCTATCTCCCCTGAAGACCGGGAGGCACGTATCAGGGGCTGGAATAAAGCAGTAAAATATTCATTTGGCTGGGCGAAAGATAATTAACAAAAGCAGCGGGGATGGCTTTTCAGCCAAAATCCCGCTGCTTCTGATTTTGTCTGTTTTCCGGCACACTTTTGAGCTGCCGCCCTGTTTTATTTCAAAAAGCTTTCAATGATAACAGACTCCGCCTCTTCCTCTGTAAGCCCGAATGTCCGAAGCTTAACAAGCTGCTCATCATTGATTCTTCCGATAGCCGCCTCATGGATAATCTGAGCATCCACATGTTTGGCGTCAATTTCGGGGATAGAGCTGATCTCAGCATGATCCATAATAATGGAGTCACACTGGATATGTGCATGACAGAGATTATTGCCAATTGCTTTCGGATGGAACACCTGTCTGGACGTCCCTTTTCCGACGGAACGGGACACGATCCGCGCAGAACTGTTTTCACCGTTAAGTTCCACTTCCATATTCGATACTGCAGTCTGGCCTTCGTCTGTCATCAGTTTTTCAGTGACAAACAGTTTCGCATTCTCCGCAAGTTCAATATAATTCTCCCTCTCTGTAGAATCCACACCTCTGATCTGAGTCGTCTCCAGAGTGAAGACCGAGTTTTCTCCCACGTAAATCTTTGTCACAGGGTTAAGCACTTTGCTTCCCGTGCCGTTGCCCTCCGCATAATGATTCTCCACATATTTTACATTTGCATTTTTCCCTACATGGAATGCATGGATTCCATCATGGCGTGTCTCGCTGCACCCTTCGCCATGTATCCCGCATCCGGCCACGATGGTTACATCCGCGCCGTCTTCAATATAGAAATCATTATAAACAATATCTACACCTTCCTGGGACATGACTACCGGAATATGCACCTGTTCCTCTTTTGTCTCTCCGCTGATATAAATATCAATTCCCGGTTTATCTTCTTTTGGCACAATCTTAATATGACGGCTGTCCCCATGGCACACAGCCATGCCATTCAGTCTGAGATTGTATGCTCCCTCCTGCTTAAAACCGTAAGAGTCTATCACCTTAAGTACATCTTCTGTCACTTTATTAAGCTCCATAGAGCTCACCTCCCTTTTGTCTCCTGCACTCGCAGGAATCCACTTCCTGGTTAAACAGCTTCGGCATAATCTCATCAGCAGCACCGATGGACTCTACTTTTCCATCTGTAATCACCATAATCCTGTCAGCCATACGGATAATTCTCTCCTGATGAGAAATCAGGATCATACTCTCCTGCTTTTCCTTATGAATCTGTTCAAACCGTTTGATCAGCATAGAAAAACTCCAGAGATCAATTCCCGCCTCCGGTTCATCAAAAATACAGAGCTTATGCTGTTTTGCAAGCACTGTGGCAATCTCAATTCTTTTGATTTCGCCTCCAGAAAGCGTAGCGTCAGCCTCCCGGTCAATATACTCCATCGCGCAAAGCCCTACGCTGCTCAGAAGATTGCAGCATGTTTTTTCATCCAGCGGGTGTCCTGCCGCAAGGGACAGCAGTCTGCGCACCGTCATTCCCTTAAAACGCGGCGGCTGCTGGAAGGCAAAACCGATTCCTGCTTTTGCCCTCTCATCAATTGTATACTCCGTAATATCCTCTCCGTTGAGCAGGATCTTTCCGGATGTCGCCTTGTTTATTCCCATCAAAAGTTTGGCAAGTGTAGACTTTCCGCCCCCATTCGGGCCGGTAATCACAAGCATCTCACCGTCATTTACAGTGAAGCTGACATCATTTAAGATCTCCGACTGCTTCCCTTCTTCTAAAACATCATATGATAAATGTTCTACCTGTAACATCTTTAACCTGTCACTTCCTTTTTCATTTGATACCTGCAGTTCCATATACCTGCACAGATTCCATTTACGGTATTCCGTAAACTGCGGAATCATTCAGAAAACCGCCGGAACAGTTCTCTGTACCAGTCCGCATAAATACTTCCTCTTCTCCAGATAAACGCAAATTCATGCGTAACAGGAAAGTCCTGAAGCGGAATCTGACGCAGTGAACCATCTTCCAGTTCACTGCGAACTGCAGCTTCATATAAAAATGTAATACCACATCCGGCTTTTGTCAACTCTTTAATCGTCTGCATGCTGCCCACTTCCATCCTCCTGTCAAAATCCTGGACACTCAGATTGTGAGCTTCCAGACAGCGTTCCAGCACCTCTCTGGTACCGGATCCCTCTTCTCTCAGAAGAAGGCGCTCCTGAAAAAGTTTTTCAATGCGATCCGGTGTATTCTGAAAAAAATAGTCCGGACTGCAGACAGCTATATATTTTTCCCTGGAAAAAATCTGAAAATCGTACTCGCTTTTCTTAAAAAAACCTTCAACAAGAGCAAAATCAATCTTTCCTTCATCCAGCCGCACCAGAAGATCATGGGTGTTCTCCACCTCCATATAAATCCTGGCCTGCGGATATCTGGCAAGATATTTTTCCAGCACCCGCCCCATCACCGAATCCCCGATGGTACGGGTTGCACCAAAGCGAATTTCCGCTTCTTTCTCTGTTTTCTGCATTTCATTCTGCATGGACTGCTCGTCGTGCATCATAGTAAGCGATGCATTCCGCAGAATCTCCCCCGCGCCCGTCAGCCTGAGTTTTTTCCCTTCATACCGGAAAAGCTTCGTATTGTAATGTTTTTCCAGAAAACGGATATGCTGGGAAACTGCCGGCTGTGTAATATTCAGTTTTTCCGATGCCCTCGTAAAATTCATGCACTTGCACACCGTTAGAAATGTCTCCATTCTGAAATCGAGCATAATGCGCCCCCTTATACACAAATAAGGAGCGGAGCACTCCTGTACAGAGTCTCCGCCCCTCTTTATACTGAACTACTCCCTGCATCTACTATAACATATATTTATGATAAAATAAAGATATATAATTTTATTTTATGATAAATTTATGGTATTGTATCTGCAGGAAAAAATTACTAAAAATGAAAAGGGAAAAGCGAATATGAAAGATTATGCACACTCTTTTCAGAATGATGAGAGAAAGTGAGGAAACAAAAATGAATTTTCTGAAGAAAAATATTCCCGGACTTCTGCTCTGTTTGGTTATTGCGGTACCATCCTGGTTTCTCGGCCAGGCGGTTCCTGTTATCGGCGGTCCGGTATTTGCAATTCTGATTGGTATGATACTGACACTTATTCTGACAAAAAAAGAACCTTTTACCGCAGGCATTAACTATACCTCAAAAAAAATCCTGCAGGCCGCCGTGGTATTTCTGGGATTTGGTATGAATCTGACGGAAATACTGGCAAAGGGAAAACAGTCTCTTCCTATTATAATTTCCACAATCACCACTTCGCTGGTAATTGCATTTGTTCTGTACAAAGCGCTGAAACTTCGTACAAATAATGCGATTCTTGTCGGAGTAGGCTCTTCCATCTGCGGAGGAAGCGCTATAGCGGCAACCGCACCGGTAATCGATGCATCTGACGAAGAAGTGGCTCAGTCCATTTCTGTTATTTTTCTTTTTAATGTACTGGCCGCCCTTATCTTTCCCACATTAGGCGGAATCCTTGGATTAAGCAATGAAGGATTTGGTCTTTTTGCCGGAACCGCGATTAATGATACATCGTCCGTGACCGCCGCTGCTACTGCCTGGGACGGGATCCACGGCAGCAATACACTGGATGCGGCCGCAATCGTAAAAATGACAAGAACCCTTGCAATCATTCCGATCACACTGGTTCTTGCCATTTACAGAGGGAGAAAAGAAAAATCCTCAAAAGGCTCTTCCTTCAGTCTCAGGAAATCTTTTCCTTACTTTGTATTGCTTTTTGTTCTGGCTTCCATTGTAACAACGCTCTTTCAGCTTCCTGCAGATGTAACAGCTCCTCTGAAGGATCTGAGTAAATTTCTCATCGTTATGGCAATGGCTGCCATTGGCCTGAATACGAACATAATTAAACTAATAAAAACCGGCGGGAAGCCCATTTTTACCGGTTTCTGCTGCTGGGCAGGTATCGCGCTTGTAAGTCTGGGGATGCAACATATCCTTGGGATCTGGTAGTAATTCGGATTTGTCAAAGGGGGGGTTCCGTCATCAAATAGAAAATCAGAAGACAAGAAAGTGTTTAAAGGACGTATTCAGAAGAGAGAGACGTCTGCTTTTGAAAAACGGGAATAATCAGGAGTTTCTCCCAGATAGAATACACAGGAGATATGGAATGTGGGATCCTTGTGACTCGGAGGAATCTGTCAGAAAAACAAAGGATCTGAAGTCTGATGTTAAGGCCTGAGATGAATCTGCCGAACGCAGTGAGTTTTCATCTCAGGCCTTATTTTTAATCAGATTTCAGATCCTTTATTTTTCTCAGATTCCTGAACAGAATAAGGATCCCACATCCCATATCTCCGTCCCATTCTAGCCAGAAAAATCTGAATATTTTCCAGCATTTCTTAATTCAAGTTCATTTCGGCAAATCCGAATTACATATTCTCCAGCAGCTTATCAATGCTGACAAGTTTTACGCTGAGTACAAAAATATCTGTTGCAACTGCCAGTTCTTCCGGAGTCGGATAGGACGGCGCAATACGGATATTACTGTCGTGCGGATCCTTGCCGTACGGGTAAGTAGCACCTGCCCCTGTCATTACAAGGCCGGCTTCTTTTGCTTTTGCAACAATTGCCTTCGCACATCCTTCCATTGCATCAAAGGAGATAAAATATCCGCCCAGAGGCTTAATCCAGGAACCGATTTCCAGACCGCCCAGTTCTCTTTCAAGCACGTCAATTACAGCCTCAAACTTCGGGCGCATGATATTTGCATGTTTTTTCATATGCTCGACAATTCCATGTACATCCTTGAAGAAACGCACATGACGAAGCTGATTTACCTTATCATGTCCGATTGTCTGCATCTTCATCATGCTTCTGATTTCATTCAGGTTTGCCTCAGACGCAGCAAGGGCAGCAATACCTGATCCCGGGAAGCTGATCTTGGACGTGGAAGAAAACTTATAAACCATGTCCGGATTTCCTGCTTTCTTACACTCTGACAGAATTTCGATCAGATAATCCTGTTTATCCTCATAAAGATGATGTACACAATACGCATTATCCCAGTAAATACGGAAATCTTCTGCTGCCGGTTTTAGATTGGCAAAGCGGAATACCGTCTCGTCAGAGTAGGTAATTCCCTGAGGATTTGAATATTTCGGAACACACCAGATTCCTTTTACCGCCGGATCTTCGTTTACATACTTTTCTACCAGATCCATATCCGGTCCTGTCGGTGTCATCGGGATATTAATCATCTCGATACCAAAATGTTCCGTAATACCAAAATGTCTGTCATATCCAGGCACCGGACAGAGGAATTTTACTTTGTCCAGCTTGCACCACGGCGTACTCCCCAGTATTCCATGTGTCATAGCACGTGCAACGGTATCATACATAACGTTCAGACTGGAATTTCCAAAGATAATTACATTATCTTTCGGAACTTCCATCATGTCAGCAAGAAGCTGTTTAGCCTCGCCAATTCCGTCCAGTCCGCCGTAGTTACGGCAGTCAACACCGTCAGCGCATGTCAGATCCGCGCTGCTGTTCAGAACATCCATCATCCCCATTGACAGATTCAGCTGCTCAGTTGACGGCTTACCTCTGGACATATCCAGTTTGAGGCCTTTTGCCTTTACTTCTTCATACTGGGCCTCCAGGCCGCTCTTCAGTTCCAGTAACTCTTCTTTCGTTAAATCCTTGTACGCAGTCATTGCAGAAATCCTCCACTCTTTCTTACACATTGTTACACTCTTTTTTTCACTGTTTGATATTGTATATAATTTTTGAGAGTTCGTCAATGGTTTCTTGCATTTTTTTGTTTTTTTCTCGATTATTTCGTCCAGAACTTTACATTTTTGAAACTTCAATTTATTTTTCATTCATTTTTCAATTTCAGAAAATGCTTTCATAACTATTATTACTTAAAAAAAGCCCCGTACAGCTTAAACTGTACGGGGTAGTTTTTATCAGAGAAACCCTGATACTATTAATCTTTTTTACGTGATGTAACCACACTCTGGATAACCAGGAACAGACACAGCATAGCTGCTACTGTAATTCCTGTCCACCATGCATCATCCAGACCGATTGAAGAAACGATATTCTGGATTGTGCTCAGTGAAAGTACACCAACGAATGTTCCGATAATATTACCAACACCACCTGTCAGCAATGTACCACCGATAATGGAAGATGCGATTGCATCCATTTCCATACCCTGTGCATGGGACGGGGAACCGGAACCAACATACAGGAAGAATGCATATCCTGCAATACCTGCCAGAACACTACACATAAGATGTGCAATGAATTTTGTTCTCTTAACATTGATACCGAGCATCAGTGCGCTCTGGCTGTTACCGCCGACTGCATAGAATGCACGTCCGAGTTTTGTCCAGCGAAGTACCACGAATAAAAGAACAACTACAAGCAGAGCAATAATAACACCGATATTGATATATGCATCAATATAGTTGCCGAGACGGTTTACATTTCCCATACCCGGAACAATAATACGTGTATTTTTCAGTGCCTGAAATGATTCATTCTGTACGTTAAACGGCTGTGAATGTACGATTGTTGTCATACCTCTTGCAAAGAACATACCTGCCAGAGAAATGATAAATGGCTGGATCTCAAGGTAAGCAACAAGGAAGCCCTGTACAATACCATATGCAAGACCAATGCCAAGAGCAACCAGGATAGACATAGGAACATTACCGCCCATGTAATCCAGGCATACTGCACAGCTCATGCAGACCAGAGCAACTACACCACCGACAGAGATATCGATTCCGCCGGTAATCATAACAAGGCTCATTCCGCATGCTGTGATAATCAGAGCGGACTGCTGCATCAGAATGTTAAATAAGTTCTGCGCATTCCGGAAACCGCCTCCAAGGAAAATGATAGCGGCGAGGTACATAACAAGGAAAATTACAATTGTTATGATCAGCAGCAGATTCTGGTCTGAAATATTTACCTTTTTCTTCGCCTGCTTTCCAGCTGCAGCTGTTTTACTAGATGTTGCCATATCAGCCGACCTCCTTTGCAGTGTGCTTAGAGCTTAACTTTTTGCCAAGGGCACCAAGACGCTCTTTTACGACCGGCGCACTTAATACAACCAGCAGAATTACGACAACAGCTTTATAAGCCGGAAGTGCTGCAGAAGGCACTTTGTATTTATACAGTGTTGTTGTCAGGAACTGAATTGTATATGCACCCATAATGGAGCCAGCCATGTTGAATTTACCACCGGCAAGTGAGTTTCCGCCGAGGGCAACAGCCAGGATGGCATCCATCTCAATGTCCTTTGCGACTACAGAATAGTTAATTGTAGAAATACGGCTTACTTTGATTAATCCTACAACTGCAACACAAAGTCCGAGAATTACAAAAGTAAGAATCTTAATCAGCTTCGGATTCAGACCGTTCAGTCTGGCTGAATTTTCATTGATACCTACAGACTGTACATAAAGTCCCAGTGTTGTGAACTTCAGTACAAGTGCGATAATAACAACGCAGATTACCGCAATGAAGAACGGTGTCGGGATCGGAATACCCGGAATCGTTCCTCCGAAATAACCGAATGACGGCTCGCTTACGATCGGCAGACGGTTCTGGTTAATCCATGCAGCAATGTTACGTCCGGCTGTATAAAGGATCAGGGTCGCAACCATAGGCTGGATCCGGAAGAATGCAACCAGTACGCCATTGAAAGCACCAAACAGCATAGCAACGATGCACGCAACAAGGAATGCTACGATAACCGGTGCCTGAAGAGATTCCGGCTGTGTCTCTGTTCCGCAGAGTACACGCAGGATAACACTACCGGCAATAGCAACTGCCGCGCCGACACTGATGTCCTGTCCGCCGGTTGCCGCTGTTACCAGTGTCATACCGATTGCCAGGATTGCCAGCTCGGAACCGTTATCAAGAATCGTAATCAGAGATCCGGAAAGAACCGGATAACCTGCACTGTTATGGTTCAGGGAAACTGCATAGAACCCCGGATCCATAATCAGATTGAAAATAGCCAGCAGAAGAAGGGCTACAATCGGAATAAATATCGGCTTTCTTGTCAGCTCTGCAAAGAACTGACCTACACTTCTTTTACTTTTTGTTCCACTCTTTTGCATTATTTTTTGTCACCTCCGGCAATGGTACCCATGATATTGCTCTGGGTCAGCTCGCTGCCTGAAATTTCTCCAACCATTTTACGGTCTCTCATGACAACAAGACGTGAGCATGTACGAAGCATCTCGTCTGTTTCTGAAGAAATAAATGTTACGCTCATTCCTTCGGAAGCAAGTTTGAGTACCAGTTTCTGAATTTCAACTTTTGTACCAATGTCGATACCACGTGTCGGCTCATCCAGGATCAGATAATCCGGATGTGTCAGAAGCCAACGGGCAATGATACATTTCTGCTGATTACCACCGGAAAGTGATTTGATCGGTGTATCTGCAGAAGCTGTCTTGATCTCAAGAAGCTTGATATATTCATCTGCAATCTTATTTGCCTCGCTCTTTGAGTACGGATGGAAGAATCCTCTCAGTACCTGCTGTGCAAGGATAATGTTGTCGCGAACGGAAAGATCTCCGACAAGTCCGTCGTCCTTACGGCTCTCAGACAGATATGCAATGCCAAGTTTCATTGCATCAATCGGTTTGGAAATTTTTACATTCTTTCCTTTCACTTTTACTTTTCCGGCGATTACCTTATCAGCGCCGAAAATAGCACGAACGCATTCGCTTCGTCCGGAACCGAGCAGTCCGGCAAATCCGTTAACCTCGCCCTTCTTAATGTGGAAATTAAAGGGTTTGATTCCGGCGTTGCTCTGAAGGCCTTCTGCCTCAAAGACATGCTCGTCAGCGTCTGCGCCTTTGTATACAAGGCTTTCATCTTTGATTTCCTCTTCATCATTCAGCTCTTTTCCAAGCATCTTGGCAACAAGCTGAATTCTCGGAAGATTTTCAATCTCATACTGTCCTACAAGCTGTCCGTCTCTCAGAACTGTGATCTTGTCGCAGACCTCATATACCTGCTCAAGGAAGTGGGTTACAAAGATAATACCTACGCCCTTTGCTTTCAGATCACGCATCATCTTAAACAGCTTCTCAACTTCGCTGTCATCCAGAGAAGATGTAGGCTCGTCGAGAATCAGAACTTTACAGTCCATATCAACGGCACGGGCAATTGCAACCATCTGCTGAATTGCGATGGAGTAGCTTGACAGCTGCTGTGTCGCCTCAGCCGGGATATCCAGATCCTTCAGGATCTTGGCTGCTCCCGCATTCATCTTTCTCCAGTTTGTACCAAATCCTTTGGTACGGCCTATGTACATATTTTCAGCTACTGTCAGATTCGGACAGAGCGTAATTTCCTGATAAACAGTACTAATGCCCAGGTTCTGTGCGTCCTGGGGGGAATGAATTACTGCAGGTTTATTCAGACCTTTAAGGTAGATCTGACCTTCGTCTTTTTCATATACGCCTGTAAGTACTTTAATCAAGGTAGATTTTCCGGCACCATTCTCTCCCATCAGTGCGTGAATCTCGCCTTCTTCCAATGTAAAATCAACATTCTGCAGGGCGCGCACTCCGGGAAAGCTTTTGTATATGCCTCTCATTTCGAGTACAGATTTCTCTTTCACCAGTATATTCACCTCTCAACCTTTTATTTAAAAAGCGCGGCACAGCGTCTAAGAATCTTTTTCCGCTGCGCCGCGTACTTTTTATTCACTCACGATTGGCTTTTAATTAGATACCGTATGTATCAACATCGTCCTGTGTGATTGTAGCTGCGTCAAAGCCTTTCTCTTCCATAACGATTGTCTTCTCTGTGATTTCCTCACCCTTCTCCAGTTTCTCGATGATATCATTAATATAAGAAGCCTGGTACGGGTTGCACTGTCCGTCGTAGTTCCATCTGCCGGCAAGTACTTCTTCCAGTGCCCATTTGTTTGTATCAAATCCCATGATTACAACGTCGCCGTCAACACCGTGAGAAATGTTAGCTGCATCAAGTGCTGCAACAGCTCCCTTAGCCATATCGTCGTTCTCAGCGTAGATTACGTTGAAGTCCTCGCCTGAGTCGATTGCAGACTGTGTGATCTGCTGTGCTGTCTCAGCGTTCCAGTCAGCTGCCTGCTGAGAAACAATCTTCCATCCTTCAGATTTTGCCATGTCGTCCATAGCTGCTGTACGTCCAACCTGTGCAGCTGAACCCATAACGCCCTGGATGTGGATGATATTGTATTCGCCAAGGTTCTGATCTTTCAGCCAGTTAACAGCTGTGTCACCCTCAGCTCTCATGTCAGATACGATAGATGCTACATAAAGGCTGTCGTCTGCATCAATTGTACGGTCGAACAGGATAACCTGTGTTCCTGCATTCTGTGCATCCTGAAGAACTGTATCCCATCCTGCTGTATCTGCTGCAGAAATAAGAAGGTAATCAACACCATCCTGGATAAACTGCTGAGCTGCAGAAATCTGCTCGTCATTTTTCAGGCTGTATGCGAAGGAAGCGTCATATCCGTTTTCCTTTGTAAACATTTTCTTCATATCAGCATCGTTAGCTGTACGGTATCCGGACTCGTTCGGGTCATTGTTGATGATACCAACTTTGATCAGATCGCCGCTGCTGCTGTTACCGCCGTCGCTGTCTCCGCCGCCGCTCTTGCTGTTACCGCCGCTTCCGCATCCGATTACCCCTACTGCCATTACGGCTGAAACAAGTAAAGCTAAAATTTTCTTTTTCTTCATTTTCGTTCCTCCCTTTTCTAATGTTGGATCTTTTCGGAAAATCATTTTTTCCTGTGCTTACATAATATCACTTTTGTTACCTTTTGTTCAATCTGAATCTTTTATAAAATTCGGGTTTGTTAATTATTTACAATACAAATATCTCTATTGACAAAATATTTTTGACACAAATTTAATTTTTTGTTTATTTTTTTATCGTAAAATTATGAATAAGTTAATTTTTTTCACTTGCAAAGATTTTCCCATATAATTTTCTTTCCGTTTTTCCATTTGTGCAATTTTGAATGAATAACAGCAAATGTTGATTTTTTTTATGTTTTTACTTTTTTTCTGTTATTTTTACCGTTTTATAATGTGTAATTTTGAATATATATAGTTAAATTTTTTTATTTTTTTATCAAATACAGACATTTCTACCAAAAAGGGACGGACCCTTTTGCAAAAGGCTCCGTCCCCTTCCAGGTGTTTTGTCAGATTATTTTCTACGTTTTGCTTTTACTGCAACGATTGTTCCTGCTGCTGTAAATGCAAGTACGCATGCTGCTGCCAGTGGAAGTACGTTTGTTGTATCTCCTGTCTGTGCAGCTTTCTCTGTGGTATCGCTTCCATTTTTATCTGTATTCTGGCCGTTTCCGTTCTGTGCGCCGGGCTGCTGTCCGCCGTTTCCGTTCAGACCGTCATCTCCTGTCTGGCCATCATCTCCGGTCTGACCGTCATCTCCTGTCTGGCCGTCATCACCGCCAGGATTTCCTGTTCCCGGATCTCCTGTTCCCGGATCTCCTGTACCAGGATTTTCTACCGCTTTGTCACTATATGTAAGTGCATATGTTCCAAATGTATCAGTTGTAAATGTAAGTGTTCCGTCAGTTTCGTCATAACTGCACGGCAGGATTGATGCCTTGTCGCCATATACACTTATAAGCTGGTATGTTCTTTCAACGGATGTATCTGTATTGCGGAGATTTTCCGGAACCTTCATTGTAATTGTTACAGTACCGTCAATATTCTCTACCTCTACAGCTTCACCGTTACCGATCTGTTTGAAGAGACTTGCATCAAAGTACATACCAACTTCCGCATCTCCTCTGACAGCATCCACAAGTGCTTTTTCTGCGTCGGATACGCTTTCTGTAATATCGCTTACTACCAGTGAAATCTTTGCATCTGCACCTGCTGCTACTGCCTCTTTATCCTGCTCGGTAAGCACTGCATCTGCCAGAGCTGAAGCATCTCCTGCAAAGGCTGCATTTCCCAGATTATCCTCCGGAGTTGTTACATCCTCTACTGTACCGGCTGAGGGCTGTGAGCCGCCAGTCACTTCAACTGCAGTTGAATATTCCATAACAAAACCATCGTACTTAGCAGTTACTGTCGCTGTTACGATTGCTTTTCCTGCTCCGACTGCTGTAACTGTACCATCTTTATAGGTTACAACATCAGCATTTTCTGATGAGTACTCTACCGTTACATAATCACTGATTGTTTCCGGAACTGAGAAAAGTTTCTGAGTATCTCCTGCTTCCAGAGAAATCTGCGTCACCGGATCAGCAATATGGATAAACGGATTCACTGCTTCATCCAGATATTCAAGATTATCCATTACAAACTGCAGGTTTGCACTGGATTTTTCCACAGTTGAATATGAATTTGCTGCTTTGGCAGCCTCAATTGCGCTTTCCAGTCTTTCTTTTGAAATATCAGTAAGGAATTCCGTGTCAATCTTTTCCGCCTTAGCGATCAGATCATCAAGCGCTCCTCTTTCCAGTTCAACTGCAGTATAAGTAAATGCAATCTTTGCGCTCAGTTTTCCGTATGTAACGGTTCCCGTCATAGTTACGTCTGTTTTCTCGGACGGGCTGACAACCGTTCCGTCATCAGCGATTACATCCGGGTTGCTGCTGGACCATGTAATATTCAGTCTATCTACGGAAGAGGGAAGATCCATATCATATTTGATCTCATCCGCGCTGTCATTTTCCCCGATCAGATCATCTCTTTCAACTGCTCCGTCAAGTTTTTTCTGAAGAGCTGCCGTGAACTCACCCAAAGCCTGATTCTGAACTTCTTCCTCGGACATTGCAATGCTGTAAATTCTTACATCATCTACAAGGCCTTCGTATTCCGGATCCCAGTAGTTTACTCCAAGATAGATATCACCATTTGCTCCATCCAGAGGATCATTGCTGTCGAATGTACCCAGAGTAATGCCGTCCAGATAGAATGTTGTGCTTCCTGCCGTACCTGTAATTGTAATCTGGTGCCATTCCTTGCTGGGAACTATCGGACTTGCGAGTGTTACCCACTGTCCGATCACGCCGTTCGCCCAGAATTTCAGTTTATCGCCTGAGTCACCGGATACGGCAAGCCATTTTTCCGGATCATGGTATCCCATAAACAGCATTACCTGATTGCCGGCCAGCGCTTTATCGGACTTCACCCACATGGATACCGTATACTCGGTTCCCAGATCATTCTGGTTCAGTTTCAGTCCGTAATTTCCAAGTTTAACAGCCTGGCCGTCTTTGCCTTCACCGTATGTGATTGCGCCGTTATATGTGCCCAGTCCTGTTACAAGAGCCTGAGCCTGAGCTCCGCCTTCCACGGCATTATTCAGACTTCCCTCGAAATCATAGGATGCCACCAGTCTGTCGTCCAGAGCGCCGCTTACCGTTACTGCTGTAACAGCCGTCTTTGTCACATTTCCGAGTGTTACGGATGTGGTGATTTCCGCTTCTCCGGAACCAACTGCTGTCACTGTACCGTCATCTGATACAGTCGCCACCTCCGGGGCACTGCTTTCGTATGTGATTTCCGGATTGGAATCCGCCACAACTGCCGGCATGGAAAGCTCGATCTTTTCCGTTCTGCCTGTCAGCATACTCAGAGAGTCTGTCACAGTAATGTCTTCGTTGTTCAGAAGGTCTTCTGCAGAAGTTTCGCTGTCATAGAGACGGTATACCTCGCCTTCACTGAGTGTACGGTTATATACCTTTACTTCATCCACAGCACCGTTAAATTCATCATCCCAGTAGGTTACGCCTACATAAATATCCTGGTTTGTTCCGGACAGCGGAGAATTGGTACTGCCTGATCCCCACTGTTTGCCATCCAGATATGCGGTTACACCGGATTCTGAACCGGTAATCGTCACCTGGTGCCACTGCGCATTGATATCTGTTGTGCCTAAGCCTGTCCAGCTGTATCCGTTGCCGTGTGCCCAGAATCTGTACTGGGTGCTGTTATCCGCATCGCCTGCAATAGCAAGCCATTTCTCCGGGCTATGATATCCGAGAAACAGGGTACTCTGATCCGCCTGGATATTGCCGTCCGGCTTCAGCCACAGTGATACCGTGAAATTCTCTCCAAGATTTTTTCTGTTCAGCTCAAGGCCGTAATCTCCAAGCTGAATTGCTTTTCCACTGTCATTATAGCCTGTTACATATTCCAGATTTCCGCTGTAAGCGCCAAGTCCGGTCACAATTGCGGAAGCATCTTTTCCTCCCTGGCCATCTGTAAGATTCTCATCATCAAAAGAATAAGAAGCTACCAGACCCTCTGTAAGATCATACTCTTCCGCCTTTACTTCTTTTCCCGTTCCGGGAACAACTACAGATGTCAGAACCAGGGCACCTGCGAGAAGTCCGGATAAAAGATTTTTTCTTTTCATTTGTTTAATCTCCTTTCTTCGTCAATCCTGATTCTAACGGTAGTCTCCGTCTACAACTGTAATGGTAACGGATCCTTCCATCTGCTGCCCATTGTACTCATAAGAAACATTCAGTTCCTTTGTACCTGTTGTGCTCATGTCGATCTCATCAGCATTTGTTACTGTATACTCCGTAACCGCCTCTGTACTGCCGTTTTCGGCCTGAACCATAATTCTGATGTCATCTGTATCGAGGTTCTCTCCTGCTGTGTACAGTCTTGTTGTCTTCTGTACTGCAGCTGATTTCACACTGGAGTCTGTAGATACAAAGAATGTTGCCTCTTCCGCGTCCGGATTCTGATCAAGATACAGCGCTCCATCACGGCTTACAACATAATATCCCGGATAATATACGCTTTCAAAGGTTACTCCTTCTCCGGCAAAGCCTTCCAGGGTACGGAATGTCATACGTTTTGCCTCATCCGTTGTACCGCCTGCATCCTGTGCCAGAACAATACGGATAGATCCGTCCGCCGCCTGATTGCCTGCTGCCATGTACAGACCCGGTTTGTTGTTGGACTCGATGGAAACATAAGCTTCATTATCTGTATCTGCTTTACCCGGATTGATTTCCCATTCTTTCTCTGTTCCGGTCTGGAAGAAATCAACAATAATCGGTCTGCTTCCTTTTGCAGTAAGGCTGGATGTGCTCCAGTCTGTCATCGGATACTGGTTGTCATCTGTCGTATTTTCAAATGCTTCATTTGCCACAAACGCGCCTGTACTGTCTTTGATCGTGCTGACCGTGCCGTTCAGTCCTACCGCAGTCTTAGCAATGGGATCAATACTTCCGTCCTTATTGATGTCGAACTTCTCAATGCAGGCAACTCTCCGGTAGCCGCTGCCGTGCGGAAGACTTCCGTCATGATATACGAAATAGGTCTGTCCCTTAAAGTCAAATACTGCCATATGGTTTGTATTCGCTGTTGCAGAGGGTTCCATAACAATACCGCCAAATGTCCAGTCATTGCTCATCAGATCGTCTGTCGTAGCATAAGCCATCTGCTCTCTCCAGTCGCAGGCAAAGAACATATAGTAAGGACCGTAATAATTCCCGTTATCATCCTGCTGTCTGTAATAGTACGGAGCTTCTGTAAAGCTGTGGCCTTCAAACTTATCCTGGTCATTAAAGATCTCGATATCATTCATCTTTCCGATCACGATATCATTGCCCTTTTCGTAACCGACAGACAGATTATTCGGATTGCCGTCCTGATCTTTGATTGTAACTGTGTCGCCGCATTCTACCTGGCATACGAAGAAACGGTTATTTCCCCAGCCAACGTAAACTACCTGCTCGCCGTCTTTATTTTCTTCCACCCACACAGTCGGGTCGATATCTTCCCAAGTGTGAGGACCGTTTGGCGTGTCGATATTTCTTACAAGGGGATGTCCGATATCCTTAAACGGACCAGTCGGAGAATCGGAAATCGCCGCTCCAATACATTTGCCGCCGCCGACACTTCTGTTGCCTTCCGCACAGTAGAAGAAATAATATTTGTCGCCGACTTTTGCCACCTGGCTCGCCCATGCGGAAACATCGTCATTTCTCCAGCTGACATCCTGCATTGTCATAATAACACTTTCGTACTTCCACTCTTTCATATCTGTTGTGGAGTAGCACAGCCACCGCGGCATTGTATAATACTCGCCTGTGGACACGTCCTGGCCCACATAAGCATATACTGTATCGCCATCCACCATAATGGACGGGTCGCCGCCGTATATAATTCCGTTCTGTCCCTCTACGGCGATTTCATCCGGTCCGAACCCGAATAACGGGTTGCCGTTGCTGCTTTTCGCCAGGATCTTTTCTACCGGTTCCGAATCCGTAGGATCCGCCTTTGCGGGAGACCCGCACATGGTAATGC
>ERZ1643247.565-NODE-565-length-44506-cov-203.300983_pt1 | contig 44506 bp, 46 predicted proteins | sample MGYA00579264_ERZ1643247 | MGnify/ENA primary metagenome ERZ1643247 (study PRJEB29033, sample SAMEA4952262) | chicken gut metagenome | biome: Broiler Chicken; feature: Gastrointestinal Tract; material: Caecum | place: Ireland | collected 2018 | study: Broiler... | reverse complement strand
TAGGAACGGCAAAATTTTTTGCACTTCTATTGCTTCTTTATCACACATAAGCAAACACGGAAGAATTCCTTTCCGGCATGAAAAGTATCGTTCCGATGCCGCTTGACAGTATCATACAAATTCTTTGTACAATGAATTATGTAATGAACGAAGAAAAGCTCGGACTTAGCGATATACGGATCTTTGACTCCGAACAGCAAAACCTGAAGGCTAAAATAGAAGAAGAACAAACGACAAATAACTTTAATTCGGACATAGAAAAAATTCAAGCACAGCAAGCTATTCATAATACACTCGCACTCGAACAAACAATCGTCAATTTTGTCCGACGCGGTGATACAGTCGCATTAAAAGACTTGATTGACGGTATCCCTGCAGTTCGCGCCGGAATATTAGCAGACGACCAATTACGGCAACTGAAAAACACATTCATCGTTACCGCCACACTTGTATCACGAGGCGCCATTCGCGGCGGAATGGATATAGATGACGCTCTCTCACTAAGCGACGCCTATATCCAAAAATGCGAACTTTTGAATAATATGGAACGCATTACTAATCTGCTATATCACATGGTTTTTGACTATGCGGGACGTGTCGAAAAACTCCGCATGGGCAAAACCCCTGCAAAACTCGTTTTAGATGTTACAAACTATGTTCACCACCATTTATCCGAGCCTGTCTCCATAGAGGAAATGGCACAAGCATTGTATATGAACCGTTCGTGGATGGCGGTCAAATTCAAGCAAGAAACGAAAATGACGCTTACAGACTTTATCCTAAAAGAAAAAACGGAAGAGGCAAAACGTCTCCTCCGCTACACAGATAAACCCATTACCGCAATAAGCGCATACCTTGGGTTTTCCTCTCAAAGCCACTTCTCTCATGTGTTTAAGAAATACACAAATAGTCTGCCAAATGAATATCGGAAGCGATATAATTATTAAAAGATTGATCACCTGTATAATCTTCTCGCATTTTTCTCGCATTATGAAAAAATTATCTTCGGTCAAATAGTGATAACTTCTCTTTTTAGCAGAAGATAATAGCGTTTTTTGCGTAAAAAATCCCCTGTTTCAGCCTATTTTGGCTTAAAACAGGGGGTACATTATTGACTTAAAATCCTGAGCCGTAACAGGCGTATCGGTTCAAGTCCGATCGCGGGCACCAGACCGTAACAGTTTGAACCGTTCAGCTTACTTAACCGTAAATGAACTTCAAATTGCGGTTCCCATTAAGCAAGAGCCTCGTTCTTAACGGACGAGGCTCTTGCTTTTTATAGCGGGAATTTCTTTTCTATTTCAAAATCCAAACCGACTTGTTTTCTTTCCATTTCCCCTCTCCGTGAAAAAAGCGTGCAAAATCCTTTTCACACGCTTTTTTCATTTATCCCTTTCATAATTATAAATAATTAAATTTTTAATGTCAATCAATTTTCCCGTTTCCGTTGTGGCTATGGTAGCATAGCTCCTCGCCCAAGTCAATGGTCAGAAAATCCTGCTTAAATTTTATATCTCCAATACACTATCAGAGCCGAACAAGGTCTTTCCTTGCTCGGCTCTTTTTTGCTTTTCAGTATGAGCATAGAAACGAATACCTCATCGAACGGAACGAACTTCTTATGCTTTCGGAATGATGCTTTCGGGGAGAAACACGAGGCGCGACAGCCTCTTTTTTACTCTCCGAATTTTTTTACCTTTTCCGTTTCGGGCTATCGTAGCATAGCGCCTCGCGTCTGTCAATTCCGCTCCGAAAACCATTGCTTAAAACTTCATCTGGGTTCACTCTCACGCAATCGTTTTCTCCGCTCTTTTGACAGACGCATTCCGACAGATAAAACGCTTTATGTTTACCGGCCTATGCACTCTGCCCGGTGCCGGAAAAGGCAAAAAATAAAAAATCGGAGGATTAAAACCAATGAAAAAAGTAGTTTACAACATTTCCAGATTCAGTAAGTTTGGAAACACCAAGATGACCGGTGTAGGATTTATCACCGATAAAGACCTCATCATCGCCTGCGTCAGTCAGAAAGGCAATCCGTATATCCGCGTGTTTGAAGATTGCGTCAAAGATTGCCACCCCGTCGCGGGAAAAGAAGGCGAGTTCAAAGGCACGCATTACGAGATCCGCGAGATCGAAGTAGAAACGAAAAACGGCAGCGGCGAGTTCACAGGTTACGACAAACGCGAAATCGAGATCGAATATTCCGTATGGTACAAACTGGTCTGATAGGAGGCATGATATGAAAAACAAGTTTTATCTCAAAGAATTTCAGTTCTTCGACGGGGAAAATACCGTCGTATTCAACATTCTGTCGGTAGACGGTGACAAGATTACCGTCGCCGTCACCAAATGCGGCAAAATTAGCGTTTCGGATTACGACCTGCATACCGATAAAAACGGACTGTACTTCGAGTACGGCGTTGCAGGGAAAGAGCATATCCACATCGACGATTTTGAGGAGGCAGAATAATAAAAAATTGTGAAAAACACAGCAAAAAACTCTGCGCACAATGTAGGCATTATGACTACTGCGACAAAGCAAACCGCTGCAACGGGGATTGCGGACGCTGCGACGACGATTTCTGCGAAAACAATCCCATATACAAATTAAAAATACCAAAGGAGGACAACTGAACATGAAAACCTTGAAAACACCTATTTACGAAAATTTAGAGTTCGCTTTTACGACAAGCACCTATTCCACCACAGGCAATACCTACGTCGGGATCCACTGCAAAGAGAACGATTGTATAGAACCGTACTGCAATCTGACGGTCAATTTGGATATGCAGCTCGGCGAAGGACTTGCGTTCATCGACGTGAACAACGCAGACAAAAAATTGCTCCTATTTTTGGAAGAACATGGTTTTATCACGCCTACGGGCGTGACGAAGCCCTCTGGATTTGTCGTCTATCCCCTCTATCGGCTCAACCTCGATAAAATCGGGGAATACAAATTTTAAGGAGAATGCAGCCATGAAAGAAATCTTTATGGTACAGCTGGACTGGTCTACCACCGATGCGGACGGCATAGACACTGAACTGTACGAAGACTACGGCGAAGCCTATGACCGCTATAAGGAGATCATAACCGAACAGCTCTAAAACTTTTGGGATGACGAAGTCGTATTCGATACGGACGGCGATCCCGGCGATGAATACGAGTTTTCTGAAGAGGATAACAACTCGAATGAGTCCGACGTGTTCTGGCATTTATCGCTGAAGGACGATTATTACGTCCATACCTTCGTTGACTTGATCCGCACACCCCTGCATACAAAGCGGGAGGAAACGCTATGAAAAAACTCGAAGAACTCAAATTCCTGCTCGCATCCGTACTTGTCATAAACCAGACAAACGAGCATAAAGACAACGACATTTCTTTAATTCTCGATTATGCGTTCCGCAGGTTTTACGGCGCGAACACAAATTTGTTTTTACTTGCCTGCGCGGGAAAGACAAAAGAACAGATCATGCCCGAAGTGCAAAAACTTCTGGAGCATACGCAATACAAAAATTATATGGAGGACAACCAATGAAAAAAAATCACGAAACACTTACGGCGGAAATCGTAGAACTGTTCGGAAAGAAAGCGCTCTTTACGAACGGGCGCGTTCCCCTCAACGCTATTCCGAAAGGCTTGTACCGATACGAACTGCGCGACGACGGGAACGGGAATTTTTCTACGGTCGAAAACAACGTCATCGTCAACTTTGCTGGCACGGTCATCACAAAATCCCCTCTCAGTCTCGATGAACACGGCTATTGCGAAATTCTTGACGACCAACCCGATTTGAACTTTTTAGGCTATGAACTGTCAATCACAGAATTTATGGAGGAATACCAATGAAACCCTATAAGGCATACGCGCACATCTATTCTCTTGACGGAGAGATGGACGAGATTACGGTTTTGGAAGAAACCGGAAACAACGCATACCTGGTCGATTATCGCGGGGTGAAATGCTCCGCGATTTTCAATGCCGCCAACTTTCAGTATTACGCGGACGATGTTTTCGGGAGGAAAAAGGAATGAGGCGAACCATCTATTATTACTACAACCGGCACGCAGGGCTTGTGTTCCGGTACAGCGACTCGAACGGCAATTACGCTACCCGCAGCTATATGTTCTATACTTTCCGTGATGCTCTGCGTAGATTCCGTAAAGAGTTCGGACTGGAACATAAACCCATCACGCTCGTTGACCTGTATAAGGAGTCTCTCGTATGTTTGACGAAATCCAAGCAATGATTTGGGAGGCGCTCATCAAAGAGGACGGCGAAACCGTTGCACGCCTGTTCACAAACTACTACGGCAACCAACTGCTGGACGAGGACTTTTTAGAGTTCTTAAAGCAGGAAGAAATTATCTGAAAAAGGAGAACACTCATGAAAAACTTATATCTGGAACTGAAAAATAAGCATCAGAAGGAAATGAACGCCTTTCCCATCGGCGCGTGTTATAACCAAGATCAATTTGCTGAAATGATGCAAAAATGGGGCTTGACCGTAAACGATACCGATAAAATCTGATCCATCGGCGGAGGCTGCTATTTGCGCAAGTGCGACGTACAGGCTTTTTTGGATATGTCTGCCCGGTTCAAACAGGAGAAAGCGGACGCCATCGCCGCGGATAAGACGGGCGACGGGTATATCTACCAGATGTTTTTGTACGAACTCGCCAATCACGAATACTGCATCACCTACGATTATGAAGATACCTTCGACGCGCTCGGTCTTACCGTGGAACAGGTCAATGCGGACAAACGGCTTTTACACGGTTTACGCAAAGCTACCAAAGAATATCTCAAACACTGCGAGGACTACTAAATGATGAATTTTTCAATTCTTATTATTTATGCCGAAACAGTTTTCGGGAGCGCATATGAAACCGAATCCGCATAATCCATACGGATATAAAGTCTGTTATCAGGAAAAAGGCTCGTCCGTTTATATCCGTTACTTTCTGACCTATACCTACAAACAAGCCGTTGCCGCAATGCAGGGGTATATCCGTTATCCCCCTACAGAACGGGAAACCGGCAGACAACTGAATCATCCGCGCTGGTTCATCTTTCCCGTTACCCGAAAAGAAGTCCTGCGCGGGATCTGGCGGGAGTGTCCGTTTTAGGGCGCTCCCGCCTTTTTCTTTTATTCTGAAAAAATCAATGGAGGATTTTATATGCCGAAATTAAATCTCGACGCGAAAAATGAAACGCAGAAGATCATCAAGGACTATCTCGAAAAAAACGTCAGCGACGTTCTTGCCGACAAAATCAACAACGGCGTCCGCATCCAGAAGGACGGAAAGACGCTCATCAACAGAAAGACGCTTGCGGGCTGCATGGACTTCGCCTTAAAAGAAGCACAGAAACTCACCGAAAAAGGCGCACGCGCCGCTTGTATTCAGGATAGCGTTGTTTTCGGCTGGGCTATCCACTACTTTGAGGAAGATTCCATCGAAGGCACGCTCTATAACGAGGACGGCACGGAATACAAACCGCCGAAAGCGGCTACACCGCCAAAGCCTGCCGCGACTTATACCCCGCCGAAACCGCAGCCAAAACCGCAGATGTCCCTTTTCGAGCTTATGGAAAACAATGCAAACGAAGAAAAACCGTCCGAAAATGCGCTGGACATATCGCAAAAAGCCATGCAATCAGATAATCCCGATCCAGACGACGAGGAACCGACCGAAGAAGAACTGCGAGAGGCTGCCGAAACAGAGGAAGAACTGCCGGAACCTGTTATGCCCGAAAAAGCAAAAGCCGTTCAGATGCAAGGCTCGCCCTTCTATCAGCGGTATATGCGGATACAGGACAAGTATCCAGAACATATCGTCCTGTTCAGCCGCGGAGATTTCTACGAGGCGCTCGGCAAAGGCGCACAGATACTCTCGGAAAATCTCGCGCTTACCCTCACGGGCAGGGACTGCGGGCTGTTGGAGCGCATACCTATGGTCGGCGTTCCGCACCATGCCGTTGACAATTACATCGGCAAAGCACTCGAATGCGGCTTGAAGATCGTTTTAGCCGATTCGTCCGATAGCATCAAAGTATATCCGCAGCGCCCTGCCGTTGCAAAGGCAGAAGAGCCGCCTGTTCGGGGTGCTCCCCCTGCCGAGGACAGAAAGCACTGGATTAACGACACGACCTACGTCGATGACGACGGCGAAGTTCATACCGTCGAAGAAGAAACAGACGGCGAAGACGAACCCGCGTTCGATATGTCAGCCTACGACGCCGAGGCGCTCGCTCGGCTGGACGAAATTTTCGGAAATTTACTTGAGTTGAGGTGATACTTATGACAGAGAAAGACATTAAACCAATTCCGAAATATATCATGGACGAGATCTACAAGCGTGATCTGAAAATTTATCCCTGGCAGGAAAGTACGGTTCGTTTTTACGCATATCTCACCACTTGGAAAAAGGAACTCGTGAAAGTGACCGTCGCCGTGACGAAACAAAAGAAACAATGGTGCTGCAAACAGGTCGCCGTCCACGGCATACATTCCGCTAATTGCTTTGTCCGCGATATGGAATACAACTATTTCGGTTACGGCTACCACGTCGGCTGGTTTGCAGAGGAATTACAATCCTTTCAAAAACGGTTTGAAGACGGCAAGTGGTATGCCGCCGGTACAAAATATTATGATCCTTATGCCCCACTTATCAATCGCGGCGTCATCGCCAAAATACCCGAATATAAATACAGCGCTTATCAGCATTATACGGGCAGGGATATCATCTCGTACCTTCGTATCTACGAACGGTTTCCCCAGACCGAATATATGCTCAAAAACGGCTTGTGCGCATATGCGGAGAATATATCGCTTCTCAAAAAATTCGGGAAAGATAAAAAGTTCTGTAAATGGTTTATCCGGCACAGAAAAGAACTCGCCCTGCCGTATGGCAATACCTACAACGTAACTACCATACGGGAGGCATACAAAACGGGCAGACCGCTCGATGAGGTCAAACACTTCTTATTCGCCCAAAAGCAGTTTGAACGGGAGGCAAGGTTTAACCCTATCCGTCAGCTTTTCCCCGGTTGGAAACTCAAGACCTATTTCGACTACATAGAAAAACAAACGATCTCCGATAGTCTGTATCTCGACTATCTCAATGCCTGCAATTACCTCGGGGTGGATATGTCACTAAAACAAAATCTGTTGCCTACCGATTTCCGCAGAGCGCACGATATCCGCATCCGACAATATTCGGAGCGCAAAGCGATTGAAGATGCGAACAAAAAACAGGAACTCATACAAAAGGTTGCAGAAGTTGCGAAAAAATACCTGCCGCTCCAGCACAACCAGCGCAGCGCCTTTATCTGCGTTATCGCCAAATCCCCCGCCGACCTGATCCATGAAGGAGAAATGCTCCACCACTGCGTGGGAAGAATGGGCTACGATATACGCATTGCGAAAGAAGAATCGCTCATCTTCTTTATCCGTGCAAAAGATCGTCCCGACACACCGTTTGTAACGCTCGAATATTCCTTAAAGGCCCATAAGGTATTGCAATGCTATGCCAACCGTAACACAAAACCGAACGATGACGTGCTGCACTATGTCAATAAAATCTGGCTGCCCTATGCCAACAAACACCTCAAACAAATTCAATGCGCGGCATGACCGCAAAGGAGAACCGTATGAAAAACTATATCTTCGATCTCTATACCCTTTCCGAGTTCAAACGGAACAACCCAACGCTTGCCGAAAAAGCAGAGCAGGCATTGCAATACCTCAAAGGCTATTATCCCGGCGGCAGCGAGTTCGTCGTCATCGAGGTGGAAGGTTACAACTGCGTCGCCTGTCTGCGCGATGAGTTCTATCCCTATGAATTAGGCATGTCCGTCGCTCCCTTCGACGAAAATCAGATCTACCCCGTTCAGGGGCTTGTCACCAAATACGCATTTCAAAGATAACAGGAGGAAAACAAAATGGCTAACTATTTCCGCATCACCGCATACAGCCCGGCGGAGGACGTCGGCATGATCGTCGATTCCAACGGCAGGCACGAAAAGCTCTGGCAGTTCTCCGCAGAACTCGTAGCAAAGGGATTCAAGATCTTCGCCGTAGGAAACGAAACGAAGTTTACGGACGGCAATATCCCAAAAACCGGGGAAAGCGATAAACTGCTCCTGCGCGCCTGCATAAAGGGAAAACCCGTACAAAACGGCTCACTCATCGAGGTCGGCGGCAAATCGTATGAGGTGAAAACATGACGAAAAAACAAATCTGCGAGAGCAAAGCCACCGTAGCCTATTACAGCGGCATGGGCGGGCTGGAAGCGAAACACATCGAGTACGGCATTGACGATTATATGTATCTCGTTTCGGGCGTATGGCACGGAAAACGTGCATACCACCGCTTGAAAATACATTACGGTGCAAAGACATGCTATGTTCGATTATACGGGCAGAGATGCTCACTCTCCGAATTTATCCGTTCTTAAAAAAATTTACGGCTCGCCGCAAATGCGGCGAGCATCCTTTTTTTGGAGGTAATACTATGGCGCCTTTTTTCTTTTTCGATTTTACTCTCGACAAATCGGCAATGCCGCCTGTCAAGGATATTCCCGAAACTCTTCCCCTACCAAAACGGTTACACACCGAACCAAACAACCCCTGCCCTTACCCTATCCCGAAAATCGACGACATCGTAAAGGATATCGAAAAAGCCGCTTATGCGGTGAACACTTCCAAATTCGTGTCCGACCTGTTCGAGTGTGGCGCTATCGCCATATCCAACGCAGTTGACCTCGCGCAGAAAGATAGACGGGAAGAACGGTATCTGCAAATCATCCGCAGTTACAAGCCTGACCAGCAAAAGAAACTTGCGGAAATCTTCGCAAAGGTATATGCCCTGCTCGCCTCCGTCGTGTACGACAACGGCAGATTCAACGACAACCTCGGCGAACTGTTCATGCGCTGCAATCTCGGGAATAAAACCGCAGGGCAATTCTTTACGCCCTATCACATCTCGGAGTTTATGGCGAGAGTTACCATCGACGAAACGCTCGTGAAAGAAAAAACCGCAGACGACGGCATTTTGACTGTCAACGATCCCTGCTGCGGTGGCGGAGGTATGCTTATTGCCGCATTAGAGGTTTTGAAAAGTTTGGGCGTCAACTACGCCAGAAACTGCTTTATGGAAGCGAACGACGTCGATATCCGCTGCGTACATATGACCTATCTGCAACTTGCCCTTGCGGGCGTTCCCGCCATCGTCAGGCACCAGAACACCTTAACGAGGGAATGCTGGAGCGTCTGGTACACGCCCGCTTACCTGTTCCAATACCTGCGTTTCCGCAAATTTGATAACCTCTACGAAAGGAGAAAAACTCATGCAACAGCTTGACGCACAAACCATAAAACCGGGATTCCGGTTCAAAAACAATTCCATGTGGCTCACCGTCGTACTTTGCGACGGAACGGACAAGCGCAACCTCGCCCTGCTCGTGCGGGAGAACGATGCCTGCCCCTACATCACTGTCCGCGACCTGTCCGAAACTAAAACCGGGGATTTCGACTGGGCGTGGGGGCATTACTTCTCCGATTTTGACGAGGCGCTCGAAGATTACCGAGAACGGCTTTCCGAGCTTCAATAGAGGCTTATCGAAAGTGTAAAAATATTTTCTTCCGAAGGCAGCCGAAAGGCTGCCTTTTTTTGTGCGGACAGCGGTGCAAAAATATAAGCCGGAAAAGCATGAAAAATACCCGAAAATAGGCAAATGGCAATTAGGCGTGTGCTTGTCTTTGATACAAGTCGGCGGCTGCGCTGACGGGCGGCTGTCGCCGCCCGTCACCCTCGGCGCTGCGCGCCTCGGGCGCCGAGACAAGCACACGCCCGGGGCTACGCAATACAATCAAAAAGCACGAAAACAAAGCGACGACGGGCGGGGCGTCGCCGCTGAACCGCTTGGCGTACGCCCCGCGCATACCGTCGCGCAGACTTTTGTTTTATACCGTCTTTTATGGCTTGCCTTTCGCCGCGTTATTTGCCGCCGTCCTTGTCCTCTCTTTCTGTACTTGCTACCAATTTATCGAAATCGCTTTCAAACAGTTTGTCTTGTATTACCCGATACTTCTCAAACTCGCTTTCCGCGAAACTTTTCGCTATCTCCGCCGATACCCGGCCTTTATCGTGCAAAATTTCCTCTTCGTTGAATTGCAAAAACACGTCCAGCTTTGCCGCCCAATCTTCCATCGTCATAGGAACATGGCGACGTGCCTGACGCTCTGCATAATCCAAATACATTGTTACAAACCGGTTCAGATCTTCAAGTTCATTCTTCGCAAGATAATTCTTCGCGATGCTTACATCGGACTTTACGATCTTCCCGGACGGTGCGTTCTTCCATGTCGTCAATCCCATATGCTCTTTTTTATGATCTGCCCTGTCCATTATAAGTTCTGCCGCGGTATGCCCGTGAATTGCATAGTGCAGTTTGTTTTGCACCGTAGCGAAAAACTCTTTTGTCGTTACGGCATCTGCCGTATAATCTACCGCAGTAGAATAAATATCCGTTATCTTTTGATAGAACTTCCTTTCACTAGCACGTATCTCCCGTATCTCATCCAGCAAATGCTCAAAGTATTCTTCGTCGAATACCTGTCCGTTCTCCAAACGGTTCTTATCCAGCACATATCCCTGTATCGCAAACGTTTTAAGCACTTTCGTCGCCCATTGACGAAATTGCGTGGCGCGCACGGAATTGATCCTGTACCCTACCGAAATGATAGCGTCAAGATTATAAAACTTTACCTTGCGAGTAATTTTTCTTGTCCCTTCGTTTTGAACTACCGAGGAATCCTCGGTAGTTGCCGATTCCGTTAATTCTCCGGACGCATAAATGTTCTTCAAATGCAATCCTATATTGTCCGTGGAACAATCAAAGAGTTGTGCCATACCCTTTTGCGTCAGCCAAACACTTTCCTTAAAGACGCGAACTTCTATACCGTCCTCGCCCGCCTGCTTTGTGAAAACTAAAAAATCTGTCGTACTGTTCCGTATCTGCAATTTTTTATCGGGCATGATATCTTTCTCCAAGCCAAGTTTTCCTTTATTATACCATAAAGCCCCACGGCATTCAAGAATTTCGCCGTTTTTCCGTTAATTCGCTTTGGGCATCTTTGCAATCGTTTCCTTACTTACCTGTCCTATATACTCGCCTTCGTCCCAGCAGCCGAAATCATCATACAGTAAAAACTTTTGCTCTTCCATGCCATACAAGCAGACTATATCCTCGTCCATAATGTCCGACATAAAAAACTGCGCCAACCCACGCGAATATACGATCTTCTCCCCGCTCTTTTCGATGTACTTCATAATATACGCCAGCGCGTCGCCGAGGCGGTTTTTGTCCTCTATCTTCTCAAAATCGTTCCTGCCGAACCGTTTGGCAAAGAATGAGTTCTGTTTCGTGGTCTGCCTCCTGCGCGTCGTGAAATTAAAACTGTTTATATCCTCCATCTCTCCCGACAACGTTCCATCCGGAATATAGAAAATGCCGTGAAAATGCAGCCGCTTCTTTTCGGGCGAACGCTCCCATACGCCCATATACCGCCACCCTTTCCTATCGCAAAAGTGTGAGAGCGTCGTGCGGAGTTTCTTTCGGAAACTATCCTCTGTATGAATTGCGCTATCATAGGTCAATGTCACGAAATAGTTGAATGCCTGTAAATTCGCCTTTCTCGTCATACGGATACGGCGGGCTATGAGATTTTTCTGCTTGCGGCGCAGGTTCAGCTCCACAAACAGTTCCGTTTCGGAATCGTCCTTGCAATACGGACGCAATTCCCTGCATAGTATTTTTCGCCGCTTTGCCTTCGGCTCGAAAATATACATCTTATAGAGCGTATCAAACAATTCTTTCCGTGAGGGCGTATCTTTCGTTTGTTCCTCGTTTTCCTCGCACGTCTGCTCGTTTTTTGAACCGTTCTCTTCCGATTCGCCCAGTTTATCATCATTCTTTTCGTCGTCAAACAAGCTCAACTGAACGGGCTGCACGGGCTCCGCCGGCTTATCAAACGGACAGTCCTCCTCGTCATCGTCCAGTTCTTCCAGGTCGGGTGTTTCCTTTTTGACTTTCGCGCCCTTCTTCGGCCGCGGTTTCTGCGGTTTGGGCGGAATCGCTATGTAATGACTGCCGTCTGAATACACCTTACACTTTGCAAACGGCATCGGCATCACCTCCTTGTCAGCCTATTTTTTGTATGCCTATAAAGCCGAAAGAAACCTTCCCGGCTTTATAGTTTTCTCCTTACGCGGCATCGTCCTCTTTATACAGCGCATTGATGAAATAACTGTGCTGCGCTTTCAATTCCTCTACCATTGCCTTTTCCGTGACGTATTCCCTGTAATCGCTTAAGCCCGCGCCCGACTTCTTTGCCATATCGTTGAAATAGTCCGAAAAACAGTCCGTTGCGAATCGCCTGCTGTATATCTTTGCATTCATGATAAAATACTTCTTGTTCTCCATCTTGCCGTCCATCGTGCCCCGCTCTTTTTCGATTTTCAGGATAGAATAACCGTATCTGTTATACACGCGGATATTCCTTCTCCAAAGCCACGCCGTTACGCTTTTAAGAATATGTATCAATAAGGTATTATCACCTCTACGGAAACGGAAATCCTCGTACAGCCGAATAAAGCGGTTGAACGCCCATTCGCTTATCATCTCCTCTATCGTATAAAGCGGGAGAGTCAGCCGCGTATCCCCCGATGAAACGATATGAATGACGTCGCACAAATCCCGCGCATCCGCTCCCCAGCTTTCCGGCCTTTGCTCGTCCGTGAATACCTTGATGAACGGGAAGTTATCTACCGTTGCGGAATGCCTGCACATCTTCAGCCACGAATTGAAAAGGTCGTTCTTCTGGTTCGCTTCGTCCGTGCCTTTCTTGACCTCTTTCAGCTCCAGATTGTTCCCGCGCTCCTTCCCGATCTCCGTAATACCGACCACGCCGAACTCGAAACTGCCCGCTCTCGGGTTGTTTTCCATAACCTTCCTGCCGAGCCTTAACACGTCAAAGTCTAAAATGTGCGCATGGCGGCTGTGTACTCGTCCGCGTTCCGAAAAGAAGTCCGTCAGCCACAGCGGGAAATTACCTTGCTCCAGAAACCTGTTGTCCGTCCGTATCGAATAGTTCGCCACAATGAGGCTGCTCTGCATGATATAGATGAAATAAGCCTGCGCATACGTTTCCAATACGTCGAATAGATCGCTCGTTTTCAGGGCGTCGTCAAACTCTCCGCCGTACCTGCAAACATCGTACCCGTAGAGCTGCCAATCGCTGTTGCCGTGCCGCTCGAACCGTCTGCGTTTCAAGTTTACCCATTCTTTGACCGTAGCGAGGTTATATACCGCACCATGCTCTATACATTTCCGCAATTCTTTTTCGAAACATACCCACGGAAAACACGGGAACTTCATGTCGTTGTTTTGCAGGATAGAAAGCGCCTTCTGCCGGAACATCACTTCCTGCGACAGAATCATATCCGTAATGAGCGTCGTTTTCTTCTTCCCCATGCTGCCGCACGCCATTGAAACAATGGGCAGTTCGTTGATGAACCCGCAGTTTCTTGCCTCATAGTGCCGCAATCTGCCCAGCGCAATTCTCTTCCTCCACCGCGTAAACAGCAAATACGCCGCCACCATAATGCTCCACCACGGAAAGTGTTTGAAGATCACCTGCAAATCTATGAGCAGCTTATTGACTTGCGTGTAGAGCGTGAGAATATCGAAAGACACCACGAACCAAAGATAATAGGCGATAAACCCGATCACAATGCTTGCCAAATTCAGATGCAATACCCAACCGATAAGCCACAGTACCCATACCGCCCTGTATTCCCGCAGAAATTCCCTGTACGACAGCACCGTCCGCTTTACGGGCTGATACATCCACCGAGCCAACCGCTTGAATACTTTGAGCGGCACGGTATCTTTCCCGTGTTTCGTGTTCCCGCGCTTGTAGAGCTTCTTCACGAGCATGATAAGGATAAAGACGCAGGGCAAAGCGAGCAGGAGCACCTTTAAGGCGACTTCGAAGAACGCGGCGACGCTCTCGCCCCAACCCGCAAAGTTTTCTGCATCAAACAACAGCGCAAAATAGTTTGACGTATTTTCTTTGAACTCGTCAAAGTTTTCGGGCAGAACCGTTCCCCACGAAAAGACGTCCGAATACCCGTTGACCGTTACGGTTATGTCGTTTTCTATCCCGCAGAGCTTGCAAAAGTAATAAGCGGCGGAATTGCCCAAATCGCGGAAACTCTCTCCTAATCGCAGGTACGAATCCGAAAACACGAACACGCCGAGCAAAGCCATGCCCATGAAAATAATTGCTGTTATAACGATATTCCTACGCATCTGCTTGTCCTCCCGTGTAGATGAGATAACTTATTAGCAGCACCGCAACGACGACTATTATCACCGCAAATATCCGTTTGAGTTTCTTTTTTATCTTCATATTTCCTCCGTATCGCGGCGGCAATAGGTATTGCCGCCGCTTGTCCTTTATTCCGTCTTTTTCGCGTTCTGCTTTTCGTGTTTCCGCTCCTTCCGCTTTTTAGCGCCGTTGCTTATGCTCTTACACAGCTTCGCTATCGCCCTGAACGGCAGGCAGACCAGCCACACGACGCCCTTTGCTATGTACGGCAGGATCGGCATAAGCACGACCAACACCACGATCACGCCGAGTATCAGCAAAATAATACCGAGGATACCCAACCCGTCATCTCCCATATCCGTAGGGCTTGTGATGTCGTTCACGATGTCAATGGGATCGGACACCACAGGGATCACCGTATATACGCCGTCTTTGTTGAATGTCAGGTCGATCACGTCGAAATCGAAAAACACGCTCTGCTGTGCCACATACGCCATTTTTGTATAAGTCGTATGCGGGAACTTTTCTTCGTAAATATCTGCCGGGGCAGCATAGTAATCGCTCGCCGCAAAACGGAACAGTACCAGATAGCATTCCTCGTCATCGGGATTCAAAGGATCCACCGTAATTGCATCGTCATAGGCAGCTTTCAAATCTTTGACATCCCCGATGTTCACGAGCAACCGCTGCGAAACTTCCGCTTCCGTGCCTTGCAGATCGCTCTCCTTGAGTACCTGTATCGGGGAGATCTCCCTGCCCGTTTCGGACGGAATATTCCCGAACAACGTATCCCAGAACCCGAACTCGTTCCAATTATCCCAAAACGACGGATCCCCGTCCGACCAGCTTATGAGTTTCTGTACATCGGTATCCGCATCAAAGTCGTAGTAGCTGTATCCCTGCTGTATCTTGCCCTGCTCCGAATCGACTTTCCTTGAATCATCTATATCGCTCTCGAACAAGTCGGCGCTTATCGTGCCATCCTTCACCGGCAGCGTGCCTGCGTCGTAGCTCTTGGCATACGCCAGAATGCGGTCGTACAGCTCGCTTCCGTTGATCGTGCCTTCGTTGTCCGTTTCATACGGATCGTACTCGTCGATATTATCCGTGAGGAACAGCAGCGTGAGCTTGTCACAGAAATCGTCTAACTGCGGAACGTTTAAGTTCCAGCCCCAATCCGCATCCATGAGCCACTCAACTCCCCATGCACTCGTCGTATGTGCACCGACCGATAATGCATACCCGATGCCGGGATCGTAATGCTCACAGCCGGAGCCGGTCGTATAACCGCTCTGCACAATTTTCCCGAGATAGTCCTGTACCGTATTATAAAAATCTTTATGGCTTGTAACGACGATCTCTTTCGTCTTGTACTCGTACCACTCGGCTTTTATCCTTTGCAGCTTGCCGTATGTATCGAACAACCGTTTGGGAACAGCGAAATACACCGTATCGAGCTGATTCTGATAATGCGCGCCCTTGCCCGATGTTTCCGTCCGGTAAAACGTATGCTGCACATCCAATTGCACCGCCTCGGCGCTGCCCGTCGCGTCGCAGGTCAAAGGGAAGTTGCTGCTGTCGCCGTACCCTTCCGCATAACCGCTGAACTGATAGTATTGATTCACCCAATAATCCTGCGCCGTAGTCGCGTCGCCGCCGACCGCATACAGTTCTATGCCCGCTATATGGTAATACCTGCTGCCCGTCGCTTCCTCTCGTTCGCACTCCGCATTTAGAAGAACATTGTTCTCGTCCACGATTCGGAACTTTAAGAATCGGTTCTCATACTCGCCCGTGCTTGCGTTGCAGAATTTGAGCGGGAACTTCGTATAGTCTTTCACGTTCCCCACGGCGCCTCCCTCACCCGCATAGAAAAAGTCGGAGGATATCTCGATCTTATTCCGCTGCGATATGAGGGAAAATTCCGTGAGCGCGGGGTTATACACATAGATATACAGCGCATAGTTCCCGTTGCCGTTCTCGTACTGCGAATAACAGTATTCCGCAAAGGTGATCACCTGCGGCGAGCCGAACGGATTGCGCGGATATGCCGAAAGGTCAAACGGCTGTCCGTTCACCGTGGCGCTTTTCAGATCGTCCAACACATTCGTCTTATCGTAGTTGAGTTCTCCGCCCGTATCCGCATATACGCGGGAAGGAAAATTCCCTCCCGCATACATACAAAACACAAGTACGGCGAGAAGAAACAAAACGAAAACACGTTCCGCTGCTTTCTTCGCCATTTTACCACCTCCCGTTAAAACACTATCTCGGACGGCGAGAGCGTTATGCCCATCGTGGCGGCGCTCGTGCCGAACCAGAACGCGACGCTGCTTTCGCCTACGTTTACCGTCAGAAGAAAATAATCCTTCGCGTCCAGCGAACCGGAATCCACCGTCTGCCCCGGATACTTCGCCTGTAAGACGTCATAGATGCCGAACTTCTCCGGTGCGGCGAGCGTAAAGCCCGTTTCGTCCTTCTGTACGTTGAAAATCTCCGTATAGTCGTTCGCCTTTTCGTCGCTGCCGTTCCACACGCACAGCTTCCCGTCCACCGTGTACTCGAAATTGTTTGCGGGGTTGGACGTTACTTTGACGTCGAAATTCACGTTTTCGCCCGTGAGAGATTTTACCTCGAATCGGTATTCTTCGCCCGACGTTATATCCAGCTTTCCGCCCTCGGCGTTGCCCAGATACTTTTCGCCGTTATACTCGACAAAGTAGTCCGCGCCTTCCTCTTTTGCTACGAAATAGACGATAACGCCCGCAACGCCAACGATGAGCAGAACCGCCAGCACCCACGCCACGATCTTGCCTGCCGTATTCAGTCCTTTTCCCATAGCGCACCTCCACGTTAAAAGACAAGCCCGGAATTATCGAACTGAACGTCGGAAATTACGGAAGAATTCGTATAGCCGTTGACCTTAATCACCGACGTAAACACCTGTTCCGTATGCTCGCCCGTAAAAGTAAGCGTGACATCGAACAAATATCCGTCCGTGATCTCGGAGAAGTACGGTATCAATTCGCTCACAGACGCTTCATAAAAACAGAAGTCGTCTATCCGGTCTATGATCATCATGTGCAGCGTATCGAACTGCGCATAGTCAAACGTAATACCGCCCGTCGTCACATCCCCCGGATCGGTAAATGTGATCGTCTTTCCGTCCAGTTGGAAAAAGCCGTTGTTGCTCGTAAGCGTTACGGTATAAGTAAAATCTTCCGCGAGCGTATAGACGTCCGACTTGCTGCTCGTCACGCTTGTCGCGCCGCCGACGCCCGTACCGTTCGGGTTGAGTTCCCACTTCACGTTTGTATCCCCGCCGAGGTTTACGTTGAGATCCCCGAATTTAAGCGTTGCACTCTCGATACGCTGCGCGAAGTCCGCCGTACAGCTTGCCGTAACCTCGGGATTATCCTGCGACGTTGCGGTGATCACGACCTGTTCCCCGAACGGTTTCAGACACTTGACAGATACTTTCTTGCTCCCAGCGGCGTCCGTACCCGAAGGCGTGAGCGTCATATAATCGGTGAGCGTTTTGCCCGTCGCCCAAGCGGACGAGGGATCTTTGAACGCCATGCTCCAATCCAAGCCCGTATTGTCCGCGGAATTGTCCGGCGAGACCGTAGCCGTGATCGTCAGCGTTTCGCCCTCGTAGTCCGTTGCATCGCCTGACTCCGTTATCTCCGGCTGAAACTCTGCCATAAGCCGTATGCCGCCGTTCCCTTCCTGCGGCGTTACCACGACGTTGCCGGTCAAGTCATTAACCGCCGGCAGCTCTTTTCCGAACTGCCAATCTGTAAAGCCTTTGGTAAATACCGAAAGCACCAACGCGGCTATTAGCAGAACCGCAAACAGTACCGCCGATAGCCGTTTTATCGTCTTTTTTTTCTCCATCTTTCACCTCCGAATGTCCTTAAAACGTGATAACGTCATCGCCTAAAACGACGTTCGTCACCACTTTTACGGGGCGAACCTTAAAGGTATGGCTTACCCCGCTGTTCGTTTCCGTCACCTTTATCTCGTAGTACCAGTTGTCGTCCGTGTACTCGCGGAACTTATCGTCATAGGTGATCGTGTTTTCCACTCGTATGGAATCGGTATAATAACTGTCCAACGCACAGTTGACCGTGACTTTGAGTTTATCTCCCTCGATAGCCCAGTCGAACACGCTCGGCTCGAATTTGGATACCGTCGTGACGTCCTTGATGTTGACCGTCTTTTCCGTACCCTCTACCCACGTCCGCGTGCCGTATGAGGTGCTGTACTTCTGCTGCTGCACCTTAAAACTGCCGTAGCCCGTGACCATGTAGGTGTAATTGCATTCCGCTCCCACGAACCCGAACGCATTGTCCGGCGTAAGGTCGAACGTATAACTGTTCCCCACGCCCAGCTCGTAATACGAACCGAAAGAACCGCTTGCCGTGGTTGCCGCCGAACAGGAAACATTGAGGGAAGTCGGATCCCCCACGAACACAACGCGGCAGGTGTCGATATAGCCGCCTTCGCGCGTCGTGACCGTAACGAGCGCCTCGCCCTCAAACGCTTGCAGGCAGGTCAGCGCTGCCGTGTTTGCGCCGTCCGAGGAAGGTACGAGAGTGAGATACTCCGAAAGGTTGTCCGTCTTTTCCGTATCCAGCCATTCGAGCGTCCAGTCCACGGCTTTGTTCCGCGCGTCCGACGGGTATACCGTGGCAGTCAGCGTTTTGCTCACACCGCCGTTTGCCGCAGGCGCCGCTTTCATCGCCAAAGCCACGCTCATCACTTCCGCCGTGCCGGGCTCTTCCTCGACCACCTCTTCCTGCTGCGGTGCTTCGTTCTCCGGTTTTAACAGCATCACCCACGCGCCGATAAGCCCTGCCAAAAGAACAAAGATGAGCAGGAACGATATGATCCACTTCACCTTGTCCGAGCGCTTATGCTCGTACAGTCCGATGTCCTCAAAATCATAGTCTTCATATTCGTCAAAATCGTCGTACATTTTTCCACCTCCGAATTAAAATTGCATTTCCGCCTGATCGACGTTCACGCCCGTTACGATCGTATCGTCGAAACGGATCTCCAAGTCTTTGCGAAGCCCCGACGTCTTTTCTTCGATCCGCACCGTGAAATAGCAGTCGTCCACATAAGAGCGGAACTTGTCCCAATAGAATGTCGTCCTGCCGCCGTCTCCTTTCTGCATCCTGCCGTAATATCTCTCAACAGACTTCTTCGTCGTTACGGTCAGTTTCCCGTCTGCGTAACTTGCCGAGATGAAGTTGTCTTTCAGGGAATCCAGCGTCACCGTCTTGTTACTCGTATCGTACCACTTCTCCACCCCGGATATTCTCTCCAGATACCCGAGCACGACCGAACCGACGCCGAATACGCGGCAATCAAAGTCGCTGAACTCCGCTCCCACGGAACCAAACGGGTTTGTAAGCTCCATATCGAACACATAGTCCTGCCCGATGCCGAGCTTGTATGCCCTGCCAGTAGGCGAAACGGAACCGCTGACGATAATATCCGTAGGGATACCGACGAACGTAAGAATACAGCTCGCCTGATACCCGCTTTCCCGCGTCGTCGCTATGACGAGGATTGTACCCGTGAACGCCTGTTTGCAGGTCACGGTAGCGGTCGTGCTGCCGTCCGACGCGGGCGTTACCGTCACATACTGCGACACGTCGCCCACGGCTTCTTCATCGCCCCACTCCACAGACCAGTCCACCTGCTTGTTCGCAGCCGTTGCGGGAAGAACCGTGGCAACGATCGTCTTGCTCACCGAATTGTCCGCCGCGACCGCTGCATATGTACTCATCGTGAGACGCAGATGCTCCGAGTTTACCGTTTCCGCGGCAAAATCGTTCTGCGGGCGGCTCTCCTCCTTTTTCAAAGAGAAAATGAGAGAGAATGATACCGTCATGCCGACGAGCAGTACCGCGATAAGGCCGAACGCCACGATCCAGCGTATCCGCTCCGAAAGGGAATATCCCGTATATGTTTTTTCCTCCATTGTTACCTCCGCTTAAAAGATAATGTTCGTGTCGTCCAGCTCCATGTCCTCGACGCGGATCTTCAGCCCGTCCGAAACGACCTTTATTTCATAGACGTCCGTCTTTGTTCCGTAATCGCCTGCCGTGAAAACTTCCGCTTCAAACAGCGTTACGCCCGAAGACAGAGCCGCAACAAGCTTGTTGTACTGCTCCGCATTCTCCGACACCGCACCGTCCGCCGTTACAAAAACTCTGTCAAAGAACGTTTTATCGAACGCCGGCATTCCGCCCGAAATATTGTCGTTCTCCCAAGTAAACTCTGCGCCGATTGCGCTCTCCAACGCCGATACACCCTCTTCCGAAAAAGAAAGCGTCACCATCGTCACATAGTGATCTTCGATCGTATAGGCGGAAGTCGTGTAATCGAATGTCCAGCTTTCTATAGGCTGTCCGCTTTGGGAAAGGTCGAACGATTTCGTCATGCCGTCCGTAAGGACGGTGAAACCGAACGTTGCTTTCACACCCTGCAATTTCTGCGTATAATCCACAAGGCAATTTGCTTTGACCTCCGAATTATCTCGGCTCGTGACCGTAACCTTCACCTGCGCGCCGAAATCTTTGAGGCATTCCACATTCGCGGTCAACGCTCCGTCACTCGTCGGCGTCACCGTTACATAATCGGTCACGGTCTTGCCCATTGCCCAGACACTGCCCGGATCTTCATCGCCAATAGTACCGCCGCTATGTTGAGGAGGTACAGCCCACGCTATCGCCCAATCTACCGTCTTATCCGTTGCATTCTCAGGAACTATCGTCGCGGTAAGTTGATACGCCGTATCCGCAAGCGGGGATATGCCGTACTCGGCATAGTTTTCGGGCGATATCTTCACGCTCATCAGTTTGATCCCGTTGCCCTCTCCCTCGGTGATGACCGCTCCGCCGCCCTCTTGTCCGGGCGCGGTTTTCTCCGGCTTTAACAGCAGCACCCACGCGCCGATAAGCCCCGCCAACAGTACGAAGATGAGCAGGAACGATACCACCCATTTCACCTTGTCCGAACGCTTATGCGCGTACAGTTCATAGTCTTCATATTCGTCGTACATTTTTTATCCTCCATGATTTTATTTTCCTTTAATGAAAACTGCGGCCCGAAACATTCCGAGCCGCAATTCTCCTTTTCCGCCCCGTTATGCAGCCTTTTTACTCAGCAGCATATTCAGAAGCGCCTTATCCGACGCGCGGAAAGGTTTGATCGCGCACTCGTACACCTCGCCGTCTTCGTCCACCGTCCGCACAGCGTAACTGTTGCCCTTGATCACCTTGCCCGTGCTCTCGTCCTTGATCTCATACGGGTTGAGTACCAACTCCGCCTCCATCTCTTCCCCGAACACGATATCCAATACCGTGTAACCGCCTTTATCAGGCGGAACGATCAGCACGCGGATATCCCTCCCGCGGATATTCCCTTTGATGAAATACGAATAGTATGTTTTTCCGTCTTTCTCGTAAGTATCCCTTTCTACTTTGATCTGATTTTCCATTATGCAGCATCTCCTCCTTTATCTTTCCTTTTCTTTGCTATGATCGGCTTGATCTCTTTCCACGGCTTTTTCGACAGTTCCCCGGCTTCCTTTTTCGAGAACCCGGCGTCCCGCGCCTGACCGTACTTGTACTGCCCCGCATGATCCGCCTGCGAAAGCAGATACCCCGAACGCAGTCCCTTTTCGTATTCGGTCAGTTCCTGACCTTCCTTTTCGCCGCGCTGGTGGACTTTGGCTTTGCGTTCCTCCGCATATCCCTTTGCGCGGACGCGGGGACGGAACCAACGCCCGTCACGCTGATACTTGCTCGGCTTTGCAGCTGTATTTTGATTGTTATTTGCCTTATCCGGCATATTCGCTTGTTCCTCCGTTGAAATGAAATTGCCCGTATCGCCGTTAGCACAGCTTGTGCCCGTGTTGCCGTTAGCGAAGCTGAATTAAAAATATGAAATTGTATTTATGGTAACGGAATCGGCTCGTTCGGCGTTCCGCCTTGTGCATCGCAAAGAACGGGCCCTTGTTCCTCTGCTATTCGCACCGTGCTGTTTATCCGATTTCCGTTCAACCCGATCTTATCAGTCGATATATTTTCGTATATACATCGACGTGGGCATTCGTTTGCCGTTTATATTGATCCGATAGGCAAACGCTTCCTCAAATTCCCGGTCACGCTTATCCGTGCAACGATAATAGGTATCGCGGCTCAAAAGATAACTTCCGAGTTCGCTATCGTGCAGCGTGATCTGCTGTTTCACGATATACACTTTCGTCCGGTACACGTTCGTGGCATCGACCAGAAATTCCGGTACACTCTTGACTGTCATGGTTATATTCCTCCTTGCTGATTTTCGTTTGTAAATATAAAAGTATTTTTTTGTGCTGCCGCTGTATATGCTCCGGCGAATAACACAGCGTTTCCGAAAGCGATTCCTGCGTATTACCGTATACATATAAGCCGACATATACTTCATACAACCGCGGCGGCGCCGTACACATCGCCGCATTGTACCGCTCGGCCTTTCGGATAAGCTCGTGTGCGCCCGTCACATTGACTGTCTTGTCAAACATTTCTTTGTGCGCATAATAGTAGCGTATACCCCGCAGATCTTCGCGCACCTCCGCAAGTGATTCCATTTTCTGTAAACCTCTCGAAATTTTAAGGGAGCTCTTTGCCCTTTCACTATTCATGCCGAAAAACAAGGCCTTTGATAACCCTAAATTCTTATTTTTTCTAAAATTTTTTTAAGTTTTTTGAGTATCCAAGTTTTCCGCTTATGTACGGCGGCCTGCGAAATACCGTATACCGCAGCAAGTTCTCTTTCCGTTTTTTCTTCAAAATACAGAGCATGGAGCAGTTCATAATCGTTTTTGGGCAATAAAAAAAGAGCTTTGCGAAGCTCTTCCCTTTCGATATGTTTCTCCGCCTGCAAGTCTACGCCCTCGGCAGGATCTTTGAGTATCTCCTCTCCGTTCGTTTCGTCCGTCGTCAATGCATGATAGGATACCTCGCCCATTTTTGCCGCACGCTCGTCTATGTACTTTTGCCGGCGCTTATGTCGGTAAAAATCTTTATAAACCTCTTTGCCCACTTCCATGAGCATTCCGAACAGAGGAAGAAACGCCCTCCCTTTCACGTCTATTTTTTGAAACTCTTGATAAGAAAGTTCAATATACTTTCCGTCTTGCAAAACAAATATCTTTTTCGGCTCTAATTTCACCGCTTTTATCCTCCTGCTTGATTTTTGAAAGTCAAAAATAAAACAGGAGGTGCACGAATGTATATAAATAAAAAAGCGCACGGTACAAAAAGCCGTAATGACTTTCTATACCGTGCGCTTATATTTACTTTGATAAACTTATCTGCCGTCTGAATTTCCCCCAACTTATTCCGCTAAGCTGTTCAAAATCCTTTTCCGACAGCTGACATTTATAAAACATAATTCATCGTTTATTTTAATTCAGCATTATATTTAGATTCATTTATTAAATACAGATAAACACCGGCTGTCCAACCGAGCATTTCGGGCGTGCCATATTCGGACGCCGCATCAATGCCGCAGGTTATACCGTTATACTTTTCAAATAATTTTCCGTATCGAGCGAAGTTTCCCTCCAACAAACGGATGTATTTCTCTGCAATCCATTTGCTTTCGTCTTTGAAATCATACCGGAGCAATGCTTTATAGGCAATATATTGACAGGGCGCCCACAGGTTCGGATATGCCCATTGATATGTTTTTTCCGGAACTGCCGACGTAGTAAAAATGCCTCCGCTGCTTTTTAACATCTTGAAGAGATTTTTCAAAGCCGCCCGCTGCCCGTTTCCCGCCATGCCTGCAAAATACGGCTGAAAGCCCGCCGCGCTGACTACATCCGATACCTTATCCGTTCTATGGTTATAATCTTTATAGCAACCGCAAGACTCATCCCATAGCAACGTATTTACCAGCTCTAACCGTCTTTGCGCGCGTTTTTCCCATTGCTTTCCGTCGCCAAGCGCAAACATAGCTTCATATTTGGCAAACAACTTTTCATATATATACAAATTACTGTTCAGATCGACGGGATTATAATCCATGCAATATCCGTGGAAACGCGGCGTAAAATCCCATCCGGATTCCGCTTCCGCTAGATAATGTTTCCCCGCCTCTTGCGGCGTTCGCCTGTCTAGTTTTCCCACCCTTACCGCCACGCAATCGTTATAGAACTGCGCACAACTTTCGGCATCGTTTTCACAACCGAATCGATTCAATCCGTTGGTCGTTGCGCGGTGCGTCATCCAAAACTCATATTCCTTTTGCAAAACGTCATAAGCATACCGTAAAAACTCCGAATCGTTTGTATGCCTGTAAACATCTTCCGCCATGAGAGCGGCATAGGGCGGCTGACTGCGCTCCGCAAGATAGGTGCGGTTTCCGTTGGGCATATAACCGAACTTTTCGATCAAAAAAAGAATATCGCAGACGTTGTTTTTCGCCTGTTCGATCATACCCAACAAAAAAAGCCCTTTATTTGTGAAAAAAGTATCCCAATAATATAACTCATTGAAATGCGTTTCCGCACACGGAACCGTGTACGGAAACGGTAGACCGATCAATGTTCCTTCATCCTGTCGATGCGCCCGAATCGTTCCGGGCATTTTGCATTGTATATATTCACTTATATTCATAATCTTTCCCTGACGGCTTATCTTTTATCGCCTTTCAACAACTCGACGCTCTGAATGCCCTGCTTTTTTACAAAGTAATCATCCGTCCAATTCGGGTCGTCTCCGCAATAATTGTTCTGATACCCGAAACAATAGGGCGTGACCGTGGCCGTATCGAATTGCTTAAAGTGCAGCGGCCCGTAAAAATTCTGCGAAGACGGGCTGCATACCAAAGCCACCTCGTTTTTACCGCCCTGTATAAATTCGGTTATCTCCAATTCGGTTTCGAACGTCAAATTCCCCGCAAATCGGTCGTTGACATATACGGACACGGCGTCAAACGTATTTTTGATACGCAAAGCCGCCCGAATCCCCCCTTCGCATTCAATACAGCCATTCATGCACAACTTTTCATGCAGAAAAGGATACCCCTCCGCAACGACATCGCCAGAAGCGGAATGCTCCCCTTTTTTTACAATACTCTGTTTTCCGGACAAGCAAAGATAGCCGCCCATATCCCGTTTGGTTTCGCTCTTGACGCAGAAATTCCCCGCAAGGAATACCGTTTCCAACTCTGTTGCCAGCGTCAGTTTATTTCGCAGCGATTCGGTCACTCCCTCGTCGAACAGAACATGGTAGATATATTCCGATTGGCGGAACGGAATTTTTGCAACAAGGCAATTCTCCCCTTCCGACGGAACGCCGATATTTACAAAGCGAAGTTCCGAATTTTTGCTTTGCGTGCCGCCTTCCGCATCCAATTTTTTTCCGTTCAGGAAGTATTCCGCCCCTTCGATCCGTTCGACGCCGAACGATATTTCCTCCGTGATATTTTCGGCAAAAAAGTCGAATTGCAGCCAGATATCTCCCTCGTAACGCGCATACAAAAGCCTGTCCATGATTTTGCAGAGAGGAAGTTTTTCCCCGAAATTCGTACCGTCTTTCGACAGATGGGCAAAATCCAACGGCAGATAATTTTGCGGATACGGCTGCAACCGGAACCGCCCCGTAACATCCTCGCTTTTACGGGAAACAAAGGCATTTTCCTCTGCTACTTTTGCATTCAGGCGAAAGAGCATCGCCCCGTTTTGTACAAAACGCAGGTCGAGATACACCCCGTTTTCGCCCTTTTCAAACTGTACGGCATAATATTTATCCTTTTCGATGTCATAGCCGCAGACGGTTTGCACTTCGGCGAGAAAAACGCGCGCGGAAATTTCTTTCTCCCGGCAGGTGGAAATGATATAAAACCAATCCTTACTGCGGCGGCTACGCAAAAAGGCTCGCCCGTCGCTCTCTACCTTTGTTTTCGTGGAAGAAAGCACTTCCTCCAACGTAGTGGTTTTCTGCAAGAACCGATCGGCTTTGCGCCCCTCGATGTACTCGGGAGAGTTGACCAATACGAGCCGGCCGCCCTCCGCCGCAAATTCTTCCAGCAGAGAAAATACTTTTGCGGAAATATTGATACTGCGCGACATGATAACCGTAGTATATTTTTGCCGACCGATTAGCAATTTTCCGTCTTTGACCTCGGCATATTTCTGCATCAACCGTTCGTCTCCGAAATGATGCGGCAGATGATTTTCCACGAGTAAAGCCGCCGTTTCGTGAAAAGAGGTCTCTACCTCCGCCAACGTTGACGGATCGTATTTATCGTACAAAGCATAGGCGCTATACAGAGGATGCAGCAGCAATATTTGCGTATCTTCCCGATTTTCCGCAATGATTTGCCCCAATCTCGTGAAATATAAATTGAACTCGGCAGAACAATCCGTCCAAGCGCTATGCGGCGAAAAATAAGGAGGAAAATCGCGCTTTCTCTGCCCGCGGACAGAATACGGAAACAGGTGCTGGCACATTAAGCTCACGCCCGCGACATACTGAAATTGCGCGATTGCCTTAAAATCGGACGGGGTAGCCGAATGCCCGCTTGCGCCGAATGTTTCCGTAATGCAGGCTGATTTTCCGAGTTGTTCGCAGACGGACGACAGTTGTTTCGGCGAAACTTCGTTATATACAAAATTTGTAAGCCAATCGATGCCCGGAATATGCAGATACTCATAATAGGGCATCACTCCCGCGCAACACATCATCTGACCATAGAGGCTCGTTTCTTCAATGGTATGCCCCGTGCATAGACAACCGTGCGCGTTGCACCAGTCGTACACCTGCTTTTGATAATTTTCGACGAAAAGGCGGCTTACCAGCTTCCAGAAATCGTTTCGGAAAGCAAACGCACCATCGGAAGATTTAAACAGACAAATCAATCCGTCGGCAACGTCGTATCCGTAGGCTTTCCGGAATTCAGACGGAATCACCTTACTCCAGGGCAGCGCCTCGCGGAAATACTGCGGTTCGTCCGTGAAAAAACCTGCGACTGTTTTGCCAAATTCTTTCTTGAACCGCTCATAGTATTTTTCGTGTGTACTACTGATAAACTGCCGCGTCACCTCCGGATCGAGCAGGTCGACATAAGAATGATTGTAACAGATATATATGTTATAATAGACCGTTTTTCCCTGCTCTCCCGTAACGCGGCGATATTCCTGCCCGACAAGCACATACGATGCGAACGCATCTGCACTATAAGCAGATTCTTCTTTCAATTCCAAATATGCTACATAATTCCCCTCTTTCAGAAGTTCTCCCCCTGCAAAACCGCTCGGCCACCCGTTTTCGTCGTAAAACCAAACGTCCATTCCGAGTTTTTTTGCCTCGTCGACGGCGGCTTCCATCAAGCGGAACCACTCCTCGGACAAATACTCCGTTTCCAGCCCGCCCCTCGCATGAAGAAAAAATCCGCCGATCCCCTGTTTGTGCATAAAACGGATCTGTTCCCGCAGCCGCCCCTCCTCCAATTCGTCGTTCAACGAATAAAAGGGAATGCTTCGATAATCTTTCTGTTGCATTTCATTCAAATTCATGATCGATTCCTCTTGATTTAAGTCCTGTTTTTATGCAAATTCCCTTATCCGTTAAGACAAGGGAATTTGCACAACAAACAAATCAGATGCCTGTTTTATTTTGGATTTCAATTTTTATTTGCGTATATTGTTTTTGCGCCTCACAATCAATACCGCGCAAACCGCGAGCGCGGGTACGGCAAATACTGCAAGCGCCCCGCCACTGACGGAAGAAGAACAACCATTTCCCTGGTCTTCGCCCTGATTTTCATCCGGATCTTCGGGCGGAGGGGTAGGATCGTCGGAGGGATCCTCTACTTCCACCGGCTGCGCGATCGTTACGGTATAGGTTACGGTGCGAATTTGCGTTGCCGTTTCCTTCACTGCTTTTACGGTATATACGCCCGCCGCAAGCGCCGTGCCTTCCGTGACGGTGTTACCCTGCGAATCGGTGACCGTGTATACATAATCGGAACCGAGCACTGTCATCTTGGCATAGGTTGCCTCTTCAAAGGTGAGAGAAATATCCTCCCCCTCTGCATCCTCCAAAGTTTTTCCGACGGCGACGCGATAGGTTACGGTCGTCGTTTTCGTTTCCGTATCCAAAACCGCAGTTACGATATAGAGTCCTGCGGCGATCTGCGTTTGCGCGGTTACCTCATTGCCGGCCGCATCTTTGATCGTATATACGTAATTGCCGTCGAGAACCTTCATCTTATCCAACGTCGCTTCTTCGAGCGTGAGCGAAACGTCCTCTTCCGTCTTGCTTTCCTGTATTTTCGTGATGGTAAATGTCGCCGTCGCCGAACCGTAATACTCATTTTTGAAAGTAACCGTTACTTTTCCCGTTCCGACATTGATATTATCCGCATAAACGACGTCATAATTCGAGGAGTCGATCGTTACATCTCCCAGCGTTACCGTAACGGAAGGCTTCTTCTCTTCGCCGCTCCATACGACGGTATCGTATTCGAGTGAAACGACCGCCGCCGATGCGGAAGGCACAGCCGTAAACGTCGTTTCCCCTGTCAAGGTGTACGTGTCGCCCGGTTGATAGAAATTTCCTTCCGAATCTCTCCATGCACCGAATTGTTTGCCGTCCGCCATCGAAGGGGCCTCCGCCAAAACTATGGTCTGCGTATCTTCCGCTACTCTGACCGTCTCGGTTCCTTCGTCCGATACATAATGAACGGGAATTCCATTGCGTACTTCAGACAAAGACATATCAAGCAAAGATCCGCTCACCCTGTTATGCAGGCGCGCATTAAAATAAAGTTTTCCTTCCGTAAAATAAGAGGAGGTCATTTCGGGTATGGAATACACAACTTCCTTTCCGCCGCCCGTGAAGGTCACATCCGTTCTCTCATCCATAACTTCTATGCGCATTGTGAACGAACCGTCTTCATTGACACCGCCCAGATACTGGCCGGGGCCGACTACCGCATTCCCTATACGAGCGCGCATCCAGGGATCGGCGGCACGCCCTTGCACGTCTATGTCGAGAGTCGTTTTCCCGGGGATATTCATATCTTGTTGTGTCGTTGTCAAATCTTTGCAGAGAAAAAATCCCAACCAATAATCCTGATCATCCGGTACGGAATTGAATTTGAGATCCATTTCGATCGGCAGTGAAATATCGAATCCGTTGCGATTGAACATAACGTCGATGGTGTCTGCACTGTTCGATTGAGCATTTTCATGCAACCTGAGCCAGTCCCCTTCCTGATAAAAACTGAGATTGTTGCTGGAAGCAAGTTCCCAGCCGTAGACATTGTATTTTCCGTTTTCGATCTGCACGGTATACGTCGCTGACCCTTCCGCCGCCGTAACCGTAAACGCGTTTGTTCCGCCCAGTTCATTCAAAAATTCCTTTTTGATCGTCAGCACTCCGTCTGCGATCTCATAATCGGAAGCCTCGATCCCGCAGCCGCTGATGCCCGTGATCGCCTGCGCTTGCGCACGGACTTCGAGATCTTGCGGCTCCTCCCTGTAATACGTTCCCGAAGCGGAAACAAGCTGCAGCGATTCCTCCGCATACGCCCGCACATAAAAAACGCTCATAAACGCCAGACAAAACGCAAACAGCACGGCAATTACTGCCGAAAGAGTCTTTCCCGCATTGCCAAGATTGACTTTTCTCATATCATTTTTCTCCTTATTTTTTTCTTTTACTGTCCGTTCGGATTTTTTTCCGTTTTTATGGAAATCTCCCCGTTTTCGGCGGTCAGAATAATCGTCCCGTAATCTTCGTTCGTATAGATTTTTGCCCCGATTGCTTCATACCGTGCACGCGTATCCGCGCCGAAATTCCTGTTCAGCCCCTGAACGACCGTATATTCCGGTTTGATTTCGTTCAGCAATGCCTGCGAGGAATACGGGCCGCTCGTTCCGTGGTGGGGTGCTACCATGATCTGACACTTCCCTACATTCCCGATCACGACAGGATCCAGATAATCGGAAGAATCACCGCCAAAATACGCTTTGACATGCACACTTTCAAATTTCACACCAAAACTGAAATGATTGTAATCAATCTTTCCGTCCGACCCTTTCATAGAATCATCCCCGTCATATACCGCCTGACGGTAACAAATAGTAAACCGACTGGATTCGCCAATCTCCACAACAGTAACCTCTTCCTTTGGTTCAATGACGGAAGGAGAAGAACCGTCCGAATTGGTCTTTGCCTGCAAGGCGGTTATAGCCGCATTATAATACTTCTCTGCGTCCGGATCGTTTTGCATATCCCAGTCCGCACAAGGCTTGGCATAAAAAGCACCGATATCGAAACGCTCGATCAAATAAGGCATACCGCCCGCATGATCGCTGTGTGCATGGGTCAGAATAAGATAATCTATCTTTGAATACCCTTTCTTTCGTAAAAATTGTGTGATTCCTTCCTGCGTTTCCTTGACATCCCATCCCGCATCGATCACGATCAATTTGCCGCTGTCCTCTATGATGCAGCACGAGGCCGAATCCATGACCTGGGGAACGGCGCTCCCGTTGAAGAGCGTTACGATCGTTTCTTCCGACGCGGTTACGGTCTGCTCCGGCTCTTCCGGCTTCGGTTCCGGCTTTTGCGGCGTTTCCGCCGGCCCGCACGCGGCAAAGCAAAAGAGTGCCGCGGCCAATGCAATGATGAAAAATAATTTTTTCATTTCCTCTCACATCCTTTTTTATTTTTATATAAAATTACACCAGCAACGCATACGACCACGCCGAGCGCGGCAATCAACGCCGTTCCGCCGACAGACGAACCGCAGCCTTGCGCCGGTTCCGTACCAGTATTTCCGCCCGATGGAGCGCCTTCTCCCGTAAACCCGATACCGTCGACATAGAGAAATTTGTTAAAAGACTCCGCGGTTGCGTTGTTGTACCATATCTTGATTTGCTCTACCTCTTTGCTCCCGGCAAAGCCGCTCAAATCAACGGAAAAATAATTCCACTGTTCTTCCTGCAAAGTCATCGTCGCCGTATTGATGCGCTCCCCGTAAAAAATTACGGTAAGCGTATGCGTGCCGCCTTCGGGAAGCCCGGTAGGAACATTGACCGCCAGATTGAACGTTTTATACTCTTTGATATCGAGCGGTTCTTCGAATTTCTTCAAAATCCCTTTTTCCGCATAGCCGCCGTTTTCAAAGGAAGAAGAATTGAAACGGAACGAAAGGCAGCGTTCGCCGAAAGCAGCTTGATCGGGCGCGATGCGCACCTGATCGGTCACTTCTACCTTCGTTGTGTTTTCGGCCGCCTCCCATGTTACTTCGCCGTCCTCGAAGTCGTCGAGAACGAACGTATTTTGGTACTGCCCCTCCGTAACGCTTAGTTCGTTTTGCAAAGAAGCGGTTGCTGCCGCCGCAATATCGAAATCCGGGATCAGTTCCTCCCACGACGCAGGTATTTTACCATCCACCTTGACGAAACCTTCCTGCAACAACGGTTCAGTATACTCTAAAGATTTTTCCGTATCGATATACTTGAACACATCGTAAATAACTTTCTTTTCCAACGGATCCGACTGCACCGAATCCTGCCGGCAAGTCCAAAGCCCGAGGCTCAAAGTGGGAACGAGTTCGTTGACCGCATCGACATGCCTGTGCAGAATATAACCCTGTATCGTAGGCTGCGCCGCAATCAGGTAATACGAGTACGCATAGGCGAAAGCCTGCAATTTTTGTCCCTTTTCGGCTGTATACGCGCCGTATTCGGAAGGGAAGAGCGATTTATCCGCTTCGGAATAGCTGTTCAGCCCCTGTTCCGTCAAATACAAAGGCCGCACTTCTCCGTTGTAACGGTTCGCGGAAAGATCCAAATAACGACACAAAACGTCGATATTTTTATAGGTGATCTGCTGCGTATCAAAATCGGAACTGCAAAGGTCAGCGTACTCATCCGCCCAAAACCGTGGATCGCGCAGATCGGAGGGGTACGGATGATACGCAACGCCCCAACCGAAATCGCCCTCTGCCCGCGCCGTTTCAAGAACTTTATCGAAGATATCTTTGCCTTTATAGATCTTGTTTTCGTACTGGGCGGGAAGCTCCGCACCGTACGAATTCCATGCATGCGTCAAAGACATCAGCACGTTCGTATTCGCGTTGTATTTTTTGAACGCCGTATAGGTCGCGCGCAGCGTGCGAACATATTGATCCACATAATCGCCGATATCGTTCGGCCCCATGTTGTTCCATACTCCGCCCATGTCCACTTCGTTCCCGACCACGATGTTGGAAAGGAAACCGTAATTTCCGTCCGTCGTATAGCGCTCCGCCAAAAATTCGCACGCAGCTTCCCAGTATAGCATACCCCGCTCATTTGTAAGATTCGGAGCAAGAACGGTAGCATTCTGTTGTGCCGTAATATTTTCGGATGTTTCCGCTTTCGGATGAATCATCGAAGAAGCGCTGGCTGCCCTTGTTCCGCCGGGAATAATGAGAATGACCGTTACTTCCATTCCGTTATCCGAAAGCTCTTTCAACTGGGCGTCAAACGCTTCCACGCGGTCTTTGCGGAAATAATACGTTTTTCCGTTGGAGGTAAATTCGATTGCCCCCGAAACGGACGGCTTGTTTTCGTATACAAACTCGCTGATCGTGCAGTTGATGGCGGCATGATTGACGCCGAGCTTGAATGCGTCGTCCGCATTTTGCACCTGCAGTCCTTTGATAGAAGACTGAACCTTTCTCTCTGTACTCAATTCCGACGGAATATTCGAACTGTACGAAAAATCCGCAATGATCTCCCCATTCTGTACTACGCCGAATTTATCGTAAATTTTGTCATATCCGTCGTTCGTAAACCGTTTTACGCGAAGAGTGAACGTTTGGCCGAGCTGCACGGGAATTTCCGTTATCGGCTTTGCGTCTTCTCCATGATAGAGCGTCTTTTCGCCGTAATATTCATATGAATGTAACCGAACGATACTCGCCTCGCCGCTGCCGGACAGAATCCCCGAAAATACAATTTCATCCTCCGAGGCGGTGATTGACATCCCCTCCTGCGCGCTTTCCGCCGCGGCAACTTTTCCGTGGCTAAACGGAACAGAAGCAAACGCCGTCGCTAGCAGAGCGAACGCAAGCAGAAGAAGAACTGCGTTGGAAAATATTCTTTTAACCAAATTTCTTCCCTCCGAATTATAACTTGACCGCCGCGGCAAAATCGCCGTTGATAAAAAATTTCAGTCCGAAAGCCGTCGTAAATATCAACGGAATACCAGCTACCAAATATACGGCGTAGCTGACGCCGGGTTCCCCGGACTGGTCTGCCAGGTTCGCCGCGAGCGACTTCAAAATCGGCATCAGCGGCGAAATGTCTTTCCGTTCGATCACGAGATACGGCCACATATAATCGTTATACATACTGGCAAAAATACCGATCAACTGAATGGTCAATATCGGGATCGACAAAGGAATACACAATCGCGAATACAAAACAAACTCATTTGCTCCGTCCAACTGTGCCGACTCGTAAATCTCCTTCGGGTGATTCGCCATAAATGTACGGAAGATAAAGATGTTCCCGATTTGCTGCCCCGCTATGCCCGGCAAGATCAACGCCCACCATGTATTATCGAGATGCAGATTGATGACCGTAAGATAAGTAGGCGTAAGAGTAAGCACGCCGGGAACGATTTGCAGCGCGACGATCAGCATAAACAAAAATTCGCGCCCCGGAAATTTGTGACGGACGAAAACGTATGCCGCAAACGAACTGAGAGCTACCGCGCCGAACGTAATAATCAAATAAATAATGATGCTGTTCAGCATATTGTTCCATATGCCGCTCAACCCGTATGCATAGTTCGACCACATCGGCGTTTGCGGAAGCTGCCAGAAACTTTGCTGGAATTCCACCTTCGTTTTCAGGGAAATGATGATCGTTAAAACGACGGGCAAAACGACGAAAAACACTACGACCGCCATAAAAATGTAGATGACGGCCTGCCATACAACGCCTTCGACGCCCCGTTTTTGTATCTTCGACTTATATTTTTGCATATCAATCCCCCACTGCCGACTGCGTTTTGATTCTCATATTGAAAATCGTAATCGCCAAAATGATAATAAACAGGAAGAAGCCCATCGCCGCCGCCATACCGTAATCGTTGAACTGCGATATATTGTAGTACAATTCCAGCGCGGGAATATAGGTCGAATATCCCGGCCCGCCGCCCGTTGTCAGCCATACCCTGCCGAAATCTTGTATCGAGCCGATAAACCCGGTGACGAACACATATTTGAGCTGCGGGCTGATCAGCGGCATATCAATAAATGCCAATCTCTGCCACCAACCGCATCCGTCTAATTTAGCAGCCTCGAACAATTCTTTCGGCACGCTCATGATCGCTCCGTAAAACAAAAGATATCCACCGATATACGGGAATCCGATAAACACAAGCGCCCATAGAGCCGTTTCGGAATTGCCGAGCCAGTCCACCGCGAGATGACCCAACCCGATTGTTCGCAAAAACACATTGATGAGGCCATCCATTCCTAAAATACCGGACGTCCAAATCATAATGCCTGCAACGCCGGGCAATATCCCCGGAACATACATCAGCACGCGCGTCCAATACTGCGCCTTTTTCGAGCTCATGGCAAAAATAAGCTCCGCAATGATAACGGGCGGGATCAACGCTTTGAGAAGATCCGTTACTAGAAAGATACACATATTCCCCATGCCTACCCAAAAATATTCATTTTGGAACATGGTTATGAAGTTGTTGAGGCCTACAAAACGGGTATATACGCCCGGCTTATATTCGGTAAGCGACAGGAAAAAGCTCCAAATTGCAGGAAAGTAGTTGAAAACACCCAATGCCGCAAACGACGGCAACAACATCAGATAGCTCTTTTTATGTTTCCATAACGCCTGTCCGATTTTTTTATAGACAGATAAAAGTTTGCCCCCGATCTTGCTGATATTCAATACGGAGAAAATGAAAAACAGCCCGAATACGACCTCCGTTACAATGAATACGATTTCCAGGATCTCGTAAACTTCAATGCCGCGCGCCTTATTCAGGTCGAGCAGCATTCCGCTGCCGGAAAGCGACTCGTAGACAAATATTCTGTCTGCGCCGTCGGCGCTCTGTTCGATTTTTGTCGGTTCGTTGAAAACAGCGACTTTTGCGGCGATGTTTCTGCTCTCCGCCGAATAAAAACGCATCTTTTCATACCGCATTCCGATCGAAACCAAGTCGGAACCTTCATTGATGGAAGCGCAGTATACGTCTCCGCCGAGCTGTACTTCCGCGGCCCGCTCCCCGCCTTCATACTGCGCCACGATGCCTTTGTCCGAAACGGCCACCTGCGAGCCGTTTCGGACATTGCCGTATGCGATCAATGTAAGTTCGGTGCGTAAAACCCTTTCGGGGCTGTACTCCCCATCCTGCGCAATCGAATATACGTCGCCGTTTTTCAACGCATATGTCAGAGTATCTTCTTCAAAATACAAAGAAACGACGTCCGTCGAATATTCAATTTCGCAAAGGTGCGGCGTTTGTGAGCCGCCGTCGTCCGCCCAGGCGGTTCCGGCCCGCGTTTCAAGCAGCGTAACGTAATTTTTATTTCCGTTTTTCGAAGCAACCGCCAGATATTCTCCGTTGCCGTCCAATACAAATTTGGAGATCGGGTCAAGAAGCCGGTACACCGTTTCCGGTGTACCCGACGCTTCGTCGAAACGAACGATCATCCTTTCGTCAACGAGCGAGGCATATACTTTCCCGCCTTTCACGTTGATTTCGCTGATGCGGGGCGTTTCCTCCCCCTCGCCGAAAGAATACTCGACCAGCCGCTCGCCCTGAAAGCTTCGTTTGGCAAGGCTTCCGTCGTATGCGTACACGGCATTCGCTTCATCGTCGATATACACCGCCGACGCACCCTGCAAATCGGCGCGGATATCGGTAAAATCCGATGACCCGAAAATACTCATCAGGAGCACAGCCGTGGAAATAAGGACGAGCGCCACAGAGAGTATTAGCAGTAAAACCGATGTCTTTTTTTTCATCTCACGCCTCAAGATTTAAAAAGGATTCCGTTCAGGATTCTCATAGCAATTTGCATTGTACCCTTTTACGGCACAATAGTCGGGAACGTATCTTTTTAACTGTCCTTGCATCGTCGCCGTATAAGCATCAACGGTCTGCTCGCCCTTAAACAACGAAACAATGTTCGTTTGGAATGCGCGTATGCTCTTCGGCTCCTCGCCCAGACCGCGCGCGACAATCTGAATGGGATTCAAGTCGCATTCTCCTTGAAACACAATGTCTTTTGCCGGGAAAATTTCATCCGGAATTTCTACGCCTTTGATATACGGAGTACCGTTGATGAACCAGTTCTGCTCCACATAGGAATCATAGAGTACCTGCTGCCCCGCGGGAGAAGCCCAAAACATCATAAAATCGGCGCACAGGTCGCTCTGCGTCTGCGACTTGTTGATAATCCCGTAGAAACCTTGCGGGCCGCCCAAACCGCGCGTCACGGTGACGTCGGGCGCACCGGCGGGATCGGAAAGACTCTGCTCCATAGGCGGGCAATAAAAGAAACCGATGTCCAGGTTATCCTCATACGTCTGCACATAATCCTTGAGAATATCTGCTCCGCCGAAATAGATACCTGCCTGGCCGTTCCAAAAATAGCCTAAAGCGGTTCCTTGATCGCAGGAGAAAAAGTTGTCGTTTACATAGGTGGGGATCAGCTTCAAAAGATTGGTGAGCATATCTTTATATTTTGCCGTATTCGGCCCGATCTTATCATTCATAAGCAGGTTCAGAATACGGACGTAATTCGTCGTAACATTGGACGGCGAATCGTTCGCAATGGCGAGTTCGAAAGCCTCGTCTTCGCTTACGCCCTCATACTGCGAAGGATACGGCTTATAGTCCCAATCCGCGTCGATACGGGCATTGTAGCAATAATCGCCTTCCTGGGCGCGGACGTCTTCAATAAAACTCCTGAAATATTGATCGGCGTAAATACGGATCAGCCACCCCATATAGGTAGACTGAAAGCTTTCCGTATTCCCCGAAATGGTGAATCCGTAATAATCTTTCCCCTCGATTTCTTCGATTTTTTTAGCAAACTCCACCAGTTCGTTCCATGTTTCCGGTGTTTTCGGTTCACCCGTCGTAGTTCCGTCGACGGTCAGCCCCGCTTCGCGGAAGATATCTTTATTGTAAAAGAACAGCACCTGGTTCGACTCGAAACTCAAGCTGTAAATTTCGCCGTTCGTTCCGTTGGAGCGGTAGGCAGGCTCCAAGAGGATCTCCGACCATACCTGGTCGTCCGCATACGGATTTTCCTGCGACATATAATTGGAGAAATCGACGAATTTATTGTCGGAAAAATACTGCGTCACGCTGTTGTTGACCACGATATCGTAAGTGATATCGTTTGTATCTTTCGAAAGTTGTTTGCCGAGGGCATCGTTATATGTAGCCGTATTCGCCGAATTTTCAAACGTCGTGCTGATGGTCACGCCCGGGTTCAGAAACATATATTCATCGACCATCGCCTGAAAAGCGACCTGCTCTTTTTGACCCATCGGCAGATAAATATTGATCGTTCCGGACTTTTCTCCCTCCGTTCCTCCCGGAGTTTCCCCTTTATCCCCGCAGGCGACAAATGCGAGGGAAAAGATAGCCGCCATTGTAAGGCACCCGATCTTTTTCAGCCATAAATTTTTTTTCATTCTCTGTTCTCCTTATTCTTTTTCTTCAATACGGCAAATACCCCGAACAGCACCGCGGCCGCCGCAAGCAGCGCTCCCGTTCCGACTGCCGAACCGGAGCACGATGAGCCCTGCGGAGGATCTTCCGGCGTCTGCCCGCCATTATCGTCGTTTTCCCCTTCCTCTTGCCAAACGGGAACGGCGTTATCCGTTTCCGAAACAGCAATGGTGTATGCCCAGTTGCACTGCGTCGGACTGCTGCCGTTATATGTTACGACCGAAATATATCCCTCTTTGTTGAGAAAGTTATTCGCCGAAATACTGTTCGTATGCCCGACGATGGTACCGTTCAGCGTGATAACGGCGGTACCGTTTTCATCGAATCCGAACACAATCGTCAACTCGTCGCTCGGTTTCACGGAATCGACCTCCTGATCCAACCCCGCTACCATCGAACCTAACCCGAAGTTTCCAAGCAATGTATCTCTGTCCTTCAATTTCAAAACAGCCACTAATGCGTCGGTTGCGCCGATATTTGTGGAAAACTCTTCTTTAGATAAGATAATGCCGATATATGCGTCTGAAAACTCGTCCGTAAATACAGGGCATTGATCGATTTTCAGTTTTATTTCCAGCGTCTTTTCGACATTGACCGTGCCTTTTAAGAACGTTTTCGAATCTGCGCCCGATTGCAAAGGAGATTCCACTACTTTCAGCACACCATCCTCTTCTTCAAGGAGCGCCGTTCCGAATGTTTCCCACGCTTCCGTTTCGCTCATCGGTTCAATCGCGCCGATTTCGACTTCCCACGGAGGGCATTCTGCAACTTTGCCCGCATCCGTATAAGCCGTTACCGTAATGTGCGCCTGCGTCAAATCGTCGATCATAAAAGCGTCGTCATCGTCAAAATAGTCGGTCACAACACCGTCTATACAGGTCAAAAATCCGTTCCCGTCCGTGCGCTGCACGATGGAAATATAATGCTCGTTTCCGCCCATCGGAACGAAGGAAAAGAGCGCGGGTTTCCATGTATTTACGCCGCCCGTAACACAAATGAACCGCTCGATCTCCATTCCTGCCCCCGCTGTACCCGCTGGATCCGCTTCGCGGAAAAGAAATTTAAAGCCGGGTGTATTGCTCGTAGGCCCGATATTCGTACCGTTTTGAAACATAAACGCCAACCATGCGTCCACATCGGTATGATTGCCCGGAACGGACGTGACGCGAAAACGGATAGTGATGCCTTCATTCACATTCCATACTTGCGCCGAATTGATACCGACTTGATCCCGTTCCTTTGAATTAAACACGATACCGTCTCTGCCGTTTTCTGCAAAATATTCTGCTTTGCCCGCATCGTCTGCATCGCCCGTCCATTGCCGAACCGTTGCGAGAGGCTCCTCCTCCGTGGTTCCCTCATCCGTCGTATCACTCTCGGTTTCGCTCTGTTCCGCAGAAATATTCGTTTCTTCCTGTGTGGTCGCCGCAAACGCATTTACGCCTGCCGAAAAGAAAATCGATAGAAGCAGAGCAATGCAGATACCCAAACAAACAATGAATGTTTTTTTCACGATTTTCGTCATTTATCTGTTCTCCTTTTTTGATTTTTGCCGGGCAACGGAAACCGCGCAAAGCACTGCGCAAAGCACCGCCACGGAAAGAAGGATGGATACGCCGCCGACCGACGAATTGCAGCCGCCTTCTTCTTTCTCGGGATCGTCTGCCGGAGTTGTATCTCCGGGCTGCGGCTCCGGTACGGGATCCGACTGAATTGTTGAATTGACTACTGTGAGCTTATACTCGGCATAGCTGCCTTCTTCTTCGTAAATGCGGAAAGTGTATTCGCCGTTTTTCAATGTCGCAAGATAGTCTTTTGAAATGGTGATTTTCCCGTATTCCAACGAAAAGTCACCCGCCATAATCACATTGCCTACTACGTTCACGGGTACGCCCTGCACGGACGCCAGCACGATATCGTCCGGCGCGCCGCCGTCAAATGTACCGCTTTCCGCAGTCAAAGCAATCTCCAACGGTTGGGCGGGCTGCCCTTTCAAGGTAATTGTTAAATCGATGGAACTGTTTTCCCCGGTGACCGTAAACACATATTCGCCGTTCGTTATCCTCGAAAAATACGACTTGTTGATTGTCAGCGTTCCGCTGTTTTCTTCTTCGCCCGGCGCAAACTGCCAATCGGCAGTTTGTATCCCGTTTCCGTCTATGGAAACGAACGCATCTCCCGTTATACCAATTTCCAAATTGTCAAGCGACGCTTTATCGTAAATAAACTCCCTGGCGGAAGTCATAATTTGAACAAATCCTTCCGTCGGTTCGATTTTGACAGTAAACGAAACGGACGACTGTTCGCCGTTCAAAGAAAAGGTCAGTTCTGTATTTACAGTTAACAATTTCAGGAAGTCTTGCGAAATCGTAACGGTTCCGTTTTCGGTGTCCGCGGTATAATCCGCCTCCGTGATACCGTTCCCCGTTACCGATACGAACGGATCATCTCCTTCAAAGGCGATCTCGATATCTTCGCCCTGTTGTACGGTATAAGCGCCCTCGGAATCTTTCAAAGCGATCTGCGGTATTTTCACTACCGTATCATTGACTACCCGGAAAGACAGGTTCACGTAGGTATTTTCCGCGTCCGTATCTGAAAAAGACTGGTTATTGAGAAGCAAGCTCAAATATCCGTTATGATCGGTAAAATAATCTTCGGTTACACTCATCGTCATACTGACGCCGTTCAGCGAAAGAATGAGTTTTGTTCTCTGCACCTCGAAAACAAGACTGTTTTCTCCGTCCTGCACCGCCGCAAGCAAAGGCGAGCCTGCAGGCGGAGCATTATTGATGAGTTGCCCGCCGAGTTGGTTATCCTGCTGCGCCCCGATCAAAATACCGAAAGCGTCCGGATCGCCCAATGCGTTTCCCTGCCACGGGGAATGCGTATCGGGTGTTTTTCCGAGGAAAACGCCGACCCAGAAATCTTTACTAAGAAAACCGCTGAGGTTTTCCACCGTAAACTTAAATTCCGCTTTTTTGGTAAGGTCGACGGGATCGCGGAAGTAAAAACTGCTGTACTTTGCCTTTGAAACGGCGCTATATCCTGTTTCCTCTTTCGTAACGGACAGCCCGTCAGAGGCAACATACTCCGTTTCCCCCTCCGCGCCGGCCGTTTCCTCCGCGTTCGTTGCGTCCATAGACACATCCGTTTCCGCGCCCGCAAATAGCGGCATCCCCGCAGCCGTTAATAAAACGGATACGGCAAGCATCAATACGATTGCCAAGCTAAAAAATTTTCTTTTCATATTATCCTCCTGATCTTTATTACACAAAAGCTAAAAAGCAGCAAAAATATCTTATTTTTTCACCCCCCCCAACTATCGACATAAACTTTTGAAATTTTCAAACATGTAAGCACAATAATTTTGTTATTTATTTACTAATTTATAAAAATAATTGCTTTGTTTAACGGTTTATGCTATAATCAAACTATCATAATACAGTATCTATTGTACCATATAGTTTTGGATTTTTCTTGCTCTGTCGTACCAAAAAATTGCTTTTTTTTACCATATCGTTTCCACGAGGTGCTTTATGAATAAAGTAGAACAGATCAATTACAGACATAATCCTTTTACTTATAAAATTGAATGGGAACACTCGATGGAACACGACCATACGTTCTTTGAAATTGTTTTGATCATCCGTTCGTCCGCCGATCATATCGTCAACGGCATAACAAGCCGCGTTTCACGCGGGGATATGATCTTGCTGCGTCCGAAAGACCGGCATTATTTCAAAATCACCGGCAAAGAACCTTACCTGCACCGTGATATTTATGTGACGCAACGGGACATGCAGGACATTTGCGAAGGAATCTCCGACGACGCTTATGAAATTTTGGAGGCACAAAAAATGCCGTTCAGTATAAAACTGAACGGCCTGCAAACCGATTATATTGATTCTTTTTGCCATAAATACGACGATATTATCGATTATACAAAGACAGGAAAATATGACCGCGCCTTTTTCAAGGCGTTTTGCAGCCATCTCGTCTGCTTGATTTACGAAAATAATCTGCTCTATACCGCTATCCCGACATGGCTTTCAGAATTGGTACACGATATAAAAAACAAAAAGCTGTTCCTGACAAATACTGTCGATGAATTAGTACAACGAACCGGCTATTCGCACACACAATTCTGCCGATTGTTCAAACGGTATTTCAATACGACTTTTTCGCAATATCTGACAGACTATAAACTTGATTATTCTCTCACTCTTTTGGCAGATAAAAGCAAATCGATCCTTGAAATATCGTCGCATCTTGGTTATGATAGCACAAGCTATTATATCACCGCCTTTAAAAAACGCTTCGGCGTAACGCCGCACCGTTATAGAATCAGCAGGCTTTAAAAGTTATACTAAATCTTTGAATTTTCAAAAAATTGTGAAATTTCTGATTCCAAAGCGGCGAGGATACTCTCCGCTTTTTCTTTTGGGATATTTTTTAAGTCGGGTATTCCGTTGATGAATACCTTTACGTTCAATGAATTTTCTTTTACTTCGATCTCCTGCATTTTTTCCTGCTCCTCCGTTTTTTCTTTTATTTTAACACAACCATAAGAAAAATGTTAGAACATCTCCCTGACCACTTTCCCGCCAATTCCCGACCTTTTCCCTACCTGAACCCAACCTCTTTCTGCGCTTTTCCCTTTCCCCTTCCTTTTTCGGCTTAACAGCCTACCAGAAAAAGCCTGCGCCGTAAAGGGAAAAAATTCTCGCTTAAACCATACAGAGCCGAGCAAAAATTTGCTCGGCTCTCTTTCTTTTTCCGCACGCAACAATTTTTTCTGCGGCGGTCTTTTATTGCTATTCTTCCTAAATCCGCCTTTCCTTGACGGCTCCGTCTTTTTCCGGTGTTTTTTCGGTGTTCGGAGAAAAGAGTTTTTTCCTTTTTCGCAGATTGATGTCGGATTTGGGTCGGGTTTTAGTTTGGTTTTGAGCAGAAATTGGTCAGGACAATGTTCTAACATTCCTTTTCTTTTTCTGCTATGATAAATACATGAAAAATCTCGGAGGTCACAATTCCTATGAAAAACGCAGTCATTTACGCAAGGAGCGCTTCTTTCAACGAAGATTCGCTCCGTACTCAAATCGTTCTCTGCAAAAAATTCGCCGCCGACAACGGCTATACCGTCGTCCGTATCTTTGCAGACAACAATGCCTCGGGGAGGTCGGCAAAACGCCCCGCCCTGCAAAAGCTTCTCAAAGATATAAATTCATGCTGGGAAACGGTCATTATTCTCGACCATTCACGCTTTTTCAGAGAACCCCGCGAATATATCAAGTATATGCGAAGGCTGAACATTGCGGGCAAACGGATCATGACAGCCATCGAACAAAAGGAGGCTTTACTGTGAAAGTCGTATTTTATTGCCGCATTTCAAAAGAACTATTATACTATCAAGGGGGAACGAAATGAGAGGTGCCGTTGTCTATGCCCGTTATTCCAGCGAACGGCAGAACGATCAATCCATTGAGGGACAGCTCGACATCTGCCAAAGATATGCCGCTGAAAACGGGCTTACTATTATAGATACTTACATAGACAGAGCCATGACAGGTACAAACGACCAACGTCCTGCCTTCCAGCAAATGCTGGCGGATTGTGCCAAGCCGGTTCCATGGGATATCGTACTCGTTTACGCGATTGACAGGTTCGGAAGAAATTCTATTGAAATCGCGCTCAATAAACAGAAATTAAAGAAAAACAATAAAACTCTGATCTCCGCTACACAGCGCACTTCCGAAAATATAGACGGCTCAAAAAACCTTGACGGCATATTGCTTGAAAATATGTATATCGGTTTAGCGGAATACTATTCAGCCGAACTTTCGCAAAAGGTCAAACGCGGCATTCATGAAAACCGTAAAAAAGGCCTCTACTGCGGCGGCGCCCTGCTGTTCGGATACCGTGCCGTAGACAGAAAAATCGTCGTACACGAGGACGAAGCAAAAATCGTCCGACTTATCTTCGACCAATATGCGCACGGAAAAGATGCAAAGACTATTTTACGCGAACTGACAGCGCAGGGAGTCAAACACCGCAGCAAGCCTTTCGCCGTAAATACTTTTTATGATATGCTGCATAACCCGAAATATATCGGCATCGCTCATTTGAGCGACGGAGTGTATGACAATATCTACCCGCCCATCGTGCCGAAACCGCTATTCGATGAAGTACAGGCTATTTTGGCTAAAAATAAACTCGGTGCCAAAAGCCGCGATACCGATTATCTGTTAAAACGAAATGTAATCTGCGCAAATGGACAACATAAAATACTCAAAGCCGCCGAACTCAAT